>Ga0183099_1001889_pt1 | contig 11423 bp, 8 predicted proteins | sample Biomet1_FD_127788 | JGI IMG/M metagenome (GOLD analysis project Ga0183099, IMG submission 127788) | Microbial communities from bioreactor (seeded with anoxic lake sediment) at LBNL, California, USA - Biofuel metagenome 1 | ecosystem: Engineered > Bioreactor > Anaerobic > Unclassified ... | reverse complement strand
AAAAGGCCTGCGAAGCTCCGGCTCAATACAGAATCCAATGCGACTGGGATGAAACAATGAAGCACCGAACAAAGCTAGTTGTAACTCAATTAATTCTTTTAATAATTTTAGCTTCCCTCCTTACAGAAGGATGCCTGGGACAGAGTTCCGGGTCAAGCAGGGAGAACGAAACCGAAATGAAAGGAGAAGTTGACACCAGCGGAGTATCTCAAGTGAGCCGCCTGAAGACTGAAGAAGTAACTCTTTCAGGTTCAGAGGCTGGAAACTCCTCCATGGCTGGAAATTACAGACTTGAAGCTCTCGATGTTGAGTTAAAAGTGCCTTCTTATGAGTTACCCCTCCAAAAGGAAGGAATCTCGAACTATGGAGACTTTTCCGGTAAAATTCCCCTGGATGAGTCAGCCCTTAAAATACTGGAAAGTAATGGTTTCGTAGTAATCAAAAATCCTTACGGTTCCGCAGAAGAAGACATAACTTCAATGTATTCAACCCTCGAAGAACAGGAGGTCCCTATTTTCATTACCACGGATTCCCTGCTGCATCTCTATCATATCCAGTTTGATGAGACTCTGCGCCAGATCGAAGAGAAGGAGTTTTATGACACTCTCTGGAAGACCGACCTTGCTCTGCTAAATGCTTCTCTCGAGAAGTATAACAGCACTGCAGGGGAAGAACAGGAAGCTGCAAGAAGAAACGTAGCCTACTTTGCTGTCGCCTTGAGTCTCCTTCAACCGAAACCCGCACAGATACAGGAAGCAGAAGATCCTTATGGCTATGTTAATGAATCCCTTTTCCCTGCAGGTGCAGAAAAGCAATATCAGTTTGAAATTCCAGAATTCGTAAAAAAAGAGGTTGAAGCCGAACTTGCTCTGGTTGAAGCTCATGAGGGTTTTGGGCTTTCTCCTATTTTCAGGTATAAGGAAGATTATTCCCAGTACACGCCGCGAGGCCACTATACTCGTTCCGAAAAATTGCAAAACTATTTCAAGGCGTTTATGTGGCACGGCAGGATGAGCATGCTCCTGAAGGAAAAATTGATTGAATCGGAAGATCCTGCAAAGGATGCTCGCATCCAGACTATCCAGGCAAGCCTGATCGCTTCTGAACTTCAAAGCGAGCCTGAACTCCTTAAGAACTGGGACCGGATCTACGAGGTTACAGCTTTTTATGTGGGCTTTTCCGATGACCTCGGGCCATATGAATATATGGAAGCCATGAATTCAATCTTTGGTAATGGAGAAAGGGTATTTAACGAAACAATGGTTGAGGAATTGAAGGTCAAGCTCGCAGAGTATCAGGGGCCGAAGATTTATGGAGGTACCGGAAACTGCGCTCTGAAACCGCCTTTTACTCCTGAACAGGCTGATGAATGCCTCGAAAATACCACTGGTTTCCGCTTTATGGGGCAGCGCTTTATTCCTGATTCTTATGTTTTCTCAAACCTGGTTGGAGTATACACAGGAAAATATACAGGTGCAGGGGAGTATATGGGTAAAAATAAGACTCCTTTTACACTGGTAATCTCTGAAGCTGGCCCTATTCGCGGCTTTCCGCGCGGGCTTGATGCTATGGCTCTCCTTGGCTCAAAAAGGGCTGTTTACTGGCTCGATAAATTGAACGATTCCAGTTACGAAAACTACAGTGTTCAGTATGGAAAGATGGGTTCGGAGTTTTCAAATTTCAGCGCAGCCGACTGGAACAGGAACCTCTACTGGTCCTGGCTTTATTCCCTCCAACCTCTCTTAAAAGACTACGGATCAGGCTATCCTACTTTCATGCAGACCGATGCCTGGCAGGACAAGGCATTGAGTACTTCACTTGCCTCCTGGACCGAACTCAGGCACGATACGATTCTCTACGCTAAGCAAAGTTACACTATGGAAACCTCCTCAATGTTCGAGCCTCCTGAAAAATCGGTCGTTGGCTACGTAGAGCCTGTTCCCGACTTTTACGCCCGTCTGCTTGCCTTAACAAAAATGACAAATCAGGGTCTGGACGAAATGGGCGTCCTTGATCCGGTTTCAAAAGCAAGACTTGTGAACCTTGAAGAAGTCCTTTCCAGGCTTCAGAAAATATCTGAAAAGGAACTCAAAAACGAAGAACTGACAACCGAAGACTATGAGTTCATCAAAACTTTTGGAGACCAGCTTGAGGGCACCATAGAGGACGTTGAAGAAAAAGCCAGAAAAACCACAGTCGTGGCTGACGTTCATACCGACGGAAATACAGGAACCGTACTTGAGGAAGGCGTTGGATACGTGGATATGATCATGGTTGCATATAAGCTTCCTGACGGCAGGATCCTTCTCGGATCCGGGCCAGTTATGAGCCATTACGAGTTCAAACAACCCATGTCCAACCGTTTGACCGATGAAAAATGGAGAGAAATGCTGGAGGAAAACCCGCCGGAAAGGCCGGAGTGGGCCTCCACCTACATTTCTTATTTTTACTAAGTGGGAAAAGTAGAAAGAGTGCAAAGAAATAGGAAATAATGCAAGGAAATAGAAAAGAATAGGAAATTGAATCAAAATTTAAGTAAAAAAGTATAAGGGGTTTTCAAATAGGTAAGAAGTTTTTAAGTAGAAAACTTTTCCTCTCCCTTTTCTGTTGTTTTACTTTCCTGCCTGACCTGAGTAATCAGCCTTTCGAGCTGCTCCCGTGAGATGCTTTTATGCTTTTCTTCGGTGCAGACCTTGACTTTCTCGATCAGGGCGCAGAGTTCCTCCCGCTCAAGGCAGAGGCCTATACTGTTAATGATTCCTTTCAGGGCTTTTGTGCCTGTGTGCTTTCCGACAACAAGATTTCGCTTCCCGCCGACCATTTCAGGGAGGAAGAGCTCATAGGTGCGCGGCTCTTCCAGGATTGCTGCAACGTGGATTCCGGATTCGTGGGTAAAGGCATTTTGCCCGACAACGGCTTTGTTTACAGGGGGCGTGATGCCTGAATATTCCGAGACCATTCTGGAAAGGGCAGTCAGCTTTGTGGTATCATAGCGGTCGATGCCATACTGCACCCTGAGGGCTACCATTACTTCTTCGAGGGAAGCATTTCCTGCCCTTTCCCCGATTGCGTTAACTGTGGTATGTAGCTGTTTTGCCCCGGCTTCGGCGGCTGCAAGAGTATTTGCAGTAGCCATTCCAAGGTCGTCGTGGCAGTGAATACAGATCGAGGTATTGACTTCTTTGAAAATTTCGCTAACAAGGTAATGGGTTGTAGTAGGGTTCAAGATACCGATTGTATCTGCAAGGCTTACGTACTGCACCTTATATTCGGTTTCGACTTCCTTGAAAGCCTTTTTGAGGCGGTCGATCGGGGTCCGGCTTGCGTCCTCGGCTGCAAAACGTACTTTCAACCCGTGGTCGGTTGCATATTCAATGGTTTCCTTGGCGCAGCCAAGCATCTCCTCAAAACCTCGGTGGTACTTGTATTTGAGGTGCATGTCTGACATTGCAATAAAAATACTCACAATATCGACATCACACTCAAGGGCAGCGTCCACATCCCCTTTTACTGCTCTTGAGAGGCAGCAGATCCTTGAATTAAAGCCCTGGTTTGCAATTTCCTTCACGGTTTCCTTTTCATTTGCGGAAACCACCGGAAATCCGGCTTCTATAACCTCGACACCCATAGAATCAAGTTCGTTGGCCATTGCCAGCTTCTGTTCTTTCGTGAACACAATGCCCGGGGTCTGTTCCCCATCGCGGAGTGTCACGTCGCAGATTTCGATATCTAGGGGGCGATATTCAATAAAATCCATAAGTTTATTTCTGGAATACTGCTCGCTCTCTGACATTGTTACTACTTCCCGTGATTTTTAATCATTGTGAGGCATTTCTTAATTATTTTTAATGATATATAGATGATCTACCTTAAAAATAACTCAAAGGCTGAATAAGGAGGTACTAGGGTTCAAACGCCCCTAAAAGTCAGAAAATCTTGTATCTCGTCAAAATTAAGCATAGCTTTACCTACACATGTATAAATGTTTTCCTTGGAGGAAATGAATTTCCGGCAACGGCTTCTCGAAAAGCTAGATCAAAATAAACTTAAATTCGACAACTTAGACTCTATCAGGAGATTTTTAGATAAAAGTTGCATAGAAATATTCAAAAATTTCCAGGCCAGAGAAAAAGGCTAAAGTTAATGGGAAAACTTAAACTTTAAACAAAGATTTTTCTCTGGTAATATGTAAAGACTTTTCTCAATAGTAAGTAAAGGCTTTCTCAGGTAATAAGGAAAGGTTTCCCTCAGGTAAGTTTCCTCTGAACCTTTTCATAAAAGCAGGCATCCGAAATCTTCACAAAACGGGCTGGAAATTTGGATTTCTTAAGTTTGACGATATCATCAGGCCTGATCCTATAGGATTTCTGCCCGTCAATTGCAATAACGGCCTCTTTTTTTGGAGCCGACAACCTTATTGTGATCTCGCTGTCTGATGGGATAACCCAGGGCCTTGAGGAGAGTTTAAAAGGGGCGACGGGAACAACTACTATCGCATTTACCCTGGGGCTTATAATCGGGCCGCCTGCACTCATTGCATAGGCAGTGGAGCCTGTAGGGGTTGCAAAAACCACGCCATCCGCACGCATCGAGTCAAGAAGGCAGTCCCCTACATAAACCTCAAACTGGATGATCTTCGCAGGCTTTGCAGACATTATCGCAATCTCGTTCGTTGCGGTCTCAAGCATTTCCCCGTTAAGGAAAACGTCGACTCTCATTCTTTCAAGGTACGAAAAACCGTAAAGCACTTCTTCTATGGTTTCAAGGGCGTCCTCGGGTTCAACATCTACCAGAAAGCCGAGGGTTCCCATATTAATCCCTAGTATGGGAAGAGGGTCTTTCATCTTGGCGATATTCCGGAGGACTGTGCCGTCGCCTCCTACACTGATAATAAGTTCCACTCCTTCTCCCCTCATTCTTTCAACCGGAGTGCCTTCTATTCCGAGTACATCAGCCGTGGGAGTGGCGACAAAAATTTGAACCTTCGAGCCGAAATGGGCAAGAATCTCCCTTACCTTTTCAATTACTTCAGGTCTGTCGCAGCGCGCAGATATTCCGATTTTTTTTATCGCCAACTTATCCTCCGAAGAGTAATTCTAAAAGCTTTTCGTGTACATGTCCGTTAGATGCAACCATTTCCACTCTTGCGGTAACATTATCAGGAAGTCTTAAAGAGTTTCCATACCCATCTGTAACAAGCCCGCCTGCTTCGGCCAGAATCAGTTGCCCTGCTGCCACATCAGTCACACGCAAAGCATTTCGGACATCCACAAAAGCATCAAGCCTGCCTGAAGCTACATAACACAGCTCGAGTGCAACACTCCCGAATAACCTCACCCGCCTGACGCTGCTGTATATCTTTCGGGTTCTTTCTACGTTTTGCCGGTAGCCGTAAACACTGACGCACAGTTCCCTTAACTCCGAGTTGACGGAAGCTTTTATTCTTTTTTCGTTAAGATAAGCCCCTTTTCCGGCCTCTGCGTAGTATTCCTCGCGTAATGCAAGGTTACTTACATATCCGAACCTCAAATCTGAAAGGTCGTGAGAAGAAACGGCTAGAGAAACACTGTAAAAGGGAATCCCTACGGAGGAATTATAGGTCCCATCAAGCGGATCTAGAACAACAGAAAACTCTGGTGAATCTCCCAGAATAAGCTCGCCAAGCTCCTCGCTGATAATTCTCATGGACCTGCCGTCATTTTTAAGAACTTCGACAATAGCATCCTCTGCTGCAAGATCTATTCTGGAAGTCGGGGTTCCATCGGCTCCCATACAAACAAAGCTATATGCTGCATCAGTACCTGCAAGATCACAGATAGAATCTGATGCGGCTTTAAAAGCCTCCCGAGATAATTTCAAAAAGCTTGAATTTGTTGAATTCATATCTGAGCCATTTTTTCCAATTGAAAGTTGCAAATTCTATTTTCCTTATGCAAAACATAAGAATTTAGAATTTTCGATCTTTGATGTTAATAAGAAATTCAATGCAAAATATATAATCTGTATATAGAGCATCTGAATTTCAGAAATATTGTTCCGGATATTAAGGTTGAATATCCGGAACTACTCACAAGTCGGAGTCTCTGGAGACTTAGATTCCGGCACCTATTTTTATAATTTGTTATACAAACCAATAGCCTTATTTGTTTTCTCAATTGACTTTGTGCCGTCGTTCTCCAGTTCCATCATAGCCCTTATAGCGTCCACGTTCTCCGGAACTACAATAGATTCTTGATGGACAGCCTGGAAGAAATAAAGTTCCTTTTCCTGTACAGTTATAGACTCAGGCCAGATACAATTCTCCCACATATCGTTTCTGGGGCGCCTCATATCCCGCGCAAATTCCATAATTTCGGCTGTCGACGACATACCCTGCCCTACGAAACGGATTCTTGACTGGGAACCAAAGATGTTCTTAATATCTTCTGCAGTGCAATCCTTATTGACTTCCATATTCACGGTGTGTACGTGCATTAAGGTTGTCGGAATCTTCAGGGCTGCACTTGTAATATTGATCTGCGGAAGTACGCTTTTTACATCAGGCCCATGGTGGGACGGAAGCTTGATAGGATCGGGTACGATTGCGTTAATTGGCCCTTTCTTTACATCATTAGGATCCGTTGCCCTCCTTGCAAGAACCACCCTGACTTTTTTTACCCCCAGTTCCCTGTCTATTGGGTAAATAGCCCTGCAAAGTGCTGTAGTATTACATGAGACAACCCTTACCAGGTCACGACCCACAGCCTGCTCGTAATTGCAAGCCGCATTAAAGGAGAAACCTGTAAGCGGATGACTCTCGCCGCCCTGCCAGATTGCCTTTACCCCGGCCTTTTCATACATAGGCTTATTTCCTTCCCCAATTCCCCCAGGCGTGCAGTCCACAACAAGATCAGCCTTTTCTACCATTTCTTCAATTTTCCCGGCTGCAGGCATTCCTGCTTTCTCAAAAGCTTCTAGATTTGCAGCTGGGGCATAAATATCATATCCTAACTGGTGAGCCACTGCAGCTTCATAGTTCGGCTTTGTTTTGGAAATTCCGATAACTTCCATATCGTCCTGAGCCCGTACGGCATCTGCAACTCTCTTTCCTATGGTTCCGTAACCATTTACTGCGATTTTTGCTTTAACCATTTATATCCTATCCTGTTTAATCCTCTTCTACCCAACTCGAGATATAGCCTAAATCACTGAAAATTTAAAATATTTCCGGATCGTAATTCCGGACAGCAGATTATATAAGTCCAGAGTGTAGGCATAAACTTAAAGTGTATTCACATATTATAACTTTTATTATAATTTTAGCTGGTTTGTTGCAACTGCCCGACGTGTGACCCAATATACTGCTTTAGCAGGCTTTCTTTGAATGTCTTGACTTAAGCCTGAAACTGAGATCTTAGATCACATTGAGTTATAGATAAGGTCAGATAAATGCTTTTCCCGGGGAGATCTTATTAATTACAGAAACTAGAAGAGAGATTCATAAATTCGGGAGCTTACAGATCCTTTTTCGACAGGTTATGCCCAAAAACGAGCAGTAAAGAAATTTATAACCGCAAAAAAAGTTAATTGAGAAAAAAAGTAGAAGCTTATGAAAGAAGAATGAGACTTTATAAGTTCTCTGTAATATTTATCCTAAGAATAAATTCCGTGCCTATATATGCTTTTTTTCATATCGCCTTCAAGCTGATCTACAAGCAGGCTTACGAGCTTCAAGCCAAGTGTATCGGAATTTTCTGTTTTGATTGGTCCGCGGATACTTAGCCCGTCGTTTGGAACTCTCTCATATCTCTTTGACCCTGACATTTTTCAAAATCAGTTGTGATCGTATTTCACCCCCTTAAAAATGATCCATCCTTAAATTTTTTTTATAAACCGGATAAAAAAGTGGAAAACCTCGGGAAAAGAAGGGAAGTTTCAGATCCAAAAGAGTAGATAAAAAGAAAAATAAAAAGTTTAATTTGCAAGGATAAGAGCTTCTCCCCGTGAGAAGTTAACTTCCTTAATTGACCCTCCAACAGTCATTTGATCTCCGAGAATCCCCGTAAGCTGAATTGAATCACCTTCAACTAGGATTCTTGCTACAGAATCCATAATTCTCTCACGCTCATCTCCACGAAGCAAGAAGACATTGATTTCACACATCTTTTATTTCTCCTTACGATTCATTTTAAATTGTTCAATTTTGTTGGTCTTAATTCAGTATAAAATATATTCTATGCCGTGGTATTAGCATCTTACTATATGCGTCAAGTTGTTTTTGTGCTATCCATAGCCATAGCCATTAGTAAGCCTGATAGATAAGAAGCTTCCGAAAATATATCAGAGGAAAACTCAGGGATAGTTCATCAGTTTTGCAACGGACAGGCCCTGTTCAAGCCCCAGATCTTCAGCAACACATTCACATTTAGTAAGAAGCATATAAGCAATAGGCCCGAAGTTATGTTCGGAGAGAGTCTCGTAATTGGCCATGCCTTTACTGATAATAAGGGTTGCATCCTTCATGGCTTTGACCAGTTCGGCCGGAGCTTCCTCAATAAGGACACCTACGGCATTTGAGCCGGTCGTCAGGATTCGGTCGACCTTTTTATCAATTTCGAACTCTTTGATCTCTTCCAGGGTCACATCTGTAAGAATTGGCCCACCCCGGACTACGAGTGTTATTTTCCCACCGAGTTTTTTGATAATATCAAAAACAAGCACATCGAAGAGAATTTCTCCGCAATTGTCGGCAATGTAAACGACATCCTGCAAGAGCCCTAGCATTTTAGGAGTATCGTCCACATCAAGCCCCTGTTCGAAATATTTCAGAAAAGCAGCCTCAAACTTGTCTTCACTGGCCTCAAAGCCCATAATTCCGAAATCAAAGTAATTAGCAACCACTGATGCCAGTACTGCCCGCCTGAAAAGTTCCCCATTATCAGGAGAATTTTCATAAATTTTATCTTTTGCCGCAGGCAGGACTTTCAGCGCAGCCAGGTTAATAAGTTTCTTTGTTACCGCATAAGGGTCATTGTCTTTCAGAACCTCATAGCATTTCCTGTGAATTTTGGTGGCAACAGAAGCAGATACGGCTTCAGGGTTGTAATGTTTAGTCATAACTTCAAGACATTCCTGAATGGTCTTGCTTATAAGATCCTCATCATCGGTAGAAAGTTTAGACTGAAAGTGTACTCTTGAAAGCAGGCAATATGTACAGCGTGGGTTCATTTTCATAGGAACATTTCCTGTTTTTTGATCCGGAAATAGGTTTTGCCAGAATACTATAGATATCTGCGGCAAACATAATAAGAATTTACTCTTCCTGATGGAATATATATTTAAAAATGTAACTGAAACTGGAAGCATGGAAAAGCTTAGAACAGATATATTATGTAGACTCTACAATCTTAATGGAAAAATCAAAAGGGTAAAACAGGATGTCCTGCAGAAAATTTATCCTCAGAAGGCAAATTCTTTATAGCTTGAAAATAAAATAATTTACAATGATCCCGGCAATCCGAGAATCCAGGTCTTCCCCAGTTCTGTTTTTCCTTGCAGTGCTTTTTGTTTTCTTTATTTTTGCAGCACCTGCATTTGCACTGAGCGAAGTCGAGGTAAACCCTGTTAATACCCCCCAGGGCGCAGTCGTGCTGATCGTGGACGGCCTGAGTGCGCCTTTTATCTATCCTGAACTTACGCGCATGCACTTGACGGCACGCCCCTTGAAAAAGCCGAACTCGAAAATCTGCCGGAAATTAATAAAGAGAGTGCCAGGCTTCTGGAATTCCGTGCCCCTCAGACCTTTACTGAAGGAGGACATTCAGTCCTTGTCACGGGAAATCCGGGTGCAGACAGTGAGCTTGTAAGTTTCAAAGACGCAACGGTTTTTGATATTTTACATGAAGAAGGCTATCTTTGCATTGCGATTATGGAGAAAGGGGATTCTGGGTCTATCTGTGCTGAGCAGGATATTATCCTCAAAGACGAAAACAACTCAATAAACAACATGAAAATCGCGCTTGAACAACATGCAAATTCCCCTGATATTGGAATACCTGAAGAACTTGTAAAAATTCTGGAAAAGGCAGCCGATAAAGCTCCAGAATATGTAAAATCAAAAGAGACGAGGGAAAAATATAGCGGATATGACAGATGGGGAGTCGAGACCGCATGTGCTGTTGTGAAATACATGGCCACAAATATGCCGGAGCAAAAATACCTGCTCACTGTAAATGTAGGAGCCGTAGATTCAAGCGGGCACCACAGAGACAACTATGGCTATATAGACTGCATCGAATGCCTTGATGCCGATCTTTCGCCCCTCTATCAACTATGCAAAAAAAATGATATTGCCTTTATCCTAACAGCAGACCACGGAATGGGTTTTTCCAAAAATGACTCCAAAGGCGGGCACCAATCCGAAAAATTCTCAGTTACCGACGAAGCACAAATGGTTCCCCTGATAGTACATGCTCAGGACATTGAGAGCGGAATTCTCAGGGAAGAACACGGCCAGGAAGACTTTGCTCCGACGCTGCTTGGAATTCTTGATATTCCCGACAGGCCGAGATTTGTAGAAGGAAAACAGATCCTCCTGGCAGGCCACGTAAATCTCAAGGTGGAACTCCCGGAAAAGGGCTCTGTAGAACTCAGGAAGAGCGGAAATGTTATAACTTCTCTGAAAAACGATAACCAGTTCCTCTTCCTGGGGCTTGAACCGGGAAGTACTTACGCGGTCAGGGCTGCGCTTGACTCCGGAAACAGCCTTGAAGAGCAGGAAAAAAAGCTCACTCTTGAGACCGACTCGGTAGTGAAACTTACTGAAAAAGGACAGAAAAGCGAAGAAAACGCAGAATCTGATACAGATTCTGAAAAAAACTCCACTTCTGCAGCAGGTTTTGTGAAAGGGAGCTCGGGAACTTCTGATTCGAATTTAAAGCATCTGATAGGGTATTTTGTGATAGGATTGGTCAATCTTGCGGGAATTGTGATTATTGCAAAGATCCTGAAAAAAAACTGAAGAGACAGAAGACGCAGAGAGATCCGAATGTAATGGATCTAGTTGATCTGATGGTCCTAATGAAAAGATCATAAGTCGTAGGTCATAAGTCGTATACGTTTCCAAAGGCTTCCCTGAAAGTGACATCAACATCTTCCACGTGAGCAAACATGGGGCCTCTCCTGAGTTCATTTATAAAAAGCTTCACAGCCTCAGGTCTGCCTTCGGCAATAACAAAAACCCTGCCATCCCTTAAATTTATAGGGTTAGAATCTACACCCATACGCTCGGCAGCATTTCTTGCAAATCTTCGAAAGCCCACGCCCTGTACCCTTCCGGATACAAGGATTTCCGCCCGCACAGTTTCTCCAGAGGTCACAATTGGCTATTTTGAATAACCCTGATATATATTTATGGTTATTTCTAGGGGGTGAAATTCGAAGGA
>Ga0183099_1001888_pt1 | contig 11423 bp, 12 predicted proteins | sample Biomet1_FD_127788 | JGI IMG/M metagenome (GOLD analysis project Ga0183099, IMG submission 127788) | Microbial communities from bioreactor (seeded with anoxic lake sediment) at LBNL, California, USA - Biofuel metagenome 1 | ecosystem: Engineered > Bioreactor > Anaerobic > Unclassified ... | reverse complement strand
CTTGGGTGCACCGGTAACGGACCCGCAGGGGAACAGAGCGGCCAGCAACTCGCCCAGGCCCGTTCCTTGCCGCAGCCGTGCTCGAATGTCCGAGGTCATTTGAAACACAGTGGGATAGTGTTCCACCCGGAAGAGTACCGGAACGGACACACCACCGGATACGGCCACCCGGCCCAGGTCATTGCGCAGCAGATCCACTATCATCACATTTTCTGCGCGATTTTTGGAACAGGCGGCCAATTGTGCACAGAGGCGGGCATCTTCGTCCGGCGTTGCCCCGCGCTTGGCGGTGCCCTTCATTGGCCGAGCCAGCGCTTCCCCCTCGTGCACGGAAAAAAACAACTCCGGGGAGAGCGACAGAACACGACTCGTTCCCATGTCAATCCAGGTGCAAAAGCCTCCCCCCTGCGCACGCGCCAATTCCATAAACCACGCACGATCATCCCCGGCGCAGCCGCATTCAAACGGTAGGGTATAATTGGCCTGATAGGTTTCGCCCTCGGCGATAAGACTGCGGAGAGCAGCAAGCTGAGCCACATACTCCGCCTTGCCCACGAGTGGCCGCCACGCGCCAACGGCGTAAGGCCCAAGCATAGACGGCAGGGCAGGCAAGGGAGCGACATGACTGGCGGCCCAGGCAAGGGGCTGGCCGGATTGCGGAGCGTGGGTGACAAGGACGGGGTCAAAGGCTGGCGCGGACTCATAAGCCAGGGCCAGCACAACCCAGCGGCCAGCCGCTGCCTGCTCCTCCGCCCAGCGAATCACTCCCGGCACATGGGCGAGGACATCCGCGCGACGCTGGCCAACGGGCGAGCCAAAGGCCAATGTTCTGCCCCAGCCACCGCCCTTCACCCGGTGCAAAGGGCGGGCATCAAAAAAAGCGCTTGTCCTTCCATCGGCTGCCGCAGATCCGCGCGTTTCACTGCTCCGCCAAAATACGCACAACCTGAGCAGCAGCGGCTGCCACCAGCGGCAGGCAAATATTTTGCTTCACCCCATGCTCGCGGAAGCGGAGTTGACCTTCCGGGGTCATAAAGTCACAGCCTGTCAGCTCACGGCAATTGGTGGAATGTTGCGTGGAAAGAAACCACTCCGTAAATTCCTGCACCGCCGCATAGACTGGGTCCAGAGAATCACGCCCACTCTGGCGCCCCAGGGCCACACCAAGGGCCAGCACCCCACCGTTGTATGCACCGCAAGAGCCGCTGGAGCGCGACACGCCGCTGCACAGGCCAGAGGCGACGCGCGGCACAAGGGGCGACTGGACGCCCAGAGCCTCGGCCACGCCCCGGAACACGGATTCCGCACACAAGAGCGGGGCAGAATTCTCAAAAAAGGAACGCGCCCGCGCGCCAACCACTACGGGGTCCAGGTCTTCCGCGCTTATGGAACAAACCGGCCTGCACCCATGGGCGGCAAATATGCTGATGCTGGCGCTCTCCGGTCCGTCTCCAGCCTTCCCGGCGGGGCTGGCGCAACAGCGCTGCCCAGCGCAATCGACGCGGGAATCGGCCAAACCGGCAGCCGCCATCCAGGCGGAAACGTCGGCGCGGTCAAAGCCCGGCCAGCGGTCGTGGTGCTCCGTGAGCAGAAATTGGTGGGTGTGGCGGTCTAGGTCGGTAATGACGACCCGTCCACCGGGGCGCACAATGCGCGCCATCTCGGCAATGGCCCGGGCGGGGTCATCCACGTGGTGCAAAAACATATTGGAGAGTACGCAATCCACCGAGGCATCCGGCAAGGGCAGGCGCTCCGCCTGGCCGATCAACGTGGTAACGCGGCCAGTATGGCTCAATCGTTCCGCCAGTTGGTCAAGCATGGCCGGGGATTGGTCCACGGCAAAAACGGTCAAACCAGCAGTAATGAGCGCCTCGGTCAAAAATCCCGTGCCCGCGCCCAGGTCGGCCGCCGTCAGCCCGCTGTTGGCTGGGTCTCCGGCGCGGATGTCGGCCAATTCCAAGGCCGCATCGCGCAAAGCTTCAGAAAAGAATCCCGCGCGCATGGTATCCCAATCACCCGCCACCTGGGCAAAATAGCCCAAACTCGACCCACAGCCGCACGAATCGTTCTCCGCCATACATCCTCCTTGGGGTTGCACCCCGTGTATGAACAGGCTAGATCATGAACTGCGGAGCCGTCCAATGGGAAATGCAGAAGGGTGCCCTCAGAAATTCCGATGGCGGGGCAAACGCGAAAAGCCCCGGCGAACCGGGGCTTTTTCAAACAACCGAAAAACGTTGTCTTAGGCGGCCGGAGTGGCAGCCACAGCAGGCTTACGCACCGCGGGCTTCACAACAGCGCCGCTGCGGATGCAACGGGTGCAAGCGCGAACGTAGCGCACTTCACCGGAAGCAAGCACAGATTTCACGCGCTGCAGATTCGGCAGGAAACGGCGGCGGGTACGGTTGTTGGCGTGGCTCACGTTGTTACCGGAGCTGGGGTGTTTACCGCATATATCACACGTCTTGGACATGGGAACCTCCTGGATCTTTCTTTCTGGCCCGATGGCACGCAAGCGGAAATGGCTTACTGCGGGGCTCCCCGGCATCGGGAAGAGGAGTTGTAGCCTCGCGCAAAAAAAAAGGCAAGTGCTTTTTTCTTGACACCCCTCAATCCACCCGTATAGAAGTCCCACCTGCGAGGCAGCACTATGACGCTATGGATTTCGCTCAAAGACATCCCGGCTGAAGGCCAGGAATTCCACTTCACCGACCAGTCCTTATGGACGGGGCCGATGAATGACCTTGGCGTGTCCGGCAAAATCGGCACCCCGTTTGCAGCGTCAATGTACATAACCCCGCAGGATGAAGGCTTTCTCATCAGCGGCAGCATGACCGGATCGGTCGTTGTGCCGTGTGATGTGTGCGCCGAAGACTTCGAGCAGAAGGTGGATACCCACTTTGACAGCTTCGAGGTGGCGGACTTGGCAGACGACGAATACGCGGACGAAAAACGCCTGCGCAAAGACAAGCATGGCAACGCGGAACTCGACGTGAGCGGGTATTTATGGGAACAGTTTATGCTGGCCCTGCCCATCCGTCCCGTGTGCCGGGAAAACTGCAAAGGCCTGTGCCCCGTGTGCGGCGTCAATCGCAACGAGGTAGCCTGCGAGTGCGCCGGGGATAAGGGCGATCCCAGGCTTGCAGTTTTGCGCAAACTCAAGGTATCATAATCCCGGCGAGCAGGGAGCCCCTCCCCCGCGCCGGACAAGACGCATCATATTCAAGGAGTCCATCATGGCCTTACCGAAAAAGAAGACCTCCAAGTCCCGCAAGAACATGCGCCGTTCCCACGACCATGTTTCCACCCCGAACGTTGTGCTGTGCCAGTGCGGCGAGCCGGTGATCTCTCACCGCGCCTGCTCCGCTTGTGGCAACTACAAGGGCCGCCAGGTTCTGAACACCGAAAATGCCTGAAAAAGCCCCCCGCATAGCCATTGATGCAATGGGGGGCGACATCGGCCCCCGGATCAATGTGCCAGCGGCAGTGCAGGCCGCCTCGGAAGGCATCCATATCACCCTCGTGGGTGATGAGGATATTTTGCGTGCGGAACTTGCCCGCCAACAAGCGCCCACCGGGCTGCCTATCGACTTTGTCCACGCCTCCCAGGTGGTGGACATGGACGAAAAGCCCGGCGATGCTCTGCGCCGTAAAAAGGACTCCTCTATCCAGGTGGCATGCCAACTGGTGAAGGAAGGCCGGGCCGACGGCGTGGTGAGCGCGGGCAATTCCGGGGCCAGCGTTGCCTGCGGAATGTTCGTGCTTGGCCGCATCAAGGGTGTGGAGCGCCCTGCCCTCGCCAGCATCATGCCCACGGAAAAGAACCCCGTGGTGCTCATAGATGTTGGCGCGAACGTTGATTCCAAGCCCTTCCATCTGGCCCAGTTCGGCATCATGGGCGATGTTCTCGCCCGCGATGTGCTGGGCATAGAGAAACCGCGCGTGGGCCTCTTGTCCATTGGCGAGGAAGAGGGCAAGGGCAATGTGGTCGTCAAGGAGGCCTTTGACCTTCTGAAGCAGACCTCGCTCAACTTCGTGGGCAATGTGGAAGGCCGCGACATCTTCAGCGGTGACCTCGACGTTGCCGTGTGCGATGGTTTTGTGGGCAACATCTGTCTCAAGCTTTCCGAGGGCTTGGCCCGAAGCTTTGGCCATGTGCTGAAGCGTGAGCTTAAACGCCACATGCTTTCCCGCATGGGCGCGGCCTTGTCCATGCGCTCGCTCAAAAACTTCGCCCAAATGCTCGACTACGCCGAATACGGCGGCGCCCCCCTCCTGGGGCTGAAGGGCATTGTCATCGTGTGTCACGGAGCCAGCAACCTCAAGGCGACGACCAATGCCATCCGCATGGCCGCCACCTTTGTGCGCAAATCTGCCCACGACCACTTGGCCGAGGAACTGACCGCCCATAAGGATTTGGCCCAGTTCAGCAGGCATAAGGCCTGATCCGAAGAACCGGAGCCTCCCGGCCCTGAATTCTCGGGACCACAACCGATGCAGGCCCTCCCGGCCGCAACGCTACCCAACCGAGCCATCCACTATGAACAGCACCTGCCACATCATCGGCCTGGGCCACGCCGTTCCAGAAACTGTCCTGACCAATGAGGACATGGAACGCATGGTGGAGACCAACGACGAATGGATCGTGAGCCGCACGGGAATCCGTGAACGTCGCATCGCCAGCAAGGGCGAAACCTGCTCCAGCCTGTGCTACGAGGCATCCATCGTGGCATTGCGCAACGCGGGGCTGGCGGCCGAAGACCTGACCCACATTGTCGTGGCCACCTTTACGCCGGACTCGTACATCCCTAGCACTGCTTGCTTGCTGGAACATCTCCTGGGCATCAGCGGCCGCATGGCCATGGACGTTTCTGCCGCTTGCTCCGGCTTTTTGTACGCGCTGGAAACAGCCCGCGCCCTGGTCACCCTGCACCCGGATGCCCGCGTGCTCGTTGCCGCAGCCGATGTCGTTTCCTCCCGCACCAACTATACCGATCGCGGCACCTGCATCCTCTTCGGCGACGGAGCGGGCGCGGCCATCGTTACCGGTTCCGGCACTCCCGGCGGTGCCAGCGTCATCGACGCCATGCTGGCTTCCGATGGTTCCGTGGGCGATCTGCTCACCGTCAAGGGCGGTGGATCCGGTACCCCCTACAAGCCCGGCGACACCATTCGCGACGATTTCTTTGTGCAAATGCAGGGTCGCGAAGTGTACAAGCATGCGGTGCGTTCCATGAGCAGCGTGTGCGAGGCCATTCTTGAGCGCAACGGCATCGCCAAAGATCAGCTCGATGTGTTCATCCCCCACCAGGCCAACATGCGCATCATCGACGCCGTGGGCAAAAAGATGGACCTGCCGGAAGAAAAGATTTTTACCAACCTGCAAAAGTACGGGAACACCTCCGCCGCATCGGTCATTATTGCCTTGTCCGAGGCTCGCCAGACCGGTTTTATCAAGGACGGCAACCTTGTGCTGCTGGGCACTTTCGGCGGCGGGTTCACCTGGGGATCTGCCCTGGTGCAGTTCTAGGCTATTTGCAGTCCAGTCCTGTTTAGGGTACTAGGGGCTCTGACCAAACTTGGCGGGAGCGCCCGCCCCAAGAGAGCGAGGAAGCACATGAGCGAATTGCCCAAGGTCGCACTGGTCACCGGAGGTTCACGCGGTATCGGACGCGCCTGCGCGGAACGTTTGGCCGCAGACGGCTTCGAGGTGTACCTGACTTTTGTGAGCCGGCCTGAAGAGGCCGACAAAGTTGTGGCCGCCATTTCCGCCGCTGGTGGCAAAGCCAAAGCCTTCAAACTCGACGCCAGCGACCGCGAGGCCGTGGCCGATTTTTTTGCGACCGAGGTGAAAGGCAAAGCCCTGTTGGAAGTGCTGGTCAACAACGCTGGCATCACCAAGGATGGCCTCATCATCCGCATGAAGGACGAAGACTGGGACAAGGTCATCCAAGTGAACCTGACCGGTGCCTTCGCCTGCCTGCGCGAGGCCTCCAAGATCATGCTGAAGCAGCGCAGCGGCCGCATCATCAACATCGCCAGCGTTGTGGGCCAAATGGGCAACGCGGGCCAGGCCAACTATGTTGCCGCTAAGGCCGGGCTTATTGGCCTGACCAAGAGCGCGGCGCGTGAGCTGGCCGGTCGCGGAGTTACCGTCAACGCTGTTACCCCCGGATTCATTCAAACCGACATGACCGCCGTATTGCCGGAGGCTGTCGTTTCCCAAATGCTGGAAAGCATACCCCTTGGCCGCTTGGGTTCTCCTGATGACATTGCCGCCGCTGTTTCGTTCCTGGCTGGAGCGGGCGCGGGCTATGTCACTGGGCAGGTCCTGGCCGTCAATGGCGGCATGTATATGTAACCACGCCACAAAAAAACCTTTTTGGAGGATCACATGTCCGCAGCCGAGAAAGTCAAAGCCATCATCGTGGAGCAGCTGGGCGTTTCCGCCGATGAAGTGAAGCCCGAGGCTTCCTTCGTGGATGACCTGGGTGCCGACTCCCTGGACCTCACCGAGCTGATCATGGCTATGGAAGAGGAGTTCGATGTGGAGATCGATGACGAGGACGCTCAGAAAATCCTCAAAGTCAAAGACGCCATCGACTACGTGGAGAATCACAAATAGTCCGACAACGGACAGCTTGAGCATGTGCCGCTTGGGAGCGCCCCCCGCGCAGTATCGGGCGTGGGGCGCTCCCTGCATATTTTTCCCCTGCGGACCCTTGCGGCCGGGGGGAGCAAACCCGAACCACGGGACTTGTGCATGAAAAGGGTTGTCGTTACGGCTGTGGCCGCCATCACCCCCCTTGGCAACGATGTGGAATCGAGCTGGGAGAATCTTATTGCCGGCAAAATCGGCATTGAGAAAGTCACCACCTTCGACGCCACGGGGCACGCCACGCAGATCGCTGGCGAGGTCAAGGACTTTGATCCGACCAAGTATATCCACCCCAAGGCCGCCAGGCGCATGGAAAAGTTCACGCAGTACGCCGTGGGCGCTTCCAAAATGCTCATGGATCAGGCCAAGTGGCAGATTCCGCCCGAGGAAGCCCACCGCGCAGGCGTCATTATTGGCGTTGGCCTGGGCGGGCTGGACGGAATCGAACACCAGCACCAAAAGCTCATGGATTCCGGGCCTGGGCGCATCAGCCCCTTCTTTATCCCCACCATCATCGCCAATATGGCCGCCGGTCAGGTGTCCATTGAACACGGCGCGCGTGGGGCCAACATTTGTACCACCACGGCCTGTGCCAGCGGCACCCATGCCATCGGCACCGCCTTCTCCGAGATTAAGCTCGGCCGCAATGATGTCATGATCTGCGGTGGTGCGGAATCGACCATCACTCCCCTGGCCTTTGCTGGCTTCAATGCCATGAAGGCGCTCTCCACCCGCAACGACGACCCGGAACATGCCTCCCGTCCCTTTGATAAGGACCGCGATGGTTTTGTGATGGGCGAGGGCTGTGGCCTGTTGCTGCTGGAAAGCCTGGAACACGCCACCGCACGCGGCGCGACGATTCTGGCCGAGGTTGTTGGCGCTGGCGCCAGCAGCGATGCCTACCACATGACCGCCCCGCCCGAGGACGGCTCCGGCGCGGCCATAGCGATGCAGAAAGCCCTCGAAGAAGCGGGCATTGCGCCGAACGAGGTCGATCACATCAACGCCCACGGCACATCCACGTATCTGAATGACCTGTGCGAAACCCGCGCCATCAAAAGCGTTTTTGGCGCGCATGCCAAAGACATCGCCATCTGCGGCAACAAGGGCCAGATGGGCCACCTGCTCGGCGCTGCCGGAGGCGTGGAGGCTGTGTTCTGCGTCATGACCCTGAAAACCGGCATCATTCCCGGCACCGTGAACCAGATCACCCCCGATCCGGAGTGCGACCTGGACTACGGCGCGGCGGGCGCGCGGAAAAAGCAGGTCCGGTACGCCCTGTCGAATTCCTTCGGCTTCGGTGGCACCAACGGCTGCATGCTGTTCAAACAGTTCGCGGAATAATTCGCACACCAAAGACAGAAACGAGGACGCATCATGGAAGAGCTTTTCATTCAGGATCCTGAAATCGCGGAAGCCATTGCCGGCGAAATCGACCGCCAGGTCGGCAAGCTCGAGCTCATCGCCTCGGAGAACTTCACCTCTCCGGCAGTGCGCCAGGCCATGGGCAGCGTCCTCACGCACAAATACGCCGAAGGCTACCCCGGCAAACGCTACTACGGCGGCTGTGAATTCGTCGATGTGGTCGAGGACATCGCCCGCGACCGCGCCAAGGTGCTGTTCGGAGCCGGCTATGCGAACGTGCAGCCGCACTCCGGCTCCCAGGCCAACATGGCCGTCTACTTCGGCGTGTGCAAACCCGGCGATACCGTCATGGGCATGAACCTGGCCCACGGCGGCCACTTGACCCACGGCAGCCCGGTGAACTTCTCCGGCAAGCTGTACAACATCGTGCCCTACGGCGTGCGCCAGGACGACCAGACCATCGACTACGAAGCCCTGGAAAAGACCGCCAAAGAGTGCAAGCCCAAGATGATTATTGCGGGTGCCAGCGCCTACCCGCGCATTATCGACTTCAAGCGCTTCCGCCAAGTGGCCGATGAAGTCGGCGCGGTGCTCATGGTCGACATGGCCCACATTGCGGGCCTCATCGCTGCCGAGCTGCACCCCAACTGTATCGAGCATGCGCACTTCACCACCACCACCACGCACAAAACCCTGCGCGGCCCCCGCGGCGGCATGATCCTGGCCAACGAGGATCAGACCAAGCTGCTCAACTCGCAGATATTCCCCGGCATCCAGGGCGGCCCGCTCATGCACGTCATCGCGGCCAAAGCTGTCGCCTTCGGTGAAGCGCTCCAGCCTGGATTCAAGCAGTACCAGGAGCAGGTGCTGAAAAACGCCGGAGCCCTGGCCCAGAACCTTAAGGACGCCGGCTTCAAGCTGGTTTCCGGCGGCACGGATACCCACCTCATGCTGGTGGACCTCACCGAGAAGAACATCAGCGGCAAGGACGCGGAAATCGCCCTGGATAAGGCGGGCATTACCGTGAACAAAAACGGCATCCCGTTCGACACCAAGCCGCCAACCATCACCTCCGGTTTCCGCATCGGCACCCCGGCGCTGACCACGCGTGGCATGGTCGAGGAAGACATGCAGGCCGTTGCCGAGGGCATCACCGCCGCCCTGGAGAACATGGACAACGAATCCGTGCTGGATGAAATTCGCCAGGAAGTGGAAGACTTCGCCCGCGAGTTCCCGCTGTACGCCTGGTAAAATCGCATCATTCCCCGCCCGGAAAGCGCCACCCTTGGTGTTTTCCGGGCGGTTCCACCCTTTAGGCTGGGAGGCTTGCACATGAGCGAACGCGTTCCCTGGCCAGACTACTTTATGCGCATCGCCCACCTGGTGGCGGAACGGTCCACCTGCCTGCGCCGCAAAGTGGGCGCTGTTGCCGTGCGCGATAAACGCATGATCGCCACTGGCTACAATGGCACCCCCACCGGCGTGGCCCACTGCCGCGAGGTCGGCTGCATCCGCGAACGCCTGGGTGTACCCTCCGGCCAACGCCACGAGCTATGCCGCGGCCTGCACGCCGAGCAAAATGTTATCATCCAGTGCGCCCTGCATGGGCTTTCCCTGGCTGGTGCGGAGATTTACTGCACCACCGAGCCTTGTCTCATCTGCACAAAGATGCTCATTAACTGCCAAGTGAGCGCCATCTACTACGCCGAACAATACCCGGATGAACTGGCCAGCACCATGCTTGCCGAAGCGGGAGTCCAACATGCCTACTTGCCTGGCGACTATCGGTCCTGAGGATCGCTTTATGTTGCGCGCGGCCGAACTGGCCCTGCGTGGACGCGGTGCAACCGCACCAAACCCCTGTGTAGGCGCTGTGCTGGCCCGTGGCGGCCTCATCGTGGCCGAGGGCTGGCACGAAGTATACGGCGGCCCCCACGCCGAGGTGAACTGCCTTGCCGACGCCCAAGCCAAGGGCGTGGACCCGGCCCAATGCACCCTGTACGTGACCTTGGAGCCTTGCAATCACCACGGCAAAACCCCACCCTGCACCCAGTCCGTCATCGGCGCTGGCATCAGGCGCGTGGTCATCGGCTGCCTGGACCCCAACCCCGACGTTGCCGGTGGCGGGGCGAAAGCCCTGGCTGATGCAGGCGTGGAGGTCATCACCGGCGTGGAGGAAACCCTCTGCCGCGACCTGATCGACGAGTTCGTGCACTGGAAAGCCACAAACCGGCCCTACAGCATCCTCAAAATGGCCAGCACCATCGATGGCAAAATCGCTGCGCGCGGCGGGCGGCCCCAGGCCGTTTCTGGCCCGGATTCCTTCAAGGATGTGCACCGGTTGCGCGCCCAGGTTCAGGCAATCATCGTAGGCGGCAACACCTTCTACGGCGATAATCCACAGCTCACCAGCCGCTTGGTCGACACCGAACTGCCTAAAAATTTCAAGCAACCCTTTGCAGTGGTCGTTACCGGGCAACTGCCCAAGGCCTATTCCACCTTTGCCCTGCTGCGCGCACGGCCAGACCAGGTAATCTTTTGGACCACGGAATATTCCGCCAAAACGCCCCTGGCTGATGAACTGCGCGAACGCGGCACACGTATTTGGGGCCTGCCGGAGCTGCCCTCGCCCACAGGCACCAAGGGCATGGCCTTTACCAATGCCTTCCAGCGCCTGCGCGAGGAACTCTCCATCCACCGCACCCTGTGCGAGGGCGGCGGACACTTGGCCTTAAGCCTTGCGCGCCAAGACCTTGTGGATGAATTCGTGCTGTACATGGCTCCGCGCGTACTGGGCGATTCCGAAGGGAAAAGTCTGTTTGCCGGTGATGCCGTGCAGAGCATGGACCAAGCCCTTGCCTTCCGCTTGGCCCATGCCGCCTCCTGCGGCGATGACTTGAAATTGACCTACAAGCCCCGGAGGGCCGTCTAAATGTTTACCGGACTGGTGCAGGGCATGGGCCGCGTGGAATCCGTGGAGGCGCACGGCGGCGAGACCCGCCTGAGAATCCGCGCCCTCTTCACCCTCGCGCATATCGTTTTGGGCGAATCCATCGCCGTCAACGGCACCTGTCTCACTGTGGAAACCTTTGGCGAGGGCTGGTTCACTGCCTACGCCAGCGCCGAAACCCTGCGCCACACCAATCTCGGGGCGCTCAAATCCGGCAGCGCCGTCAACCTGGAGCGCGCCCTGGCCCTGGGCGACCGCCTGGGTGGACACATGGTCAGCGGGCACGTGGACTGCCAAGCCACCGTTCGCGACATCCGCCCGGCAGGCGAAAGCCGCGTGTACACCCTGGCATTCCCCACTGAGACCTGTCTCACTGTGGAAACCTTTGGCGAGGGCTGGTTCACTGCCTACGCCAGCGCCGAAACCCTGCGCCACACCAATCTCGGGGCG
>Ga0183099_1001887_pt1 | contig 11424 bp, 8 predicted proteins | sample Biomet1_FD_127788 | JGI IMG/M metagenome (GOLD analysis project Ga0183099, IMG submission 127788) | Microbial communities from bioreactor (seeded with anoxic lake sediment) at LBNL, California, USA - Biofuel metagenome 1 | ecosystem: Engineered > Bioreactor > Anaerobic > Unclassified ... | reverse complement strand
CTTCATACATATAACTAATTATACTCTATAAAAATAGTTTTTTGCGTGTTTAAATAGTTAAACTCTTCATATACTCTTTTAATTCAATTCTATATCATTTTTCCCCTAAAGTTTATTTTAGTATAGCATTTAACATTTATAGGTTCAAATATTAAATCAATTTTTTTGTAACTTTTTACAAACAAAGAAAATTACTCATAAAAAAACGAGGTTAAATAACCTCGTTTAATTTATATTATTACTCTTCTATTTTTTCAGGACTAAAGTCTAAAGACGCCATTCTTTGATATTGTCTCCATTTTCTTTGTGCTTCATGTTTGTTAGCTTTAAATAATACTGTTGCTCTTTCTGGATTAGATTTTGCAAGAGATGCATATCTAACTTCTCCCATTAAGAACTCATCATATGTATCCCATTTAGGTTCAGGAGAATCCAATTGTAAAGGATTTTTTCCTTCTTTTTCTAACATTGGGTTGTATCTAAATAATGGCCAGTATCCACATTCTGTAGCAAGTTTCATTTCAGTTTGTGATTTACCCATTCCTTTTCTTATTCCATGGTTTACACATGGTGCATAAGCTATTATTAGTGATGGTCCTTGGAAAGCTTCAGCTTCTCTTATAGCTTTTAAGTATTGAGCTTGATTTGCTCCCATTGATACTTGAGCTACATAGATGTATCCATAAGTCATAGATATTGCTGCAAGATCTTTCTTTTGTATTGGCATTCCAGAAACAGCAAATTTAGCTACTGATCCTGTTGGTGATGATTTAGAAGCTTGTCCTCCTGTATTTGAGTAAACTTCTGTATCCATTACTAATACGTTTACATCTTCTCCAGAAGCTAGAACATGGTCTAATCCACCATAACCGATATCATAAGCCCATCCATCTCCTCCGAATATCCATTGAGATTGTTTTACTAAGTAATTTTTAAGAGATAAAATTTCTGCAGCACCTTCGAAAGTTGCTACTTCTAATTTAGAAACTAAAGCATTTCTTACTTCTTTAGTAACTTCTCCACTTTGTTTATTTTCTAACCATTTTTTATATAATTCTGCAACATCAGCAGGAACTTTATCCATAGTAGTTTCCATTACATGGGCAATTCTATTTCTTAATGTTTCAGAACCTATATGCATTCCTAATCCAAATTCAGCATTGTCTTCAAATAATGAGTTAGCCCAAGCTGGTCCTTCTTCATTACAGTTAGTACAGTATGGAGTTGATGGTGCAGACCCTCCATAAATTGAAGAACATCCTGTAGCATTTGATACCATCATTCTGTCTCCAAATAATTGAGTTATTGCTTTGATATAAGGAGTTTCCCCACATCCAGCACAAGCTCCATGGAATTCAAATAAAGGTTGAGCAAATTGTGAACCTTTAACTGTAGTTTTTGGCATTAATGTATCTTTATAAGAAACTTCATTGAATAAGTAATCAGCGTTTACTTGTTCTCCAGCTTCAATTTCTTGAGCTATTGGTACCATTTCAAGTGCTTTTCCTTTTGGTGCAGGACAAACATTAGCACAAGATCCACAACCAGTACAATCTAATGGAGAAATTTGGATTTTGTATTGTAATCCTTCTAATCCTTTTCCAACTGGTTTAATATTTTGTTCTTTAATTCCTTCTGGTGCTTTAGCCATTTCTTCTTCATCTATTAAGAACGGTCTAATTACTGCATGTGGACATACATAAGCACATTGATTACATTGAATACAGTTTTCTTTTACCCAATGAGGTACATTAACTGCAATTCCTCTTTTTTCAAATGCTGTAGTTCCATTTTCAAAAGTTCCATCTTCATATCCATTAAATGCAGAAACTGGTAAAGAATCCCCTTTCATTCCATTTATTGGATCGCAAATATTTTTAACAAAATCTGGTCTTACTCCACAAGCTGTATCTGTTCCACAAGCTGCTGTTTCATCTGCTAAGTTAGCCCAAGCTGGATCTACAGTAATCTCTACTAATTCTCCTGCTCCTCTATCAATAGCATTAAAGTTCATTTCTACTACTTGTTGCCCTTTATTTCCGTATGATTTTTCAGCATAATCTTTCATGTATTTTTGAGCTGTAGCAAAATCAATAACATCGGCTAATTTGAAGAATGCAGATTGCATAATTGTATTAGTTCTGTTTCCTAATCCAATTTCTTCTCCTAATTTAGTTGCATTTAATGTATAGAATTTAGCTTTTTTAGTAGCTAATTGTTTTTTTACTGAGTTTGGTAAGTGTTTAACCACTTCATCTTTATCCCAAATACAGTTTAGTAAGAATGTTCCACCATTTCTTAATCCTGATAACATATCATATTGACCTATATAAGCAGGAACTGAACATGCTACAAAATGTGGAGTATTTACTAAGTAAGTTGATCTTATTGGTGATTTACCAAATCTTAAATGTGATCTAGTTACTCCTCCAGATTTTTTAGAGTCATATGCGAAGTATCCTTGAGCATATAAATCAGTTTTATCTCCAATGATTTTTATTGAGTTTTTGTTAGCTCCAACTGTTCCGTCAGATCCTAATCCAAAGAATAAACATTCTCTAACATCATCATTAACAACAGAAATTTCTTCTCCTACAGGTAATGATAAGAAAGTAACGTCATCTTCTATTCCAACAGTAAATCCATTTTTAGGTGCATCAGCTTTCAAATTATCGAATACTGCTACCATTTGAATTGGAGTTGTATCTTTAGATGATAATCCATATCTTCCACCAACTATTATTGGAGAATTTTCAACTTCAAAGTATGCATTTCTTATATCAAGATATAGTGGTTCTCCACCTGCTCCTGGTTCTTTTGTTCTATCTAAAACTGCTATTTTTTTAGTACTTGCTGGGATTGCAGCTAATAAGTGTTTAGCAGAGAATGGTCTGTATAAGTGAACTGCTACTAATCCTACTTTTTCTCCTTTAGCTGTTAAATAATCAACAGTTTCTCTAAGAGCTTCAGTAACTGAACCCATAGCGATAATTACTCTTTCTGCATCTGGTGCTCCATAGTAATTAAATAATTTGTAGTCTCTTCCTGTTTCTTTAGAGATTGCTGTAAAATATTCTTCTACTATTGCAGGAACTGCATTATAGAATTTATTTGAAGCTTCTCTTGTTTGGAAGTATATATCATCATTTTGAGCTGTTCCTTTAGTTACTGGATGCTCAGGGTTTAATGCTCTATTTCTAAATGCTGTTACTGCTTCTTTATCTAATAGTCTATCAAATACTTCATAATCCATTACTTCTACTTTTTGAATTTCATGTGAAGTTCTAAATCCATCAAAGAAATGCATAACTGGTACTCTTGATTTTATAGCTACTAAATGAGCTACTCCAGCAAGATCCATTACTTCTTGAACAGATCCAGTTGCTATCATACTGTATCCTGTTTGTCTAGCTGCATAAATATCTTGATGATCTCCAAATATTGATAAAGCTTGAGCTGCTAATGATCTAGCAGTTACATGAATTACTGAAGGTAATAACTCTCCAGCCATTTTGTACATATTAGGTATTTTTAATAATAATCCTTGAGAAGCTGTATATGTAGTTGTTAATGCCCCTGCTTGTAAAGAACCATGAACTGTTCCTGCTGCTCCTGCTTCTGATTGCATTTCAACCAATTTTACTGGTACACCAAATAAGTTCTTCTTACCTTGACTAGCCCAAAGATCTGTATATTCAGCCATTGGTGTTGATGGTGTAATAGGATAAATTCCAGCTACTTCTGTGAACGCATAACTTGCATGTGCTGCAGCCTGATTTCCATCCATTGTTTGCATTTTTTTTGCCATTAGCAAAACCTCCTAATATTATTTATGTGATTTTTTTCATTACCTTTTTATTGGTAAGGATAAGTTTCCCCATTAAGTTATACTTTATTTTTTTACAAATGTCAAACCTAAACTTATTATTAATGTTAAATTTTACTTTAAAAATCAATGGTTAGTTGAAAATTTATTTTGTTAATCAAATTATTTTTTTCTTGTTGTTTTTATTAAAAACTCTGCTTTTACTAGACTTTTTTAGTATAATTTAAGCTGAGCTTGTTCCACAAATTCTATTTTCAGTTAACTATAATTGAACATTCTCTATTATCCACCACTTCCACTATGAGTTAACACTTATTTTTTATTTTTCCAAATATATTATTTATATTTTATTGCTTATATATGATTATCCTAGAATTAGGGTCTCTTTTTTTATCTTAAATTAATAATTATATATGTACTTATTATTTAATTGTTAGATATATTTTTTCCTATTTACATTTTTCATTACTGTGTTCGTTTTACAACTTCACTTTTGTTCTTATTCTGTCTATTCTTATTAATAACTTTTCTTATTTTTTATTGCTTGAAAATTGATATTTCATTAATTATTCATATTCAAAGTTAATGATTCTACTTAATTTCATAATCAATATAAATAATTTTTCTAAAAAAAATAGCGACAATGTCGCTATTAAATTTATTTATTTTACTAATACATGTGTATCTTCTGCAATTACTAATTCTTCATTTGTTGGAATAATAAATACTTTAGTTTTACTAGTTGCCGTTGATATTTCTACAACACCATTTTCATCAGCTAAAGACCTAAAGTTATTATTTCTTTCTTTATCCAACTCTACTCCCATGAATTCTAAACCTTCACAAGATTTTTCTCTCACTAAATCAGCATTTTCCCCAATTCCACCTGTGAAGCATATTGCATCTACACCTTCTAGTGCTGCTGCATATTGCGAAACATATGATCTGATTCTATAAGTAAGCATATCTATCGTTAATGCTGCTCTTTCATCTCCTTCATCAAAAGCTGCTCTAACATCTCTGAAGTCAGAAGTTTTTCCTGAAATACCTAACATTCCTGATTTTTTATTCATTCTAGCATCCATTTCTCCTGGAGTTAGCTCTCTTTCACCCATTATATATAAAACTGCTGCTGGATCTATATCTCCACATCTTGTTCCCATCATAAGACCTTGTAATGGTGTTAATCCCATTGATGTGTCAATACATTTCCCATCTCTAACTGCCGAAATTGATGAACCATTTCCAAGATGACAGACTATAATTTTTGAATCTTCTTTATTTAAAAGAGCTTTCGCTTTTCCAGAAACATATTTATGTGATGTTCCATGGAATCCATATTTTCTAACTTTTAATTCTGTATAATCTTCGTAAGGTAATGGATACATAAATGCTTTTGCTGGCATTGTTTGATGGAAAGCTGTATCAAATACTGCTACATTTTGTTTAGTTGGCATAAGTTCTTTGCAAACTTTAATTCCCAAAATATTTGCAGGATTATGAAGAGGTGCCAATGCACTTAATTTTTCCATTTTTCCAATAATTTCATCAGTAACTATTACTGATTTATCAAATTCTTCTCCACCATGTACAACTCTATGACCAATAGCTTCTACCTCATCTAATGATTTGATTACTCCATTTGCACCTAACAATAGACTTAATACAAGTTTTATTGCTTCTTCATGATTTTCAAGAGCAATTTTATCAGTCAATTTTAAATTTTTTGCAGGAACTTTATATGTAGAAACACCATCAATTCCAATTCTTTCACATATACCTTCTGCCAATGCTTTTTTTGTGTCCATATCAACTAATTGATATTTTAATGATGAACTTCCGCTATTTAATACTAAAATTTTCAATTTTTATTCCTCCAAATTTTATTATTCAGCTTGACATGCTGTTATTGCTGCAACATTTAATATATCTTCTACAGAACATCCTCTTGAAAGGTCATTTACTGGCTTATCCAATCCTTGTAATAATGGTCCATAAGCTTCCGCATTTGCAAGTCTTTGAACTAATTTGTATGCAATATTTCCTGCTGATAATGTAGGGAATACTAATACATTTGCTGCTCCTGCTACTTTTGAATCTGGAGATTTTAACTTTCCAATTGCATCTACTAAAGCTGCATCTGCTTGTAATTCTCCATCATAATCAAAATTTACTGCTCTATTTTTTAAAATTTCTGTAGCTTCTACCACTTTATCTACATCTTCATGTTTTGCTGAACCTTTTGTAGAGAAAGAAAGTAACGCTACTTTAGGTTCCATTGCTACTAGACTTCTAGCTGAACTTGCTGCCGAAGTTGCTATATCTGCAAGTTGCTCAGATGTTGGATTAGGAACTACTCCACAATCAGAGAATATTAATACTCCATTGTTTCCATATTGTTTTGTAGCTTCTGGCATAACCATTAAGAAACATGATGAAACTGTTCTAAGTCCTGGTTTTGTTCCTACTACTTGTATTGATGCTCTTAAAACATCTGCTGTAGGTGATGCAGAACCTGCTACCATCCCATGAGCATCTCCCATTCTTACCATCATTGCACCAAAAAATCTTGGTTCAGTAAACATAATTTGTCTTGCTACTTGTTCTGTCATTCCTTTTTTTTCTCTTAATTTTACAAATTCCGCTACATAAGCATCGAACTTTGGAAAAGTTCTAGGATTTACTATTCCTATTCCAGTTAAATTTACCCCTAGTTTTTCTGCATCAGCTTTAATTCTAATTTCATCTCCAACTAAGATTACTTTAGCTATTTTTTCTCTCTTAATTAATTCCGCTGCTTTTAATACTCTTTCATCTTCAGATTCAGGTAAAACAATAGTTTTTCCCAATAATTTAGCTTTTTCTTTAATTTGATTAATAATAGTACTCATGTCCCCTCCAAATTTCTTACTTGTTAATTTTATTTTAACATAATTAAAAAAAATTTTCAAAGTTTTTTGAAACTTTTTATATCAAAAAAAAATGAATTTTCTAATTAAAGATAGCACCTATATACTCTTCTACGTCAAACTCCCTCAAATCATTGATTCCTTCGCCTACTCCAATAAGTTTTATAGGTTTTTTTAGTTCTTCTGAAATAGCAAAAACTATTCCCCCTTTAGCTGTCCCATCTAACTTAGTCACAACAAACCCTGTTAAGTGTGTAACCTCATTAAACACTTTTGCTTGTGTAAGACCATTTTGCCCTGTAGTTCCATCTATTACTAACAAACTTTCATATGTAGTTCCTTCACCCAATTGCTTTTCTAATATCTTATTTATTTTTTCAAGCTCTTTCATGAGATTATTTTTATTATGCAATCTTCCTGCTGTATCTATGATAGCAACATCAGCATTTTTACTTTTTGCTAATTGTATAGTATCAAAAACAACAGCTCCCGGATCACTTCCTTGTTCATGCTTTATAATCTCTACTCCTGCTCTTTGAGCCCATTCTTCAAGTTGTTCTATTGCAGCAGCACGGAAAGTATCTCCAGCTCCAAGTACAACTTTTTTCCCCTGAGCTTTTAGTTTACTTGCAAGTTTCCCTATTGTAGTTGTTTTCCCTACTCCATTAACGCCAACTACTAATATAACATTTAACCCAGGTTTATTAATATCTAAGCCTGTCCCATCTTTTATAAGAAATTCTGTCATTACTTCTCTAAGAACCCCATAAACTTCTTGTGGATTTTCAATTTTTCTTATTTTTACTTCTTTTTCCAATCTTTCCACTATTTTAAGAGTCATATCCATACCAATATCCGATTGAATTAATATATCCTCTAATTCCTCATACAACTCATCATTAATTATACTTCTTCCTAGAAAAAATGATTTTACCTTCCCAAATAATCCATCTTTTCCTATGCTAGCACTTAACTTTTCTTTTAGACTCTCAAAGAATCCTTTTTTTTCTTCTTTTTCCTCATCTTTTTTAAAAAGATTTTTTAAAAAACTCATATTTCCCTCCAAAACTCTATTTCTTATTAGAACTATAACACATTTAAAACACATATGCAATATTACCGTTCATAAATTCTAAGTATAAAAATTCACAATAAAAATAGAGAAGATATCTTCTCTATTCAGTCTCATATTTATTAAGTTCTTGATTCAAATGTGCAATATCACTATTTAAAGCTTCTATTACACTTACTTTTGATAATAAATCACCAGTAACATAGTTTACTATTTCTTGATTTGTTGTTTCTCTATCTTCAATTTCCGTAGCCGAATCACTTACAGCAGTAATAGCTCTTGACATTTCGTCTGTTGCAATCATCTCTTCTTCTGTAGCTCTTGCTATTTCTTCTACCTGTCTATTACTTTCTTCACTTTTTTCCAAAACTATATTCATTCTTTTTACCAAGTTTTCTTTAATTTCCACTCCATCTGCAACGCTTACGCCTACTGCAACATTTGAGTTTTTAACATTTTCTACTTGTAGTCTTATATTAGTAACTATTTCACTAACTTTATTAGTTTCTCTATTAGTTCCTTCTGCCAGTTTTCTTATTTCATCAGCAACAACAGCAAATCCTCTACCTGCTTCTCCTGCTCTGGCTGCTTCAATAGCTGCATTTAATGCAAGTAAGTTTGTTTGGTCTGAAATTCCTCTGATTGCAGAAGCTATTCCTTCTATATTTTTAGAGAACTCACTCAAACTATCTATATTTTCTGTAGATTCATCAATATTTGTAACTATTTCTTCCATTTTTTCATTTAATTTATTAAGTTCACTTAAACTATTTTTCGCTTCTTCCATAGCACTATTTGAGCTTTTTAAAGTAGATTTAGAATTCCCATTAGTCATTTGAGCAGTTGAAGCTATCTCTTCTACTCCAGCTAGTGTTTGCTCTACTGCTGCAGTTTGATTTCTTATTAAATCCATTGTTTCATCGATTTTTTCTTTCAAATTAACGAGTCCTAAGCTGTTAGAAGTTCCATTTACACTGCTATCTATAGCCAAACTAATTTTATTAATCTCATCTGTTATTACATAAATATCTGATTTTACTCTTCTTAGAAGTTCATTAATCACTTTAACAAATTCATTAATCCCTTGACTCATAACACCTATTTCATCATGAGAATCTATAAGTACATTTCTATTTAAGTTTCCACCATCTCTAGCTATTTTTGCCAGTTGAACCATTTCGTTATAAAGTTTTTTTATAGGTTTTGTTATCGACAGTGTAATCATTGTTGATACCAGTATTCCCACTAGAAGCCCTGCTAAAAGAGAAACGTAACCGACTATTTTATTAAATTTATAAAGAGATTCCAGTTTCTTTTCTTGAGTTTTCATGTAACCATCAATAGATTCATGGATTGTGTCCAATTCTCCCTTTAATTCTTTACTTGCTTGTTTTACCATTTCATCTGTAAGTGCTCCATTTTGTTGAGCTCTTGATAAAACTTGTAATTTTTCAGTAAATTTTTCTACATCACTTTTCACCTTTGCTAAAGCATCTAAATCTACTGGATCTTTATGTGATTTACTTACTATATCAATATCATTCATTAATGATAAATTAGCCATTTGAACTTCTGCAACATATTTTGAATCTCTTTCTATCAAAAAATTCTGTTGATTAATTGCTATATTTTGAATTTCTTCATATAATATACTAGCTTTTCTAACCTTTTCTACTCTAGATTGAACTTTTTTAGAATTTAAAATTGCTAAGGTAGAGACAATAATAATTATGGCTAGCATTATTGCAAATCCTCCAACAATTTTATGCCAAATTTTTATTTTTACATTGGAATTTAAACTTTTTAACATATCAATATTTTCCAATTTTGCTAATTTTTTTATGTTTTTTTGTAAATCCATTACACTTCACTCCAATAATTTCTTTTTTATTTACTTTTTAGTTCTTTTTCTCTTTCTGCTTGAGTTTTACTATGATAGTAAGGTTCCAGTATTACTGAATTTACTTCCTCTAAGTCTACAGCTCTTTCAGCCAAAATACCTGCTCTAGGAAATACCCTTGCCTTATTTATAAATTTCGCTTTACTTCCCATTATCTCTTCAATAATTTCTTTATATATATATGAAGCATCTCCAGTAAATAAAATTTCATCTTCTTTATACTTTTCTAAAAACTCTCTTAACTCACCATCAGAATATTCACTAATTTTTTCCATATTTTCATAAAGAGCATAATAAGCTCTTTCTTTCCTAGCATCAATTAAAGAAAGTATTTTCCCTTTATATGCAGTTTCATACGCCAATAAATCTAATGTATTCATTGCGGTCATCTTAATATCTTTTTTAAATACTAAAGCCTTTGCAATAGCTATCCCTATCCTAATTCCTGTAAAGGACCCTGGTCCAACTGTAACTGCTACTTTATCCAAATCATCTACACTACAATCTGCTAAATTTAAAATATAATCTATCGCATTCATAATGGTGTCTGAATGATTTGACTTTGTATTTATTATTACTTCTGCTAAAACTCCTTTTTTATCATCAAAAAGAGCTACTGACCCAACTTTAGTTGATGTATCAATTCCCAAAATCAACATTTTTTAATAACTCCTTCTCTCTAGCTTCATTTCCAATAACTTTAATCTCTATCTCTCTAGTTTCTTCATCTTTATGAAACAAACTTATTTCTATATACACCTTTGGTAATTCTGACTTTATCAAATTTGCCCACTCAATAACAGTTATTCCATCGCCTTCAATATAGTCCTCATAACCTAACTCATATATTTCCAAAGGTTCAGATATTCTATATACATCAAAATGATAAAACGGAACTCTTCCACTAGTATACTCTAAAACATAATTAAACGTTGGACTCTTAACATTCTCTTTAATTCCCAATGCTTTTGCTAGTTTTTGAACAAATGTTGTTTTCCCCGTACCTAAATCACCTATTAAGGCAACAACATCCCCCTCTATTAGGTTTCTACCTAATTTAAATGCTAACTCATCTATTTCTGTAAAAGTTAAAGCTTTTTTCATTATTACTCCTTGTTTTGTATCTTTTTAACAACATTGGAAGTTGATTTTCCTTCTACCAATGAAACTATTTCTACTCTTCCACCATAAGATTCTACTACTTTTGTTTCTGGTAAATCTTCTTTTCTGTAATCTCCACCTTTTACATGTATACTTGGCTTCAATTCGCCTATTAACTCAACAGGGGTATCCTCTGTAAATATAACTGTATAATCTACAGCCTTTAATCCAGCAAGCAATTCTGCTCTATCATCTTCGCTATTTATAGGTCTAGTAGGCCCTTTTAATCTTTTTACTGATTCATCAGAATTTACTCCAACAAAAAGATAATCTCCAAATTCCTTAGCTTCTTCCAAATATGTCATATGTCCCACATGAAGTATATCAAAGCATCCATTTGTAAATACTACTTGTTTCCCTTGTTTTTCAAATCCTCTATCAATTTTGAAGCTTCTTCTCTATTTAATACTCTCTTCATAATCTCACCTCTTTTTTACCAAATATTATAACACTATTTCATTTTTATTTCTCTGCTCTATCATCTTCGCTATTTATAGGTCTAGTAGGCCCTTTTAATCTTTTTACTGATTCATCAGAATTTACTCCAACAAAAAGA
>Ga0183099_1001886_pt1 | contig 11425 bp, 9 predicted proteins | sample Biomet1_FD_127788 | JGI IMG/M metagenome (GOLD analysis project Ga0183099, IMG submission 127788) | Microbial communities from bioreactor (seeded with anoxic lake sediment) at LBNL, California, USA - Biofuel metagenome 1 | ecosystem: Engineered > Bioreactor > Anaerobic > Unclassified ... | reverse complement strand
CGACGCTGCGGCCGATGCCGTAGTGGCTCTTGCCCGCAAAACGCGGCGGGGCGCTGGTGGGCACCTCGCACACGGCGCCGCCCTGGCCGTAGACCAGCGCGGGGATGAGCCTGTGCTGGCCCTCGCGCAATTTGAGCCCCCGGGCCACTTCGCCCTTGATGCAGGAGAGCCCGCCCATGTCGTGGATGTCGCACTTGCTGGTGGCGCGCATGAGGTAGTTGGCCACAAGGCTGGGGATGCGCCGCAGCACGAGGGATTCCTGCCGCCTCTGGCGCATGCCCTTCACCAGGTCGTAGCCTTCGCGGATTTTCTCGATGAGGCCCGGCACTTCCTCGGGCGGATGCTGGAGATCGCCGTCCATGATGACCACGTAGCGGCCGCAGGAATGCTGAATGCCCGCGTAGATGGCGGTGCACTGGCCCCGGTTGCGCGCCAGAAACACGCCCACCAGGTTCGGGTCGCTCGCGGAAAGCTCGCGGATGATCTCCGGCGTCTTGTCCGTGCTGCCGTCGTTCACCAGGATGATCTCGTGGCTGACGCCCATGCCGTGGAGCGCGGCGCTCATGCGGCGATGGAACTCGCGCACGCAGAGCTCCTCGTTGTGCATGGGGGTGACGATGCTCACCTCCACGGGGAAGTTGCCTGGTGCGCATTTAGCTGCGGATGCCTGCATGGTTTTCCTTTCGTTGCGTGGAAATGCTTATGTCCGAACTTCCGGCCGGAGCTTCCGGGTCGCGGGGTCGAGCTGGCCGTAGTGGACCAGACTGGCCTGGGCCTCGCGAAAAACCTCACCCCAGCCCGGGGCGGCCAAGGCGTCGCGCTCGGCGCGCCATTGCCCGCTGATGCGCATGGGGCCGTACTCCGGCGGCAAAAGCCCGTCCGCGTCGCCCCCGGAGCCGGTGCCCGGCAACGCGCCGGGGTGGCACACCACCTCCAGCACATCGGGCCGCACCCGCTTCATATACGCGCCGAGCCGACTGGGCAACAGGTCCGCGCCCTGGTCGGCCACGCCGAACACGCTGTGCGGACTGGCCACGCCCGCAGCGCCCGGCACCTGATGCGCCAGGGCGAAGGTGTTCAAAATGCGCGCGCGCAAGGCGCCCTTGTCCCAGCGGGAGAACGCCACGCGCTCCACGGGCCGCCGCACCCAGCCGATGCCGAAATGTTTGGCCACGCGGCAGGCGGCCTCAAAAAGCCCGGGCCAGACGTGGATGTGTTTTTCCGAGTCCAGGTGCGTGGGCGTGACGCCAAACTCCATGGCCCGCTCCACCTGGCGCGTCCACTCGCGCTCCACGTCCGTGGGGGTGAAGGCGCGGGAAAGATAGCGCCGGAACAGCGCCACGTAATCGCCCAAAAACAGGCCGTCGGCCCGCAGCAGGCCGGGAATTTCGTGCGCCGGGCTTTCTGGGCGGCCGCGCAAAATGTTCAGGTGCACGCCGACGCCGATGGAGCCCGCGCTGGTGCTGGAAAGCCTGGCCGCGGCCTTGGCGTCCGGCCCGTTGACGAGCAGCGTGGAGGAACTGACGCGGGAAAGCCCGGCCAGATCCTCGACCGCGCGGCGCACCGCGGGGTGCAGGCCCAGGTCGTCAACGTTCACAACGACAAACATGGGCGGCATGCTATCCCCTGCCGCCCCGAAGGTAAAGCGAGGCGCAAACCGGGGGAGCAGAATTTCCTTCGGACCAAGGCGGGCACACACTTTGCGATACTTTTCACTAGCCAATTCAAGCGGGCTGCGCTAGAATCACTCAAAATTTGCACCACACCGCCGGGCTGGGCCGCCCAGGCGGAGACCCCAAGGAGGAACACCGCATGCTCATCGAGAACTGGATGACAAAGGACGTGATCACCGGCACCCCGGACATGTCCATGATGAAGGCTTCGAAGATCATGAAGGAAAAGAGCATTGGCCGTCTGCCCGTGGTGGACGACAAGGGCGTGCTCCAGGGACTCGTCTCCGACCGGGACATCAAGGAGGCTTCTCCCTCCAAGGCCACCACGCTGGATATGCATGAGCTGTATTACCTGCTCTCCGAGATCAAGCTGAAGGACATCATGACCAAGAAGGTCGTGACCATCCGCACCGGCGAAACCGTGGAGCGCGCGGCCCAGTTGATGCTTGAGCACAACATCGGCGGCATGCCCGTGGTCGACGACGCCAACAAGGTCGTGGGCATGGTGACCGACTCCGACATCTTCAAGGTGCTGGTGCGCATCACCGGCGTCATGGAAGGCGGCGTGCAGATCGGCGTGCGCCTGCCCAACGAGCCGGGCGGCATGGTTCCCGTGCTGGACTACCTGAAGGACAACGGCGCGCGGCTCATGAGCCTGCTCACCTCCTGCGAACCCGCGGAGGTCGGCATGCGCGACGTGTTCATCCGCATCCGCGACATGGACAAGACCGCCCTGAACAAGTTGAAGGCCGGCATGTACGACAAGTTCGACATGATCTACTGGGTGTAGCCCAGGCAAGGATTTCGGGAAACGAGGGGTTTACCCTTGGGGCCGGGGGGTTGCAGCTCCCGGCCTTTTTATTTTGGGGGGAACTCGGTGCCGCGACGATGCACGGGCACCCCTTCAGCGGCGATGAACGAGTACTTTGTGCTCCGCAGCTATCATAACATTTCTGTTATGCGAAAGGTGGCGCTAGAGCTACCAGACCCTATTATTCTGACCTCATATTTCTTTTTGTTGGCTGTCACGATTGCCGTTTCGCCGACATCCTTATCTTTGATTACTACCCGTTGGTTCGGAGTGCTCACATCCGCAAAGACCGAGTACCTTGTTGGCGTCAGGTGAAACTCTGTCGCGATAAGCGAGATTCTGACATTCCCCTCAAACGCTTCGCTAGATGCCCCGCTGTAAAGCTTCAAATCGAGGCTATTGGACGCAGAAGTGCTCGGGCTAGCAGATGCGGGTTGAGAGGAGGCTGCGACAGTGCTTGTGGGGCTAACCAGCGGTGCGCTGTTTGTGCTATTTGCATTCGCATTGACGGGAACGGCAACTTCTCTCCCCTCAAATACCTTTTGTCTTGCAACTTCCGTCCGCATTAATGACAATTCAGACTCTACTCGGACTAAATTTTCTTTCGTGCTATTCAACTCTCGATTTAAGAAGAATGCAGCAAGGGCAAAACCGGCCATAAAAATGCCAATGACGGGTGCCGCGTTCTTCGTATACGCAAGCCAGTCTGGATTTCTTTTTGTATCTGACATATCTCGTTTAGCTCTGTAAAACCCTGTACTCTGTTCCATTATATGGCGTGGACATTGTTTCAGCCAAGCCTAGCCAAACCCCTGCGCGAGTTGCTCCCCTACTCCGCCGTCAGCCCGTAGCCCTTCAGCTTCCGGTACAGGGAGCTGCGGTCCAGGCCCACGGCCTCGGCCAGCTTGGACACGTTGCCGCCGAACTCGCGCAGCTTGGCCTCCAGGAACTTGGCCTCGAACGCGGCGCGGGCCTCTTTCAAATCCAGCGGCCCGGCCGGGAAGCTGCCGGGAATAAGCAGATCGTCATCGTCATCGTCGCGGCCTGGGCGCCTGCACCGGTCATGGCGGCGGAACCGGATGGCGCAAAGCCCCCGGAGCCGCTGCCGGCGTTGGACATGGCCAAAGACGAGGGCACGGGCGCGCCGCCATAGATCTGCGCAGGCCCGGCGGCGAAAGATGCTTGCGAAGGCGTCTGCGTTTGCGCCTGCGCGGACGCCGGGGCAAAGGGCGCTGCGGGCGTGGCGGCCGCGCATTCGCCGCCCTCCGGCAGCACGAAGACCCGGCACTGGGCCAGAATCTCGCGCGGCAGCTTGTCCGGCGTCACCTCGCGGCCATTGGCCATGATCAACAAGCGCTCCACGAAGTTCTTCAGCTCGCGCACGTTGCCCGGCCAGGGATACGTGGCCAGCACGGCCAGGGTCTGCGGCGAGAAGCGCGCGCGCTTGCACCCGCCGCGCCTCACCAACTGGTCCACAAAGTCCTCGATCAGAAGCGGAATGTCGTCCGCACGTTCGCGCAAGGGCGGCACGGTGAGCGGGAACACCTTGAGCCGGTAATAGAGGTCCTCGCGGAAGTTGCCGCTGCGTATCTCCGCGGTCAGGTCCTTGTTGGTGGCGGCGATGACGCGCACGTCAACCACGATGGTCTTGCGGCCGCCCACGTGCTCGAAGCGCTGCTCTTGCAAGATGCGCAGAATCTTCGCCTGGGTCTTCAGGCTCATGTCGCCGATTTCGTCGAGGAACAGCGTGCCCTTGTTGGCCAGCTCGAACTTGCCCACCTGGGCCTTGTCCGCGCCGGTGAAGGCGCCCTTCTCGTGGCCGAAGAGCTCGCTTTCGATGAGTTCCTCGGGGATGGCCGCGCAGTTGACGGCCACAAGGGGCTGGCCGGCGCGGCGGCTTTGGGCGTGCAGAAGCCGCGCGGCGATCTCCCTTGCCGGTGCCGTTTTCGCCGGTGATGAGCACCCAGGCGTCGTGGGGGCCACCTGGCCGATCATCTCCTTGAGTTCGCGGATGGCCGGGCTTTCGCCCGTGAGCTTGACCTCCTGGTCGGCCAGGGACAGGCGCAGAGCCTGGTTTTCCTGCTTGAGGAGCGAGAACTCCAGGGCCTTGTGCGCGGCAAGCAGCACCTTCTCCAGCGAAAGGGGCTTCTCGATGAAGTCGAACGCGCCGTTCTTAAGCGCGGTGACGGCGGTTTCAATGGTGCCATGGCCGGAAATCATGATGACCGGCAGGTCGGGCCGGGTCTCGCGGATGCGCTCCAGCACGCCCAGGCCGTCCAACCCGGGCAGCCAGATGTCGAGGAACACCAGGTCCACGGCCTCGCCGGATTCCAACTGCTCCAGCCCGGCCTCGCCGCTGTCGGCCTCGGCCACGGCAAAGCCCTCGTCCTCCAGAATGCCCTTGAGGGAAAAGCGGATGCCGGACTCGTCGTCCACCACCAAAACGCTGCCGCGTGCGGTCATGCCAAATCCTCCCCGTGCGCAACGGCGGCATTGGCCGCGCCCGGCCCGTCGTCCTCGAAATGAAAGGTTCCGCCCTGCAGCAGCTCCAGGCAGGCGTCCACGGCCTCGGCGTCGTACAGGGTCGCCCGGCCGGTGCGTATCTCGTCCAGGGCCATGGGCATGCCCAAGGCCGCGCGATAGGGCCGGTGCGAGCTCATGGCCTCCACCACATCGGCCACGGCGAGTATGCGCGCCTCGCGGCTGATCTCGCCGTCGCGCAGCCCGGCCGGGTAGCCGGAGCCGTCCAGCCGCTCGTGGTGCTCCAGCACGGTGCGGGCCACGGGCCAGGGAAAGTTCACTTCGCGCAGGATCTCGAACCCCACCTCGGGGTGGCTTTTCATTATGGCCATCTCCATGTGCGACAGGCGCGCGGGCTTGGATAAAATCTCCGCCGGGACATAGACCTTGCCCACGTCGTGCAGGGTGCCGGACATCTCAAGCCCTTCCTGCTCGTCGTCCGTAAGGCCCAGAGCCTGGCCGATGGCGCGGGCGAGCTTGGCCACGCGCTGCTGGTGCCCAGCGGTGTAGGGGTCGCGCTTTTCGGCCATGCTGGCCAGCGCGCGCACGGTTTGATGAAACGTGACGCGCAGCTCGGCCATGCTGGCGCGCAGTCCGGCCTCGGCGCGTTTGCGCAGGGCCACGTCGCGCAGCACCAACACCCGCCCCTGCAACGCGCCCGGAGCGCCTTCCTTGCCGGGGCCCAAAAGCGCCGAAACGGAAACCGCCACAGGCACCTCGCCCCCTTCCAACGTCGTCAGCAACATGTCGTCGCACAGGGCATGGCCCTCGTCATCGGCGGAGCAAAGCTCCTCCAGCCCTTCCACGGGTTCGCGGCTCGCCTCGTGGAGAATGCTGAACAGCCCGGCCCACTTCTGGCCCACGCCGTGCTTCACCGCAATGCCCAAAAGCCGGGAGGCGGCCACGTTCATGTACGTCACCACGCCGTCCCTGTCCGTGGAGAGTACGGCTTCGGTCAGACCGCCCAAGGTGATCGCCAGCAGGCGTTCGTTCTGCTTCAGGCGGGAGTCGGCTTCAAACTTCACCAGGGCCATCTCTATGGCCAGGGAAAGCTCGTGGTCCTCGAAGGGTTTGGCGAGATATCCGGCCGGGCCGGTCTGCTTGGCGCGGTCCAGGGTGGCCGCGTCGCTCATGGCCGTCAGGTAGATCACGGGCAGGTTGTGCCGCAGAATCAGCTCGCCCGCCGTGTCGATGCCGTCCTTGGGGCCGGAGAGCAGCACGTCCATGAGCACGAGGTCCGGTCGGGACGATGCGGCCAGGCGCAAAGCCTCGGCGCCCGTGGCGGCGTGCCCCGCCACCTCGAAGCCCAGCCGCGTGAGCCGGGTCTGGATGTCCAAGGCCACTATGGCCTCGTCCTCCACCACAAGAATTCTGCCCTTGCTCATGCGCGCCTCATGCTCATGCCCTTACCCCGACGCCAGCGCGGCTTCAAGCGCCCCGGCAAGGGTGGGGTGGCGAAATGCGTAGCCCGTGGACAAGAGCCGCGCGGCGCTGGCGTTGACGCCGGAGAGCAGGACTTCCTGGGCCATTTGGCCCAGCAGCAGCTTGAGGGCGAAGGCCGGCGCGGGCAAAAACGCCGGGCGGCCCAGGGCGCGGCCCAGGGCGCGGGCGAACCCGCGCGAGTCCACGGCCTCCGGCGCGGCCAGATTGTAAGGCCCGAAGGCGTCGGCCTTCTGTATAAGGTGGGCAATGGCCCCGGTCTCGTCGTCCAGGTGGATGAAGGGCACCATCTGCGTGCCCGCGCCAAGGGGACCGCCCAGGCCCAGGCGAAAGGCGGGCAGCATCTTGGCCAGCGCCCCGCCCCGGCCCAGCACCATGCTGGTGCGCACAACGACGCGCCGCACGCCAAGGGCCTCGGCCCCGGCGGTGGAGGCCTCCCACGCCTTGGACACGCGGGCCAGAAAATTGTCGCCGGGCGCGGCGGACTCGTCCACCGGCTCGACACCGCGCGCGCCGTAATAGCCCACGGCCGAGGCCTGCACGAGCACGGCCGGGCGAATGCCCGCAGCGGCGGCCCGGGCCAGGGCGTCCATGACCGCGGCGCCGGCCAGAAGCCGGCTTTGCTCGATGCGGCCCATGACCTCCGGGGTCCAGCGGCCCCCGGCGATGTTCTCGCCCGCCAGATTCACCACGGCGGTTTCGGCGGTGATGAACTCGGCCCAGCCCGCCCCGGTCCGGCCGTCAAAGGGCGCGCCAACGATGCGCGCATGGGGCGCGCCCAGGCCAAGCACGGCGGCAACCTTTTCCGGCCGCCGCGAGGGCACGACGACTTCAATGCCCCGGCTGACAAGCAGCCGCGCCAAGGTTGAGCCGATGAAGCCCGTGCCGCCGAGAATGATGGTGCGCATAATGAGATGAATACGCAAAATCCGTCACAAGGGCAAGGGAAGGTGAAGGGCGTGGGCAACGTGGCGGCGCAACAGGGCGCCCTTTTGCTTTGTCCTCGCCCCGGGCGTCTTTGTCCACGCGGCTCCTCCCAACGTGGCTGTATCCCATCCGTCTTTCGCGCTCTGCGCATTCTGCCTGCCGCCCCTTTCTGCGCATTAGACAGGCGCGGGCAAATGCCGTACAAGGCCTGTTGCCCGCCAGGACTTTAGACGCCTTGCCGGGGCGAATGAACGCCACCCCGACACGCGGACGAGGACTATGACAGAGACCAAGCAAATCAGAAATTTCAGCATTATCGCGCACATCGATCATGGGAAGTCGACCTTGGCCGACCGCATCCTGGAAATTACCGGGGTGGTCTCCGCGCGCGACCAAAAGGCCCAGTACCTGGACAAGATGGACCTGGAGCGCGAACGCGGCATCACCATCAAGGCCCAGACCGTACGCATTCCCTACACCGCCAAAGACGGCCAGAAGTATATTCTGAACCTCATCGACACGCCGGGCCACGTGGACTTCTCCTACGAGGTCTCGCGGAGCCTTGCCGCCTGCGAGGGCGCGCTGCTCGTGGTCGACGCCTCACAGGGCGTGGAGGCCCAGACCCTGGCCAACGTCTACCTGGCGCTGGACAACGACCTCGAGGTCGTGCCGGTGCTGAACAAGATAGACCTGCCGAGCGCCGAGCCGGACCGCGTGGCCCACGAGATCGAAGAGGTCATCGGGCTCGACTGCACCGACCCCGCCCTGGTGAGCGCCAAAAGCGGCCTGGGCGTGGCCGATCTGATCGAGCGCATCATCACCCACCTTCCCGCGCCCAAGGGCGACGCGGCCGCGCCCCTCAAGGCGCTCATCTTCGACTCCTGGTACGACACGTATCTGGGCGTGGTGGTGCTCTTCCGCGTGCTCGACGGCACCCTGAAGAAAGGCGAGAAGATCCGCATCTTCTCCTCGGGCAAGGAATTCGAGGTCATGAAGCTCGGCGTGTTCAGCCCCGAGAGCGTCGAGGTGCCGGACTTCGGCCCCGGCGAGGTGGGCTTCCTGTGCGCCAACATGAAGGAGCTCTCCGACGCTCCCGTGGGCGACACCATCACCAAGGCCGAGAATCCCACCAAGACGCCTTTTCCGGGCTTCAAAAAGGTCAAGCCCATGGTCTTCTCCGGCTTGTACCCCGTCGAGCCCAACGAATACGAAATACTCAAGGTGGCGCTGGAAAAACTGCAATTGAACGATGCGGCCTTCAGCTTCGAGCCCGAGACGTCCAAGGCCCTGGGCTTCGGCTTCCGCTGCGGCTTCCTGGGCCTTTTGCACATCGAGATCATTCAGGAGCGCCTGGAGCGCGAATTCCAGGCCCGGCTCATCACCACCGCGCCTTCGGTCATCTACAAGGTGGACACCACCGACGGCCGCCAGTTGCAGATCGACAACCCGAGCCTGCTGCCCGACCCCAGCACCATCGCCGCGCTGTACGAGCCCTTCGCCAAGGTGGAGATCCACGTGCCCAACGAGTTCGTGGGCAACGTGCTCGGCCTGTGCGAGGAAAAGCGCGGCATCCAGAAGGACATGAAGTACCTGACCGCCTCGCGCGTGGTCATCACCTACGAAATGCCCTTTGCCGAGATCATGTACGACTTCTTCGACAAGCTCAAATCCACCACCAAGGGCTACGCCAGCCTGGACTACGAGATCATCGACTACCGCCAGAGCGATCTGGTGCGCCTGGACATTCTCATCAACACCGAGGCCGTGGACGCCTTCTCCGTCATCGTGCACCGGCAGAGCGCCTATCCCTTCGGGCGCAGCCTGGCGGAAAAGCTCAAGAAGAGCATTCCCCGCCAAATGTTCGAGGTCATCATCCAGGCGGCCATCGGCAACAAGATCATCGCCAAGGAGCGCGTGGCCCCCTTCCGCAAGGACGTCATCGCCAAGTGCTACGGCGGCGACATCACCCGCAAGCGCAAGCTTTTGGAAAAGCAGAAGGAAGGCAAGCGCCGCATGCGCCGCATGGGCAATGTCGAAATTCCGCAGGAAGCCTTCCTGGCCGTGCTCAAGGCCGGCAGCGACGATTAACAACGATTTGCCACGGAACAAAACGGGCCTCCCCGCCCGGCATAGCAAGGATACAGCATGAATCCCAGATGGTTGAAAACGCTCAAGGAATATATTGAAGCTCTGCTCGTGGCCGTGGTTCTGGCCCTCGTCATCCGCGCCTTTGTGGTGCAGGCCTTCAAGATTCCCAGCGGCTCCATGCTGGAGACCCTGCAAATCGGCGACCAGCTTCTGGTGAGCAAGTTCCACTACGGCCTCAGAATGCCCTTCACCAACAAGATCTTGCTGCCCGTGTACGAACCCGCGCGCGGCGACATCGTGGTCTTCGAGTATCCCTTTGACGACAAGCTCGATGCCACGCGGCCCCAGCTCAAGGACGTGGACTTCGTTAAGCGCATTGTGGGCCTGCCGGGCGACACGGTGGAAGTGCGCGGCAAAGAGGTCTACGTGAACGACGAGCCCGTCACCGGGCCGTACATCCAGCACGTGCGCGAGGACGTCGAGCCCAATCCCCTGCCCGAAGACCACCCGGCCATCACCATCGACCCCAAGGCCTATTTCGACCACTGCGAGGACTCCACCAGCATCTGCCGCGCCAAGCGCGACTGGATGCCCAAGGTCACCGTGCCCGAGGGACACTACTTCGTCATGGGCGACAACCGCGACGAATCCTACGACTCCCGCTTCTGGGGCTTTGTGAGCCGCGACAGCATCAAGGGCAAGGCCATGGTCATCTACTGGTCCTGGACCGGTCCCACGAACATCCGCTGGGAGCGCATCGGCCGCATGCTCCACTAGGCGGCTCCCCGAAAGGGGAAGAAACGGGACAGAGGCGGAGAGGCAATGCTGACGCAGATTTTCAGTGTCGACATCCGCACCGTCCTATTTCTGCTGTGCCTCGGCAATCTCGCGTCCGCGGCGCTGCTGTTGACGTATAACGGCAGGCTGCGCGGCGGCCCGGGCAGGCTTTTCGCCCTGACCAAGCTGCTGCAAGGCTTTGCGTGGCCCATGCTCGCCCTGCGCGGCCACATTCCCGACGTGATCTCCTGCGGCCTGGGCAACGTGCTGCTGCTGCTGGGCTTCTACCTGGAGTCGGCCTGCATACGCGCCCTGGACCAGCCCGGCCGCCCCCTGCCGAGGTTCTGGAAGTCCCTGCTCCTGGCGTTGGTCTTGGGCCTCGGCATTCCCTCTCTGGTTCCCCAGGCCAATTTGCGCATCGCCATCGGCTCCGCCGTGGCCGCGGTGTGCTTCGTCCTTTCCGGCCTGCGGCTCTTGCGCGGCGCGGAGCCTCTCTCGCCCCTGCGCAGAACCCTGGGCTGGACGTACCTGTTCCTGTGCGCGGCCGTCATCTGGCGCGCGTCGCTCGCGCTCACGGATCCTGCCTTCACGCTGTTTTCGCCCGGGCTGGCCGCGAGCTTCTCCTACCTGCCCCTGTACCTGCTCATGATCGCCGGAAGCTTCGGCCTGCTTTTGCTCTTCAAGGAGCGCGACGACCAGACCCTGGCGCACATCGCCACGCGCGACGCCCTGACCGGCGCGCCCAACCGCCGGGCCGTGCTGGAGATGGCCACCCGCCTTGTGGCCAGGGCCAACCGCGAGGGCAAGCCCCTGGCCGTGCTCATGCTCGACATCGACCATTTCAAGCTGGTGAACGACACCTACGGCCACGCCGTGGGCGACGCTGTGCTGCGCGACCTCTCGCGGGTCATCGCGGCCGGGCTGCGCGCCTACGACGCTTATGGCCGCTTCGGCGGCGAGGAGTTCGTCGTGGTGCTGCCCGACACGGCCCTGGAGGATGCGCAGCATGTGGCCGAGCGCATCCGCGCCGCGGTGGAGGCCAGCTGCCCCCTGGACTGCGCGCGCACCCACTACACTGTGAGCATCGGCGTGGCCTGGGGGGTTATCGGTCGGGCGGACCTGGACGCCCTGCTGCTTTTGGCCGACCAGGCCATGTACGAGGCCAAGGCCCAGGGGCAGAAACCGCGTC
>Ga0183099_1001885_pt1 | contig 11427 bp, 10 predicted proteins | sample Biomet1_FD_127788 | JGI IMG/M metagenome (GOLD analysis project Ga0183099, IMG submission 127788) | Microbial communities from bioreactor (seeded with anoxic lake sediment) at LBNL, California, USA - Biofuel metagenome 1 | ecosystem: Engineered > Bioreactor > Anaerobic > Unclassified ... | reverse complement strand
TCTTTTGATCAAGGCGCGGAGGCGGAGAGTCCATGGTAAAAGGCGTGGCGAAATACGCCGTCATTGTCCGTCCCCAGGAGGGACGGGAGTTCGAACAGGCCATCTTCATCCTGAACGACGGGGCCGAAAATGCCGTCCGCACACCTGAGGAGATGCTCTCTCTGGCAGGCGAGCTGGCAGCGAAATACTGCGTACCTGTCGCCCCGGTCCGGCGGAAAGTCTTCCATTTCTGGCGGGCCTTCCTCTGTTTTGCGTGCGGCAGCAGCCTGACCGCGCTGGTTTGGTGGCTGGTTTCCTCCGGCGGAATGTAACCGTCAATACAGTTTGTCTGTAAAGGACCCCGAAAAGCGGTATATCCGCTTCTCGGGGTCCTTTATCCGTCCCAACAGAAAACGCCGCATGTTCTTTATGTACACTAAAGATTCTGGTTATAAATCGGCCGGACTTTATCCCGTCTTCGCCACATAATGAAATACACCGCGAACAAGTTGAGTCCCGACGTCGCCACCACCAGCGGACGAATGGGCAGAACCTCCGCCAGCGCACCGACTGTCAGCGGGCCGATGATCGAGCCAAGGGTCGTCGCCATCTGAAACATGCCGTTGAAGCGGGCGCGCCGGTCGTCTGGCACATAGTTCTGTGTGCCCGAGATACGAATGTTGTAGGAGGTGATGCCCAGCACACCGATCACCGCTTCGACAATCATCATTCCCATCAGGGGTAGGAACAGCAGCGAACCCTCCAGGAACGTAAGCGCTAAATAGACAAAGAAAGCTATGTATAACTTCTTGTCCGCCGGATAACGAAAGCGGTAATGGATTCCGGCACCGGCCAGCCGTCCCAGTATGGCGCAGCCCATCACATAGGTGTATTTCAGCTCGCCCAGCGCCGGCACACTCCGAAAATACGGAAGGTACATCGTCCCCGCGCCCTCGCCCAGCATGGCGTTGAGCGCAAAATAGGCAGTGATGACGAGCAGTCCCGGTTCGCAGCGGAGATAGCTCACACCCTCGCGAAAATCTTCCCGGAACCGGTGCGCGCTGAATTTTTCACCCAGGGGCTGTACATGAGCCTCCCGAGCCTTGATCTGCGTCTCAAAGACAGCAGCCACAAAAAAGGTGCAGGCCGTAATGAGGAAAATCGGCGCAACGCTGAACCGCTCGTACATCCAAGCGGCCACCGGCGTCATCACTGCAGCCAGCGGGTAAATCATGCTGGAGACGGAATATGCCTTCCGCAGGTTGCCCTCCGTAATCAGGTTTGGATACAGGCTGTCATAAGCCACCTGGTATACGCTGTTGATTGCGCCACTGACTGCGGTTAGAAACAGAAACAGACCATAATTAAACATCCCATATTTCAGCAGCAGAAAAATCCCAAGAAACAACGCTGACGACATAAAATCCAGCGTGTATATCATCTTTTTTCGGGAATATTTATCCAGATACGGACCCGCCACCACAGGCATGAATACTTTCGGAGCATTGAACGCCACGATGTACACCGCATAAAGAAAAGTCGAGCCGGTGTAGTCCAGCACCAGCAGGCCAACGGCAAAGCCGGTCAGCGCGCTGCCAAGCATGGAAACAATTGTTCCGACAGTAATGATGGTAAAATCCCGGGTCCAGAGCTTCTGCTGCATAGCTGTTCAGTCCCCTATTCGGTAGAATCGTTTCGCATTCTCCGCAGTAAGGGCGGCCAGTTCGTCGGGTGTCATTCCCAGCGTTTCGGCCGCCTTCGCCACAGTAAAGCGAAGCATCCGGGAGTCGTTGCGCTCACCCCGATGGGGCACAGGGGTCAGATAAGGACAGTCTGTTTCCACTAGAATACGATCATGGGGAATACTGCGCAGCACCTCCAGCGGCCGGTGGGCGTTTTCAAATGTAATAACGCCGGTGAAGCCCAGATACCAACCGCGTTCAACAAGTTCCCGTGCAGTCTCAACACTGCCGCTGTAGCAGTGGAACACGCCGCTCACCTCCGGATACTGCCGCACCACATCCATGCAGTCGCGGCTGGCCTCTCTTTCATGAATGACCACCGGCACGGAAAGCTTCCGTGCCAGCTCCATCTGGCGGGCAAAAACCTCCAGCTGGATCATCCGCGGTGAAAAATCATAATGATAATCCAGTCCGATTTCGCCCAGCGCTACAACGCGCGGGCGAGCCAGAAGTGCCCGCAGTTCGTCATAGTCCTGGGGCACTGCATCGGCGGCATTGTGGGGATGAATGCCCACCGCAGCCCAGACGAAGGAAAATTGCTCCGCCAAGGCTGTACTCTTCCGGGAAGAAGGCAGGTCGCTGCCGATATTGCAGATCCAATTGATCCCCGCCGCACGAAGGCCTCCAAGCACCGTGTCCCGGTCCTTGTCAAACCGCCCGTCGTCATAGTGGGCATGAGAGTCGAAGATCTCCATATCAGCAGAGTTTCGAGCCCGCGGGAATATTATCGGATACGACAATCAAATTGAGCTTTTCCTCCCCGCCTTCATGATGGACCGCGGAAATCAGCATGCCGCAGCTCTCCAGGCCCATCATCTTGCGCGGCGGGAGGTTGACGATCGCCACCAGCGTCTTTCCAACCAGATCTTCCGGCTGATACCATTTCGCAATACCCGAGAGGATCTGTCGGTCCGTGTCCGTGCCGTCATTCAGGGTAAACCGCAGCAGTTTGTCGGATTTCTGGACGCGCTCGCAGGATCTGACCTTAACGGCTCGAAAGTCGCTTTTGCTAAAAGTTTCGAAATCCACCGTTTCGGTAAGCTGAGGCGTCAGTTCCACTTTCGGGCCCGCAGCGAGAGCCTTCGCAGCCTCCGCAGCGATTTCCAGTTCCTGCAGTTCCTTCTGAACATCGATACGGGGGAACAGTGCTTCCCCTTTCCGCACCGTGGCGGTGGCCGGGAGAAGTCCCCATTCCGCGGCACGCTCCCAGGTGCAGAGGGCTTTATCCGCACCAATCTGTTCAAATATCTTGTCCATGCTCTCAGGCATAAAAGGAATCAGCAGCGTGCCGCAGATACGGACGGTCTCCAGCAGGTTATACAGAACGGTTGCCAGACGGGCGCGATTGCTGTCATCCTTTGCCAGCGTCCAAGGGGCGGTTTCGTCGATATATTTATTTGCACGGTCGATCACAGTGAAAGTCTCCTGCAGCCCATTCTGGAAGGAGAACTTCTCCATCTGTACCTCATAACGGCCCCGCAGGGCTTTCACCATCCCTGTCAAATCATCATCCACTGAGGCAGTCAGACGTTCTTCCGGCAGTACGCCGCCAAAATATTTCTCTACCATAGCGGTGGAGCGGGAGACCAAATTCCCCAGATTGTTAGCCAAGTCCACGTTGATGCGGTTAATGAGCAACTCGTTTGAAAAGTTCCCGTCGGAACCAAAGGGAAAATCCCGCAGCAGGAAATAACGCAGGGCATCCACACCGTAGCGCTCAGCAAGGATAACAGGGTCCACCACATTGCCTTTGGACTTGCTCATCTTCCCGCCATCCAGCAGCAGCCAGCCATGGCCATAGACATGCTTCGGCAGCGCCAGCTCCATGCTCATCAGCATGGCCGGCCAAATAATGGAGTGGAAGCGTACAATTTCCTTCCCCACAAAATGCACGTCGCAGGGCCAGTATTTCTCAAAGTCGTGATACCGGTCATTTTCATAGCCAAGCGCAGTAATATAGTTTGACAATGCGTCAATCCAGACATAGACAACGTGCTTGGGATCAAAGTCCACAGGAATTCCCCATGTGAAGCTGGTACGGGAGACACACAGATCCTCCAGGCCGGGATCTATAAAGTTCTTGACCATCTCGTTGACACGGGAAGTCGGCTGCAGAAAATCGGTATTGACCAACAAGTCACGAACCCTGTCGGCATATTTTGAAAGGCGGAAAAAATATGCTTCCTCTTCAGCATCCACTACCGGCCGGCCGCAATCAGGGCACTTGCCATCCACCAGCTGACTCTCAGTCCAAAAACTTTCACAGGGAGTGCAGTATTTACCCTTATAGGTGCCTTTATAGATATCCCCCTTGTTGTACATCTTTTTAAAGATGCGCTGGATTGCCTCGACATGATAGTCGTCGGTAGTACGGATAAAGCGATCGTTGGAAATGTTCATCAACTTCCACAGATCCAAAATACCGCCCTTACCCTCGACAATATTGTCCACAAACCGTTTGGGCGTAACGCCGGCAGCTTTTGCTTTCTCCTCAATCTTCTGGCCGTGTTCGTCGGTGCCGGTCAAAAACATCACGTCAAAACCCTGCAGCCTTTTATAGCGTGCCATCCACATCGGTAGCTACCGTGCAGTAAGTGTGCCCAATATGCAGCTTGTCGGAAGGATAATAGATCGGAGTCGTCAGATAAAAATTGCCCTTATTCATACTTTCCACCTCTGAATTCCCTACAAATATTTATTATATCAATTTGATTCTGTTTTACAACAAAAACCTACAAAAAGAGCGCGGGCCACATCGCCCGCTCCCACGTCGCTGCTGTTTTATACACAACGTGACAGGAGCCATGCAGCTTTCAGCATCCCCCTGCGCATCATCATCAGGCTGCGGCTCATGCTCCTGCCTCCTTTTGCTTAAAAAGTTGGATTTATTTTATCACCGGCGCCCCCGTTTGTCAAGGATTCGAAGGCGTTTCCGGGGTCTCGGGGACGGTGGGTGTCGTCGGGGAAATCGGTTCCGTCGGCGTTGTCGGCTCCGTCGGGGTCGTCGGCGTCGTCGGCGTCGTCGGGGTCGTTGGCGTCGTCGGATCAGTCACTGGCTGCGTGCTGGAAACCGGTGCGGGGTTTTCTAGGATTACCTTATCGTATTTCGTATAAGTACTTTTATTCTCAAATGTGCGGGAGACCTCCAAGCCGTTTACATAAACTACACGATAGGTCTCGGTGGCATAGCCGCTGTAACCGTTGCTCTTGACCTTCGTAGTACCCACAGGCAGCGTCGAGTCGACCTGATGGACCACGGTGAACGGAGTGTGGGACAGGACGGTCGTATCCATCTTGACTTCTTTGCCTTCTACCGTCTGCGTGCCACAAAGCTTGACCGTCAGCGAAGATTTAGAATGGCTGGTTATCACCTTGAGGGGGTAGTCCGTATTGTTTTTGAAACGAAAGTCCAAATGGCCCCAAGCCACCGTAGCGTCCTCACCCAGCGGGACATAGGTGACCGTACGGCTGTGGGCATGGCGTTCGACAATCTCCAAATCAGCGCGCAGCGCCGCATAATATAGGGTGCTGCTGACCTGGCAAATACCGCCGCCCACGCCAGCCTCGGCAGTAGTGCCCACATAAACAATCGCGTCTTTAAAGCCGCGCTCGTAAGTGCGCTCCCCCACGACGCCGTTGTAAGAAAAGACATCCCCCGGCAGCAAAACGACGCTGTCGCAGGCCTCGGTGGCTAACAGAACGTTGGTTGTGCGGCCTATGTTGGAAGCATCAAAGGAAGTGGTGCAGGAACCCAGCACATCGCGGAACAGCAGGGCGCGGTATTCTTCATCCGTATATTCCGGCTCAGTAACGGTCGCCTTCATAGTCACTACGCGGTCACTGTTCTTCAGCAGGCTTTCAAGTTGCTTCTGATCCAGCTCAACGCCTGCCTGCCCGGATTTGATCGTCCCACCGGAGGGGTCGCTTTGAAGATCGAGCGTCGGTTGAACGAGCTCTTTCTCCACCGCAGCAATGATCGCACTGACATCCGGCTGTTCAGGATATGTGACGTCGGGAGCATATTCCGCCGGAGAATAGTCCCCCCGGGTAATCCGGTCACTGACAAAGACCAGCAGAATCTCCGGGTCAACCGAATAACCCACTTCGCCTTTGTCCACTGTCAGAGTTCCATTATAATAACTCCAAGTCGGTTTCGCCACCGAAGTTGCAACCGTTTCAGCAATCCCATCGATACGGGCACGTAAACTTTGCTCATTCATGGTAAGCACCGGCTTAACCTCGGTACCCTTTTGCCAGGCGTGAAAAATAGCTGCAAGGCGCTGCCACAGCGATCCTGTACGGCCTTGTTCCATCGCATCGCTGGCAGTCTTCTGCACGTCATAAGTGATGCCGCTATCCTCCGGTGTGATGCTATAATCAGCGCCGTTGATGGAGATCACCAGATCGCCTGTATCGTTGAGCTGCAGAAACTTCTGCTCCAGCGCGGCACCGGCATCAGCGAACGTCATCCCAGACAAATCAATGCCACAGGTCGTGACGCCGGGATAAATCCTATCATAGCCGGCCAGGAGATACCAGCCCCCTGCAACAGCGGCCAAAAGCAATGCACAAACGACGGAGATCGCAACAATCACGCCGGTGGGTAGCCGTCTCTTTTGATGCTTTCCGACCCGGCCTCTGTCTTCATCACCCATCGGTGCGGGTGCGCCATTCTCCGGCGGAAGTTCTTGATTCAATTTTCCCTCTCGCTCGTCCAAATCCAATCCTCCGCTATGCACACCAGCAGCAAGTTTAACACTTCGTTTATTATATACGGGTGCACATCCAATAGCAATGACAGTTCGGTAACAGTTTGCGCGCAGACTTCACAAAAAACGCGGAAATACCTTCGTCTTGACCGTGAATTCCAGGTGCTCGTGCTACGGTATCCGATATGTTTTTAGACAGCGAGGAGACAAGATTTGTTCCCTTGCAGCTATCATCAAAAAACGCCCTGCGCGGCACGAAGCCGGGCAGGGCGGAACCGGATAACGCTTGCTCAGTCGTCCATGTCAAAAGCGGTCAGGCGGTCCTTCGTGGGCCCAGGGCGGCTGTCTCCATGCCGAACCAGCAGCATGGTGCAAAAGCTCAGGCAGACAAACACCACTGCATATGGAAACAGCCAGCGGTAACCAAAATGCTCCATAACCGCACCGGATAAGATCGGCGTCGCGATCTGGGCCGCCATAGAAAAGGTGTAGTAAAAGCCGGTATACTTTCCGGTATCCGCGCCGCGGGCCATCTCCACTACCATGGGATAAGAGTTGACATTGATTGTCGCCCAGGCGACGCCGGACAGTGCCAGACAAATGATCATGTATGGACCCGATGCCGTCTTCGCCGTTACGAATTGTGCTCCGAAGAAGGCCGCCGCCAGCATAACAACACCAATCAGAATGCTCTTTTTCCGTCCGATCCTGCTGGCGATGATTCCGACGGGGATGTAGGACGCCAGCGCAGCACCGTTGGCAATCAACAGCGGCAATGAGTAATTGCCCATATTGAGATAAGACACTGCGTATTTGGAAAAAGCAGATGTAATCGCGTTGTATCCCATAAACCACAGGGACACCGAACACAAAAGCAGGAGCAGGCTGCGAAACACATCTCTTGGCAGCGCCCCGCCACCTTTAGCCTCTGATTCATCCGCCACACCCATGGCCCGGTTCTCTTCCGCAGCCTTTGTCCGCAGTCGGGGCTCATTGACTCTAAAAACCAGCACCACCGCTGCCGCCAACATCACGCCCATAACGATGAGGAAGATTGGAAAGTAGTTAAAGCCTTGGTAAATCGCGGTTTTCTGCGTCTCATTGGCCGTCTTGGGGATAGAGGGCATCAGGAAGTTCATCGTCAGCAGCGCCAGCACACCGCCCAGCGTACCCATCAGGTTAATGATCGCGTTGGCCGGGGAGCGCAACGGCTTGGGCGTCACATCGGGCATCAGTGCTACCGCCGGTGAACGATATACGCTCATGGAAATTAACACCAGCATCAGCGCAGTAAAAAACAGGGGCAGGCTTCCGGCCCTCCGTGCCAGAGGCAGAAGCAACATCAACGCGCAGGCACAGACGGTGCCGATTAAAATGAAAGGTTTGCGCCGGCCTATCTTCGTGTCCGTGCGGTCGGAAAGCCGGCCGAAGAACGGCAGGAGAAACAGGGCCAACACATTGTCAAGGGCCATCACCACACCGGCCAGGGTATCGCGAATGGAAAAATCATATTTGAGGATCAGCGGAATGATGTTGTCATACATCTGCCAGAAGGAGCAGATTGAAAAGAACGCGAAGCCCACCAGGATGACGCGCTTACTGTCCAGCTTCATAAGATCCTCTCCCTTACCGATATTCAGGTTGTGCGGTTACACAGATCGATTTTATCTGTAGTTGAGCTCCGTCATGTCCGAGGAATGGCAAACCCGTTTATTCTCCTGCCTGCTGCATCTCGAAAATGATTTCCGGTGTAATGGTACTGCCATATTCACTTTTTTCAAATGCCTCAATATGATGTATCTGGTAGGCCTGCCGCGGAAACAGCGCCCGCACTCTCGTATCGTACATCCGACGGCAGCGCTCCAACGCCTCCGGCACGCGGCGCTCAATGCGCGCGTCCTTTTGCTCCTGCGTCCAATTTACCCAGCTCGGATCGTTTACCCACAGGATCCACTCGTAGAATTGGGACTCATGGCATTTCGTCATTTGAATCAGCGTGTCGGCAGTGCCGTCCACCGGCACGATGATATCGGGGGAAAATGGTTGGGGTTTCATAAAATCGTCCCACCAGAACAAGATCGCCGGCGGGTTGCTCATGGCGGGGGTATCGGGGCAGATATTCGGCACTTGCAGCAGATAGGAGCAGTCTTGTACCAGCTGCGCCACGGCCCGGTGGTCGGCATGGTAGTCATTGGGCCGGTTGGTGATGATCACATCGGGGTCAAATCGGCGGATCGCCCGCATCAGATCCTCGCGGGTTTCAAGATCGGGCATCAGCCGTCCATCATCATGATTTAGGACCTCATATTCACAGCCCAAAATGGCGCCGCTTTTTTCCGCCTCAGCCCTCCGACGGTCGGCAAGCAGCTTTCCGCCCATGGCGTAATGCCCGGCATTGCCGTTGGTGACCGACATAAACTTTACGGTGTGGCCTCTCCGCGTAAGGAGGGCAGCGGTACCGCCGGCGGACAGATCCGGGTCATCCGGATGTGCGCCGATGATCAAGAATTTTAATTTACGATCCATAACACAATATATCTCCTATCTTTATCAATTTAAAAACTGTTTATATTATACAGGAATTACAGGTGAATGACAACGCAGCTGCAAAATTTGTTGCGCACTTCCGACAGGGCGGCTATAATAAAAGCCGTTGATATTTCGCCGCACAATCGCGGTAAATCGGCTAGGAGGGCGCATCGTGAAGGTGCAAAGCTATAAACGCGAGTCGGAGCTTTCTTATGCTCTGGGCGTGACAGTGACGATCGAACTGCTGCTCCGCAGGCCGGAGCGTGTCCGCGGCGTTCTGCTGCACAGCGGCCTGACCGACGGCGATGGACGCCGACGTATTGAGGAACTCTGCACAATGCGCGGCATTTCAGTGGAGATAAATGACAAGGCCTTCCGCGTCTTGTCGCAGAAAGAGAATTGCTTTGCCATTGGTGTATTTGAAAAGTACGATGATCCGCCGCTGTCCGGGAAACGACAAATCCTGCTTGTCAATCCCTCCAACGCAGGAAATCTAGGTACGATCATGCGCACTATGGCCGGATTCGGCCTTTTTGACCTGTCGGTCGTTCTGCCGGCCGTCGACCCCTTCGACCCTAAAGTGATCCGCGCCTCCATGGGCGCGCTGTTTTCCCTTCGGGTTGGAATTTACAAGGATTTTGAGAACTGGCACGGAACTTTTTCGGATTTGCCTTGCTTTCCCTTTATGCTGACAGCCAGCATTCCACTGCAGAAGGCCACGTTTCCCGTCCCCTGCGCCCTGATCTTTGGCAATGAGGGTTCCGGCTTGCCGACGTCTTTTTCCGGCGTGGGGCAACCGGTAGTCATTCCCCACGGTGAAGCCATTGACAGCCTCAACCTGCCGACGGCGGCAGGCATCGCCCTTTATGAACTGACCAAGAAAGAATGGAGCTGCTGAACATGGATATCGCAGTGCTTGACATCGGCGGAACCGCTGTCAAATATGGACTGTACCACCGCGGCGCTCTCTGCCGCCGCGGGCAGATTGATACGCTGGGCGAACGCGGTGCTGCGGATGTGCTGCAGCGTGCCGGCGATGCGCTGGAAAAGCTAGGCTCATTCGATGCCATCGGCGTTTCAACCCGCGGACAGATCACCCGCGAAGGCGTGGTCTATTTTGACACGGAAGATATTCGGAGCTGGTCAAAGACTCCGGTGACGGAACTGCTTCAGGCACGGTTTTCCATCCCCGTGGCGACGGAAAATGACGTGAACTGCATGGCGCTGGGCGAAGGCTCTCGCGGGGCGGCGAGTGGGATGCGCGATTATCTTTGCATCGCCTTCGGTACGGGCGTTGGCGGCGCGTTGGTGCAGAATGGCCGGCTGTATCGCGGTGCAAGAGGCTTTGCCGGAGAAGTGGGATTGATGTTTTTTCGGGATGCGGTATGGGAAACCTACGCTTCCGCTTCGGCGCTGCTCGCCGCGGCGCAAAAGCAAGATCCCGATATTACCGACGGTCATGCCCTATGCGCTTGTCTTGCGTCCGACGCTTCCCGTGCTGCACTTTCCGGCTGGCTGCCTGCCGCTGCTCAGGGCTTGGGCGGCTTGATCCACGCTTTCGATCCGGAATGTGTCATACTTGGTGGTGGACTGATGCGCTGCGCAGAGCTTGTACGGATGGTGGCGGAAGAAACCCGACGGTTGTTGGCGCCGGGTTTTGAGACTACCTGCATCCTGCCGGCGGCGCTGGGTTCAGACGCCATGTTGCTCGGTGCAGCGGTCGTTGCAAGGCAACGCTTATCGCGCCGATGAAGATGGACTCATTTTTCTGTTGACAAACAAAAACGGCTATGTTAGTATAAAAAACGGTCACCAAATGTGGCCGAGTAGTTCAGTTGGTTAGAACGCTAGCCTGTCACGCTAGAGGTCGAGGGTTCGAGCCCCTTCTCGGTCGCCAATGCTGTTATAGCTCAGTCGGCAGAGCGCGTCCTTGGTAAGGACGAGGTCGCCAGTTCGAATCTGGCTAACAGCTCCACAGAAAGCGGACAGGTAATGCCTGTCTGCTTTTTGCTATTCTGAATACGATCAGGAGGAACGCTTATGGAAACCAAAAAAATGGTTATGATCCCCGGCCCGACGCCAGTGGTCGATTCAATCCGGAGTGAGATGGGGCGTGAGATGCAGGCCTTTGGCGACCCTCGGTTCGTCAAAGACTATAAAGGCCTGATCGATCGGCTGGGCAGCCTGCTTAACTGCTCCGGGCAGTGCTTCCCGCTGGCAGGCACCGGCACACTGGCCATGGAGATGGCTTTGTCCAACGTTACTAAGCGCGGCGACAACGTGCTGATCGTCAGCCATGGCTATTTTGGAGACCGTTTCATCGAAATTGCCGAGCGCAAAGGCCTCCATATGGACGTCCTGAAGGCTGAATGGGGCACGATCATACCGTTGGCACAATTGCGCGCGCAGCTGCGTAAAAATCGATATGCTCACAATTGCGCGCGCAGCTGCGTAAAAATCGATATGCT
>Ga0183099_1001884_pt1 | contig 11427 bp, 7 predicted proteins | sample Biomet1_FD_127788 | JGI IMG/M metagenome (GOLD analysis project Ga0183099, IMG submission 127788) | Microbial communities from bioreactor (seeded with anoxic lake sediment) at LBNL, California, USA - Biofuel metagenome 1 | ecosystem: Engineered > Bioreactor > Anaerobic > Unclassified ... | reverse complement strand
GTCTACCTCGCCACCCGGTTCGGTGGGTCTACCTCGCCACCCGGTTCGGTGGACAGGCGGCCTTCGAAGCGGCGTACAACCGGACCGGATCGTTCACGGATGAGCCTTTCATTCAGGCTGGCGAAGCGCTGCTCGAACTGAACGCGCTGGAACCGTTCCAGGCCGACTTCCTCGCCGCCACCTATCCTGATTCGTCCGCCCTCTTTGGCAACGGCGGCGCGGCGATCGAACTGATGGGCCAATGGCATCTCGCCACCCAGGCCGACGCATCGGAATCCGGCGAAGGCCTCGGCGATGATCTCGGCTTCTTCGCCTTCCCGTCGGTTGAGGGCGGGGCCGGCGATCCGACCGATGTGCTCGGTGGAGCTGACGGTTTTGCATTCGGCCTGAACGCGCCCGACGCGGCGATCGACTTCGCTCGCTACCTCACCTCGGCCGAGAATCAAACGACGCTCGCCACCCAGGGCGTAGCGGTGCTGCCGACCGTGGCGGGAACCGAGGTGGGCTTGCCAACAGCAAATTGCAATGATTCGAAGCTTGACCAATGGTACTCCATAGCAATTACAAGAAGCTCGTCCAACGCGTTTCGTTTCTACAGGAGCAAGCGTAGAATAGCCCCAGCAGAGATAGAGCGGAGGTGTAGAAAATGCTACAAGCCTTTGATACAATTATGCAGTGTGCAGTTTCTGCTCAGGAAATATCAAAAAGCAACATTGCTGAACCTTTCCGTTATGAGTGCCTTTGCTGCGGCGAAGAAGTTCATATAGCCGCGGCAGAAAGCAAAAAGAAAGCTCCGCACTTTCGGCATTTGCGCGGAAATAGTGACAAGGATTGCGAACTATATTTGGGCAGTATGGGTATTGAAGGTGCCATTACAGCTGCGAGAAGACGCTCCCATAACCATGCGGAAATTTTCTTTGATATTGCTCAAAAGGCATTTTTTATTTCCATTTCTTTTTCTGAAGAGAAACTAAGTGAATACGAAAGCAAATCCTGTATTCTTGAGTTTCATGCGAGTTACGGAGAATTAGCTTATGAATCTGTGAAAATCAACCAATCAAATTTTGCCCCGGATAATCCTGTGCTGTTCCCATTACAGCTTACATCAAATGACTGCATAATCTCGATTATTGGAGCCGGTATTAGAGCACATTACGAAATACTAAAGCAGATTGATTTTCCAACATTCTTCAAGATACAAACAAGTGGTGAACATTCCAACAGAGCAAAACGCCACACAGACGGAATCATCTATACTAACACGCCCTATTTTGTTTTGGCACAACAGAAAAGCTATGTTGAGAAACTGCACCACTATACCCCAGAGGTTTTTTTAGGAGATATAGAAGAAATTAATGCTTTTGGAGAGACTATTTTTGGCGCTGAGGTTGTTATATCCTCAATTTCGATCGACTTATGGGATACACTGCAATATTTCGGATATTCATTGGTAAAGTCAGAACAAGTGAATGTCCTATGGCCTCCGGTTTTTTCCGTGGATAATGCCTTGTGTTGCAATGCTAGACAACTATTCTTGTCTTCTTCCTTCGAGCTTTGTGCAAAGAGCAATATTTCCTGTGAGCCCGATGCATTAAAGAAAAACGGGGATGTGTTCGTCCTTGATATCTCAAATCCCGTCCGCTTGTATCAAGGCAATATAGATATGCAATTATCCTTTGACGATGATAATCCTGCTCTTGAGGAACCGGAGCAGACCACTATTCGAGCTGCTCTTGTAGACGTGACTGAAGCTAAGAACTATTATCTTATTGACAGCAACGGCTATCGGGAACTCCCAAGTGGAAGATATCATCTGACAAAGGCAAGTCAAATCGTCTGTTTTTCTGGAAACTACCCTTCTGTAACTTATCTTCCCCCTGAGGAGCTGCAGACAAATCGTGTCGGAAGGCTGAGAGATATCTTAAAATATTATAAGGTATCCGTTCCTTTCAAGGATCAGTTGGTAGCTAATTGCCAACTCAGTAATGTTGCAGAGACCTATATAGAGGATTGCAGGATTTCCGGAGTCATCAACAATAAGGCTCTGGCATACATAAGGGCGGGAATGATATGAAGTATTTTATTAAGCTATCGGCTGACGAAATCAAAGAAATTTGCCTTGCGTATCCCCTCAAAGAGATTAGTAGTGGTTTCAGAAAGTTCTCAAAAGATTTTTCTACTCTTATGCCAGGGCATAGACCGCAAACCGTAAACGGAGAAGCAGGACGAAAGTTGATTTTCAATAATCTCCGGTCAGATTTGACTGCAAAAATGGTCGAAGCCCTGTTATGCACATGGGTTCCGAAGGTGACAACTGCGGCAGAGCAGCAAATGAACAACGGTAGATCCAAAGATATTGCGTATATCCTCACATTTTCCGAATTAGGTATGCCTGAGTGTATTCCGATTTACTTTCGTCTTGTCGGTGAGGAAATAAGCGAGGAACGGACAGCCGCCATATGCTCTGGTGTTGAGGCATTGCTTATTGAGAGAACGGAAGCTGCAGGGAAGGCCGATGCCGGAGTTGCTCTGACATATCTGAAGGAAGAACGAAGCAAGCATGAGGAAGAGCTTCGAGAGAAAAATCTTGAGTTTAAAAGCAAGGTAGAGGAAATAAAAGCTCTTTCGGCAGAGTTGACTGTAAAAGATGAGCAGATAAAGAGTTTGTCGGTGGAAAATCTGCAAATTGAGAAGCTACATCGGTTGCTGGACGCGGAAGAAGAAAAGTTGAGTTCTCTGACCGCCGAGAAAAAGAAACTTGAAAACCGGCTAACTGAACTTCAAAAAAAGAATGAGATAGCTCAACTTACAATTCAGCAGCAGTATGAGGCGACTGCAGAGCTTCACGCACAGTCGGAGTCTTGGCGCTTACAGTTGGAGGAGGTAACCAGAGCCTCCAAGGAGCTGATGTTTAAAACCTACCGAGATAGCAGTGAAGAACTGCGTCCTGTAGATACAGATGATTTTACCGAGCATCTGACGTACAACTTGAAGAGCTTGGGTATAAGTGATACCAGTGATTTCTGGGCCCCATTAATTTGCTTTCTCACCGAAATTTTGTTTCAAAATAAGCCTATAATCTGTAACCAAGAAGCCGGGATGGCTCTTGCCCATTGTATTTCAAATACTCTTTGCGGAAATTCCGAGCCGGTGGTACTTCCTTATAGCGAAGGCATCTCTGGGGACGTACTCAGGGCTTTTCTAATGCTGGATAGTCGTGTGGTAGTACTGGATTCCTTTCTCGGAAACTACAATGATATGGAATTGCTGTCCATATTGAAAAGTGTTAAGCGAAAGATTGTATTTGTCACGATAGAATATGACCGGACCATGGCCTATCTTCCGGAAGAACTCCTCTGCCACTGTACTTATTTGAATGTAAATCGAATAGGCGAATTCTTCCTGATGAACGGCGTGGCTGAGGAACCGTCTGAAATACAGGAAGAGCTGATTACACCAGTTCTTAAAGGTCCAAATCAACGCGCGCAGAGGTTATGTAAAGAGATTATGCTTCAGCTTGGCTTCTCTGCTTTTTTGGCAGAGACCATCTCTGCACAAATGGCCTCCGAAGAAAAATTGATTGGGTACCTTGCTTTTTCCATTCTTCCCTATTCACTTGAGGTATTCGAAACCTCTCCCTATGGGGTGTCGGAACGGTTACAAAAATATGCGGGAACATTAGGAAAATGTCAGCAAAAGGAACTGCTTATGAGGTGGTTTGGCGATGAATGATTTATTGAAAGTCATGGCCGAAGACTTATCCATAAGTGCCTACGCTGGTGAATCTGAGGAAGAATTCTGCTACCGTGTGTGTTATTCCGCCCTCGCATATTGGTTGCTTTACACTGGCAAGGGAATTGAAAACGGTCGGCCCGGTGTCAGCAAAAAGACGCAAACCGAAACTATCCAAGTACTACTTCTGCAATATGGCAAACTCTTGGGGCTGGAACCCTCCTACTTCTCAGAAGGAATCGATACCTTTTGCCAACACGCCCGAAAGGTGTATGAAGAAACAGGCTATCTTACAGTGGACAAAAGAAATTACAGCATAATTGCCAACTATGGGCGTTCCATTCAAACGGATGCTGGATATTTGTTTTTTGGATGCCCAGACAAGCTCCTACGAGTTTGCGGGTTGGGCATGTTTACGGATACAGCTGGGTATGAGGTAGGCCTTTTTGACACAATGCTTCGTGACACACTTTCAGTGGATGAGTATATTGCTTCCATGTTCAACCCTCTGGATTTTGAAGAGCGTGACATAGAGTTGGCAGATTTGGAATTTTTTAACCCCTCTTTGCGAAAGGCACCATCCTCTTCGTGGGGAAAAACTTTGGTCACAAAGAGAGCTCTGTCAAGGACGATGAACCGGAGCGTCTACTTCCGTGTAATCAAGGAAGAGGGGGACGGGTTGCTGTTTGCTGAAGAGCCTTTGGATTCCGATAAGGAAAGACTTGTTTCCTTTGATACCCGCAGACTGTATATAGCACTAAAGGCAAAATATGGGGCACCGGTAATAGCATGGGTAAACCGTCTTGATGAACGATTTTTTGAGATTCGATTGTCCGCTCAGCTTCCCACCAGGGAGTATTACTTCCTCCTGTTTTTTGCTTGGCCAAAGGGTGGCGCTTTTGATAAAACTCGGTTTATTGCCGATTTGGATATGCTGCCAACCATAGAGAAAGTATTGAAAAATATAGGAGTAGAAGTCTGGAGGAATAAAAATGCCTGATGTAAAAGGAGTACACGAGTACTACGCTGCTATAAGAAGTAGACTTTCTAACTACATAAAGTCTGATTATTTGGCTAACAGCGAGACTTTGCTTTTATATGCTGATGATTTGCTGGGTGAGGCCAGCGGGGCAAACACAAATATTGCCCGTGAGCCTTACATAGAAACATCAGCATTTTACAAAAAAATTCCTGATGGAATCAAGAATTTGAAGCATATTGATGTTGGTGTAAAAAGCACCCTGCTCAAACTGGTAGATGCCAACCTTGGAATCTTTTCAACTCCCTTCCAACATCAGGTCCAAGCCTTGGAAGACTTTGCTCAAGGAAAAGACCTGTTCGTATCAACAGGAACTGGCTCCGGTAAAACGGAATGTTTTCTTTGGCCTATTTTGGCAAAAACTATTCAGGAGGCGCGTAATCGTCCAGAGCAATTCCAGAAAAATGCAGTAAGGACTTTAATCATATACCCGATGAATGCACTGGTATCGGATCAGTTGGCTCGATTCAGAAAAATAATGGGTGGAGAACAGTTTCTTAGGATTTTCACTGAGGATACTCACGCCGCAAGAATCCCGCATTTTGGAATGTATACGGGACGCACGCCTTACTCTGGTGAGCCAAAGTCTGATAAAAGCAAGACGCTCGCACAAGCCTACAGGGAGCGTTTTTTAATTCGCGAAGATGAATCCGAGGAGCAAAAAAAAGCACGAAAAGCTAGAATTGAAGGACTCCAGAAAATTAACAAATACCCCGCGCGCTATGGCGCTGACGGTGTAGAGCATTTTATCGAGCAGCTTGAGCAAAACGAGCATATGCCTTCTCCATATGATGCTGAGCTGATTACCCGATTTGAGATGGTAAATTGTCCTCCAGATCTTCTGGTTACCAACTACTCTATGCTCGAATATATGCTTATGAGAAAAATGGAGTCCAACGTATGGGTGGAAACAAGGAAATGGCTTCACGAGGCACCCGACAATAAACTGCTGATTGTTCTTGATGAGGCGCATATGTATCGCGGCTCTGCTGGTGGAGAGATTGCCCTTTTATTGGACAGGCTGATGGACAGACTGGGGATTTCTGTTGATAATGTTCAGTATATTTTGACAACGGCTAGCATTCCGGATGACAAAAAAGCAAGAAATGATTTCTATCACGGGCTTACAGGGAAAAATCCTTTGGGCTGTAGTTTCCTTACTGGCGCAGAAGAAGACGCAAAAGAACCAGTTCCGGAACACGATCTGATTCCCACTAATGTAAGAGCTTTAGCTTCTCTGGAAACATCGCAAGTGTACGGTGATGAGGCAGTAAAGCGAATAACAAGTTTCACCAAAGCTGTGTTTGGAATTGCGTTACCGCAGAATACCAGCTTGCTGGATGCTCAAGCATGGCTCTATGATAATCTTCCCCATTATCGAGCGTATATTGACTTAAATAGAGCGTGCCATGATGGGGCCAAATCTTACACTGAATTAAAATGGGATATTTTTCGCAACGAGGAGCATGCAGACCAAGCTTTGGATGCACTTCTTATAATGGTATCCTTGGCAGAGAAAAATGGGAATATTCTTTTCCCTGTTCGACTCCATATGTTTGTACGCGGTGTGCAGGGGGTTTTCGCTTGCTCTAATCCCAACTGCACTTGCGCCGATGTGAAGTACTCCGAGCGTGAAAAACTCCGCTTTGGTAAAGTGATTTCAATTCCAAAGGAACAGTGTGAATGTGGCGGCAAAATCTACGAGCTTTTGAACCACACAAAATGTGGAGCCTTATACCTCAAAGTATATATAAAGAAAATATCCGGAACAGGATATTGGTATGTGTTTCCCAAGAAGGGAATCAGCGGTAGTGGTGATGATCTTTCTGAAATGCTACTGTACATTACCCCTGAAGACTATAAGCCGGAAAAACATGACAAAATTGGCGCGTTGGATCCCTTTAGTGGCAAGCTCTTCATAACTCCAAAAGATGATCCATCATTACTCAGGGTGCTGTATTCTGAAAAAACGGCAACAACAGGTACTTCCTTTGAGTTTGGAACTTGCCCGAAGTGTCGTAAGGCCATGCCTGTAAAAAAGCCCACCGACCTAGCCACAAAAGGTAATATTCCTTTCTACAACCTTACAAAAGCTCAGTTTGAATTACAGCCACCGAAAACAGACTTTGTGAATCAGGGTAAAAAAGTGCTGCTTTTCTCAGATTCTCGTCAAAACGCAGCTAAGCTTGCACTGGACTTGTCAAAATCCTCTGATGCAGACACTTTTCGTCAAATTGTTCTCATAGCTAGTGAGAACTTGAAGAAACAAAATCTTTCCATGCAAGCACTATATCCAGCCTTTCTAGAAATATGCATCGACCGGAATCTATCCTTTTTCTCTCAGAAAAGCAATGAAAAATTTGAGCAAGATAAGTCTACATTCCTCTTGAAAAAAAGGGGTGGAAGAATCGTTGATTATGAAAGATTGGCTAGTAGGTATTTCTCCTCTCCACCAGAGGAATATTATGAGCAGCTCCTAACTTTCTTTACCGAAAGTCCGCGCTCATTTAAAGATATCGGTTTGGGTTATCTGGCTCCCATGGACGACTTTTTGGATGAGTTCTTATGTGATTTGGAATGTGATGATATTACGTTGGGCAGAGAAGTATTGTACCAAATTTTGTCTTTACTTTTCTGGGATGTTATGGATGGGCATGCTGCTTTAGGAAATCAAATTCCGGATGATATCAGGCGGCGTCTGCCCGGCAGAAGTAAAACAGACTCTGACGGCTTTGGAATAGGCACAGATTTCTCACGCACTCTTGATAAAGATTGGATTGCGGGTGTAAAAGCTTCATTGACATTGAATGACGTGGAAATGAAGCAATTACTTGAAGTAATTAAAGCCGAATTTTTTGAAGCATCCTCTACTGGAAAATACTATCTGAAGCCAGCTGCTGTTCAAATTGTAACGACGGATAAAGACTTCACATGGTATCGCTGTGGAAAGTGCGGGAGAATATCGCCCTTTATGCTGGGCCGAGTTTGTGGTACCTGCTTCAAGGCAGAGAATGTTCACAAAATTCCCTACGAAGAATTGTCCCGGTTCGATTTTTGGCGCCTACCAGTACTGGCAGCTTTGAGTAATGAAGATGTCATTCATCGCATTGACACGGAGGAACATACCGCTCAGCTCTCTCATAAGGATACTAACGGTGAGCTTATCAGCCGGACAGAGGATTACGAAATTCGTTTCCAAGACATTGATGCTGGTGAACAAGGTGAAAACTCCATTGATGTATTAAGCTGTACCACAACCATGGAGGTCGGTATTGATATTGGATCTTTGACGGCAGTAGGGCTAAGAAACATCCCTCCCATGCGAGAGAACTACCAACAGCGCGCCGGTCGTGCTGGCCGAAAGAATGCGAGTATTTCTACTATTGTCACCTACGCATATGGTGGAGTGCATGATAGCCACTACTTTCAGAATCCAGATGAAATGATTTCCGGAGAACCCAGGCGGCCTTGGATTGATCGCGATAACCCTAAGATTCAACAACGCCACCTGAACATGAAAGCCCTCAACGCTTTTATGTTTGGGGATTTGATGACACGCTATGATAGCATTTCCGATATCGGCATTGTGGACTTCTGCGAAAAGTACGGAACCGCTTTTCTGGATTATCTTTACATACTCTCTTACCCAACAGAACAGACAGCTGCAATGTTCAAAAAGATATGTGATAAAGTATTGGATGAGCAAAATAGAAAGGAGTATATTCACGGAGATAAGCAGACTTCTGCCTTTGATGTATTCTATTCGGAAGGTTTCATTCCCTCATATTCTTTCCCAAAGAATGTAGTTCGGTTCTTCGTGGAAAAGTCATCCCCATACGGTAAAAATCATCCCTATCAGATAAAGTACGCTCCTGAGCGGGATATTGCTGTGGCCATCAATGAGTATGCACCTGGTCGCGTTGTGACCATTGACAAGGGGACATATAAAAGCGGAGGCATATATGCCAATCCCAGACCCCATGGGTATGATAATAACCAAGCGGAGTTTTATTTTGGTAATGCGGAGTACTACAGTGATATTTTCGTTTGTACGGAGTGTAACTGGTTTGGTCATAAAGAAGATAATATTGACTCCTGTCCATACTGCCATGCACCAGTTGAGGTAAAGAAAATGCTAAAGCCTTGGGGCTTTGCTCCTGTAAGAGGCGACAATGTGGAGCCTGAAGACGACAATGAAGATAAAACTTATGCGGAGGCGCCGTATTATTCTCATGTTCCCGAAGAGCACCAGATGAATTCCTTCAAAGGACAGATCAAGTTTGCCAAACTGGAGGATCGCCATGTTCTGACTGTGAATATGGGGAAAGAAAAGCACGGCTTCAATATTTGCCGCCGTTGTGGCGGTGCGGAGGTTGCTGACCCAAAGGGACTGAAAAAAATAAAAATATCTCAGCCATATCATAATAACTCCCTCGTTTGTAGGCATGAATTTGTTGAAAAAGGAGTGTTCCTGGGTTACGAATTTTTGACTGACATGTTTATGCTTGACGTTGCTTACGACAGCAGCAAATTGGTTGGGAAAAATACTGCTCAAGAGCGAATTATTTTGAAGGTTGCCGCCACTACCCTCCTTGAAGCATTAAAAAAAGCAATATCCCAAGAACTTGATATTGACTATAACGAAGTCAACGGCGGCTGGATGTCACGGACAGACAATGAAAATATGCTTCATTTGGAGTTGTTTTTCTACGACAACCTCACCAGTGGTGCTGGCTACTCCTCTTTAATTGGCGGTATTCTTGAAAATGTCTTGAAGCGTGCAAGAACCGTTCTAACCGAGTGCGACTGTTCCCGTGCTTGCAAAAACTGTCTTGATAACTACTATAACCAAAAAAGTCACGATTTCTTTGACCGCTTTTTGGGACTGCAGTTGCTGGACTACGCTGAAAGTGGACTGTTGCCGGAAGAATATGACTTGCCGGCACAAAAGCGTTTTCTGATTCCCCTAAAGCGTTTGATTTCTGAGGAGACTGGAATTAATGAAGATAAAATCACTATGAAATTTGAGGTGCTACCAGCACTTTATCGGAAACCCCAAAACACTCTGGAGAAGATGTATGTAAATCCGTACGACCTTTCTGACTGGTTGCCCAATACATTTTTGGACTATCGCTCATTGACAGCAAAGAGGTGACCACGTAATGGGAAAAACTCTTTCGCCCCTGCGATACCCAGGAGGAAAATCTCAAATCATTAATAACGTTCGACGGGTCATTGAGATAAACAATTTTAGGCACAGGACTTATATTGAGCCTTTCGCTGGAGGCTTTGGTGTTGGGCTTGCATTGTTAACTCACAACGATATTGATCAAGCAGTGATAAATGATTCTGATCCACATATATATCACTTTTGGGAGTCCGCCCTCCACAATATGGACAAGAATTTTCCCAACTGGAATGGAAATGGAACCAAATGAAGCAGGACTTAAATTTTAAGATAATGTTTTTGATGAATTGTTAAAATATGGAATTGAACCCTTAGTTACAATTTCTCACTACGAAATGCCTTTTGGATTAACTGAAAAATATAATGGTTGGGCAGGTAGAGAAGTAATTGATTGTTATACAAGATATGCAGAAACTGTTTTTAATCGTTACAAAAATAAAGTAAAATACTGGTTAACTTTTAATGAGATAAATGTTGGAACTATGGCTCTTGGGGGATATTTGGGGCTAGGAATATTAAATGAAGGTACTACAGATTTTATTAAACAAGTTGACGTTCCACAACTACGTTTCCAAGGATTACATCACCAATTTGTTGCAAGTGCAAAGGCAGTAAAATTGGGACATGCAATAAATCCTGAATTCAAAATCGGTTGTATGATTGCTTATATGACTACATATCCATATACTTGTAATCCCGATGATATTTTGTTAGCTCAAGAAAAAATGAAAATGCACAATCACTTTTGTGGAGATATTCATGTTAGAGGAGAATATCCTTACTATGCAAAACGTTACTTTGAAGAAAATAATATAGAAATAAAAATAGAAGCTGGAGACCTTGAAATATTAAAAGAAGGAACAGTTGATTATTATACTTTTAGTTACTATATGTCAAGCTGTGAATCAGCAGACCCTACACTAGAAGGAATTGGTGGAAACCTTTTAGGTGGAGTTAAAAATCCTTATTTAAAAGCTTCTGACTGGGGATGGCAAATTGATCCAAAAGGATTAAGATATACTCTAAACGAAATTTATGGACGTTATGAAATACCAATGATGGTTGTTGAAAATGGATTTGGTGCTTTTGATAAGGTAGAAGCTGACGGAAGTATTAATGATGCATACCGTATAGATTATTTAAAAGAGCATATAATTCAAATGGGAGAAGCGTTAAAAGATGGTGTTGAACTTTGGGGATATACTCCATGGGGATGTATCGATTTAGTAAGTGCTTCTACAGGAGAAATGGAAAAAAGATATGGATTCATCTATGTTGATAAAGACAATAAAGGTGTTGGAACCCTTGATAGAAAGAAAAAAGCTTCTTTTGATTGGTATAAAAAAGTTATTGCAACTAACGGAGAAGAGTTATAGAGAAAATGAGCCGAAAAGGCTCATTTTTTTTGTAATTTACTCGACTTGTGCGTTTTTTGATAGAAGTACTCAAAAACCGTGCTTGTGCAGCA
>Ga0183099_1001883_pt1 | contig 11435 bp, 8 predicted proteins | sample Biomet1_FD_127788 | JGI IMG/M metagenome (GOLD analysis project Ga0183099, IMG submission 127788) | Microbial communities from bioreactor (seeded with anoxic lake sediment) at LBNL, California, USA - Biofuel metagenome 1 | ecosystem: Engineered > Bioreactor > Anaerobic > Unclassified ... | reverse complement strand
ATACAGGTTCTCTCCGGAAGGTGGATCTTAATTCACTTAACACCACTTATTTACCTTAACGCGGAATAATCAGGGCACAAAATTACTGATTCTATTTTAAATGAACAAGCTTTTCTAAGAATTTTATGGCAATCAAGGAATTAAATAATTCGTTTTTGTGTTTTAAATATAGATTTCCAATTATAAATTTTCTTGGTGAGTTAACAAAACTAGAGCTGCTGCTATAAATTCGACAGCTCATTAGTTGGTTATCTTAAAAGAACCAACTAATGAGCTGTTAGATAGTAAGTGAAGAATATAAATATTTCTGAGTGATTCTTATTTAACTGGTTCTACCTTGAAACCCTGTTTTCTGAGTAAGGTAATCAAACCTACTTCTCCTGGAAGATGTAATGCACCTACTGCTATAAAAGAAGGTGCTTCTTTCATAATAGCTGGAAGTTTGGCAACCCAGTCTTTGTTTCTGTTGTCAATCATGCCTTCTTTTTCTCCTGGCATAGGGTCACAGCTGTTACCTTCTTTCTCTTCTGATATTTGGAACATTTTTTGAAGATCGAATGAATAATAAGCTTTGGTTATTTCTTTAATATTTTTGATCGCTTTGGCAGTGTCACTTAGTGCACAAACTAAAAGTCGTGCCTGGCGTTGAAGAGACTGAGAATCATAAAGTATGTCTCGTTGAAATTCCAGGGTCTCAAGAGCTAGCACCTTCTTTCCGTTTTCTTCTCCTTTAGTTTGAAAATAGCCATCTAGTTGTTGTTTCGGATCAAATCCAGGAAGAGTCTTGGCTGAGAGAATCATTGCTGCCATTGTACTGATAAAGGCTGGTTTTATTTTAGGAACTTGAGTGAGGTCAAATCCCATATTTATCTTTAAGAAACCATTTATAGTTTCTAATTCTTTATCTGTGAAAAGTAACTGTGCAGTAGTGTCATTAGTGATAAACATCTTCTCTTGCATCTTTTTTGCGCTTTCTGGAGATTGCGCATCTTTTATGTTTAATTCGCCAACAACTTGCGTGGTAGCATCGAAAGCTTCTTTAAACCCTGGTACTTTGTCGAGAATGGAGAGAGGTGCAAGGTGATGTGTTCCAAATATATAGGAAGGACTCTTCAAACCATTGCCGGAAACCTTCCACAGAAGTGATTGCGCGCTGACTGTTATTGACAGGAATAAGATGCTTGTAAGAAAAATCAATTTTTTCATAATTGTATTTGTATATATAGTAGTTCTCTTTCAAATCATTGATAATAAATATTTTACTTGTATCTTTTATCTGGTTAGTCTACGTTGAAGTAATCCTCCAGCTCTTTTTCAGCAGTGTTATCTGTGTTATCAATATCACGGATAATCTTTCCGTTCTCGAGCAAAGCAATACGGGGGCAGATGTCTGTAGTATGGTTTAGATTATGACTAGAAATAAGTATGGTTGCACCTGTTTGTTCATTGAAATCTTTGAGGATATGTTTAATGATTGATTGTGAGCTTGGATCAAGGAAATTAAATGGTTCGTCCAGGATGAGTAACTGAGGATGATGAATCATGGCTGAAATAATACCGATCTTTTGTTTGTTTCCAGCAGAGAAGTTACGAATAAACTTTTTTTGTCCTACAACCTCTCCATTCATAAAGCGTTCAAAGGTGGTTAAACGTTCGTCAACTTCTTCCTTTTTAAGTCCATACATTTTTCCGATGAAATAGAAGTATTCTTCAGGGGTGAGATAATCAATCAGAAAACCTTCGTCAATGAATGCTCCCGTAATATTTTTCCACTCTTCGCTTTTACTGGAATCAATGTCATTAATTAGTGCCGAACCGTTGTCTGCCTTCAGTAAATCTACGATTAAGCGGAAAAAAGTAGTCTTTCCTGCTCCGTTATTACCTACCAGTCCCAGTATCTCGCCACTATTGATTACATAATTATCTATATCTACGGCTCTTTTTTCACCGAAATTTTTTTGCAGATTATTGACTGTTATTGTTGCCATGTTTAAATGAATTTTAAATGATAAATAATAAAAATGCAGGAATATGGGTTATTTGGTATCTCTGAATCCTTCCATATTCTTGTATCTCCTTTTCATAAAGCGTTTATAGATATTCATAATCCAAAGGTTTGAGGTAAATGTCAGAATCAATCCTATGGTTAATAGTATCCAAAGGCTTATTGTTTCTCCTACTGCTACCCTAAGAAGATTAGTTGCCATCATAGGTATACCAAAAGCCATGAAACTGATTAAACTTTGAAAACCTGTTCCTGTAGACTGACGGCCCGTGAGGCTTTCATTCAGCGGGGTCGTTTTATTATTATAAACAGCAAGCTGAAGGACTATGAAATAGATAAATCCCGTAGTAAAGAAACTATATGATACTGCCATAAGAAATGAGATTTTCCCCATTACCATAGCGGGAATCATCAGAATGAAAGGAACAAGCACTGCAAAGCTATAAAAATAGTATTTGGCTCTCAGTAAATTGTATATGGATTCTTTACGACTCATCAGACCATCCAGATAATTTCCTTCGAAGCTCATCACTTGTGTGAGCATCAGAATACCCAGAATGGCAAAATTGTAGATTCCTACAAAGCTTTTGCCAAAAGGTCCTTCGTAGGAAGGGGTAAATAGCATTGCAGTAAGCATTATAATAAGGAAGCATCCCATTCTAAACATTGATTTGCTTCTTTTATTTCTAAACAATAGTTTGAGCTCAAGGCGGAAGTATTCTCCTACTTCTCCGTAGCGTTCAAGGAATTTATATTCAGAGACATGCTTCACCTTGGTATCTTCTGTCTTGGCTAGTTCAGCGTATAGGTTTTTTAACATGATGATACGGTTAATCCAGCCTAATCCTAATATTACAATTAATACGCCAAGGAATCCTATCAGTTTACTTTCTATAAACATTTCGCCCAGATTCATTGTAAAGGCACTAACTACATTGTCTAACGTTACCTCGGCTGCTAAAAGTAGTCCATAGAAGATAATTGGTATCAGTACAAAGTATGTTTTTTCATTTATTAAAGTCCGGCACATAAGGTACCAATAGTTGTTGAGAATCATTAGTAGGTAAAATCCTAAACAGTATGTAATTACCCCTGTTATTCCGAAGAACTTTAAAGTCGTAATGAAAGCAAATGGAACAATCATAAACAGCCAAAAGGCATTGTATGTGTCTGCTGCCGATTTTAAAAGTAGAAAATTAAGTAGCTTATTTTTCTTGACAGGTAACAACAGGTATGGTTTTATTTCCTGAGTTGGTGTTTTTTGAAAAGCAAAGCGAAGGAGAAAATCCAAAGCAAGGATAATGAATAACCCTTTATTCATTATATGATAAGGCTCCATGGTAGGGAACCCATCAGCAAATCCAAATCCGAATAATATGCCAAAGAAAATTAAATAGCCTGCCCAAAAGAGCATCATGAAGTAGATATAGAATTTCCCGAATTTATTCTTTTCAAACATGGGATGCCGCTTTGCGGCTAGTTTACTATGTTTTCGTAATTCTTTTAAAAGCATATATAAATATGTGTTTATGTATAAAGAAAACACGGGAAGGCTTTTTTAAAAACCTTCCCATGTTTTTGGATTGTAATTATTTAACTTCAGGAGAAGTCATGGTTACTTCTATCTGATTCTTTTGGCTGAATAGGCTTTTAGCAAATTTTTGTAAACTACTGATGGTTACCTTATTTACAAGCTCTTCGTAGTTTGTATTCATATCTACTCCGGTATAAATATATTCGTCAATGTTACCCAACCAGTAATTATTTTCTTTCAGGTTTTCATTGTGCTTTTTCAACATATATTCTTTTACCTTAGCTAGATTTGTTTCAGACGGACCAACTTTGGCTATGCTGTCTATTTCCTTAAAGATAATATTTATTAGTTTATCCTTTTTAGCTGGATCTGTTTGGAATACAATCTGAAGTGAAAATTCTTCTTTTGGGTATTTAGTAATATTTCCATTTACGCTTACTCCATAAGTGCCACCTTCTTGTTCACGCACCTTTTCTGTATAGACAATGTCAAGTATCTGATCGAGCATACTCATCATGATATCATTTTCAGATGTATATTTGCATTTTCCATTATAGAAAGTAAACACAGATGCTTTGGCTGTCTCTTGTTTCTTCTTAAACTCATTTTTGTATTCGCCTTTACGCATATTCATCTTCGTATCTTTGAACGATTCTTTTCTGTTTATGGCAGGAAGTGAACCAAGATATTGTTCAATTAATGGTTTTGCAGCTTCTAAATCAACATTACCTACTAAAATAAAGGTAAAATCGCTTGCATCTTTAAATCGATCTTTATATAGGTCCATACATTTCTGATAGTCGATCTTGTCAATCATGTCAGATTTAATGCGTATTGCTCTTGGGTGGTTTCCATAAACGCCGAATGTGATTGAATCCTGGAAAGCAATCATCGGATTAGCTTCCTGATTTAATAGAGCAGCTTTCATACGGGTCTTGTAAGAAGTAAAGGCATCAGCATCCATTCTTGGAGCGGTGAGTGTCAGATAGGTTAGTTGTAACATAGTCTCAAGATCCTTGGGTGAACAAGAACCATTTACACCTTCAGTGTTTGTTCCTACAAAAGGAGTAGCAGAAGCTTTTTTACCAGCTAATACTTTCTGCAGGTTAACTGAACTGAAGTTTCCTAATCCTCCCAATTCAATTACGTCGTCCAATGATTTTATATTAATAACCTCTGATGAAGGCATTAATGAGTTTCCACCTAAGCTTACACCTTTCATGCAAATCTCATCAGCTTTGAAATCGGTTTTTTTAACGATAACCTTTACTCCGTTAGATAATGTGAGTGTAGTAGTTCCGTATATTGTGTTTTCTTTAGAAGAAACAATTTTACCGGCTTTAGGAGCTTCTGAAATAAGCGGTTCGTTAGAAACTTTATCTACATAAGGAGTGATTTCTTCTGCTTTTACATTGTTTAATATGGAAAGTATCTTGTCTTTGGTAGGATAAACCAATCCTTCTTTATCCGGGCCAAAAATAGTTACTACCTTATTTGTGTCCGCAATGAATGATTTCATTACTTGATTAATCATACTTACGGGTAGGTTTGGAGCTACTTGATTTATAATGGGATACAAATCATCTATGCTCGGAATTGGTTCATTGTCTGTGAAATTATTAACGTATTTATCAATATAGCTGTCGTTCTTCTTTTTGTCGCGTTCATTGAACTCTGATTCAAGATTACGAAGATACTCTGCACGGGCGCGTACATATTCTGATTCGGTAAAGCCAAAGCGATGAGCTCTTTCTATTTCGCGAAGTAAAGAGCTTAATGCAGTATCCACTCCATCTTCTTTGCATATAGCAACACCGGTAAACGCATCTTTTGTTTTGGATACAAAGAAGCTATTATCGTATGCAGCGGCATATACAAATGGAGGTGTTGCAGACTGTATTTGCTCATTTAAACGAGCATTTAGCATGGTACTGATCATATCTTTTGCATAATCAAAGAACAAATACTGCATGTCGTTTTTTAAAGAATCCGGAAATGCTTCGTGCTTATTATAAATCTGAATCCGCATGTTGGTTTGCTCCTTATCTTTTTCAATAACAATAATAGGTTCTTTGTTATCAGAAACAGGATAATAAGTACGCAAAGCAGGATTTACTGGCTTAGGAACATCTGCGAAAATCTTCTTTATCTTTGCTTCAACAGCATCACCATCTACATCTCCTACAATAATAATGCCTTGTAAGTCGGGGCGATACCATTTGTTATAATAATCCCGAAGAGTTTGATATTTAAAATTATCAATCACATCCATAGTACCAATAGGCATACAGTCTGCGTATTTATTTCCAGCATACATTAATGGCAAAGATTTTTCCATAAAACGTTGCATGGCACTCATTCGTGAACGCCACTCTTCGTGAATAACTCCACGTTCTTTATCAATCTCTTTGTCTGTTAGTAATAAAGAATTTGACCAATCGTGCAAAAATAAGTAGACAAGAGTCCAAAAATTCCTTCACGGGTAACAAGGGGCATTTGAGATATTGTATACGGTTTGATCGATGCTTGTATAGGCATTGAGGTTAACACCAAATTTTATTCCGATACTTTCACACCAAGGGATAAGTCCTAAACCTTTTTCTGTTCCTGGAAAATTCTTAGTTCCATTAAATGCCATATGTTCAAGAAAATGAGCTAAACCTCTTTGTTGAGGTTCTTCAAGAATAGAACCTACTTTTTGTGCAATATAGAAGTCGGCTCTCTTTTCATTTGTTGTATTTTTGCGAATGTAGTAAGTTAATCCATTTTCTAGTTTTCCTATTTTTACGTTTTTATCAATAGGGATGGGGGGCATTTTTTGTTGCGCAAAAGTTGTACTTGCGCATATTAATAATGCTCCAAAGAACAAACTGCTAAATAAATGTTTCATATTCTGTTTTAAATTAGTGTATTATATAGTTTGATATTTAAAAGGTTAGTCGTTAAGTCAAATGTTAAAATCACAAAGGAAGTAATTTTTTTTATCAATATAAAGAAAAATCCCCGATAAAGTTTTTTAAATCTTTATCGGGGGTATATAAAAAAGTTGTTGTTTCTTTATTATAATTTATGTTCTGAAAGATAACGTTCTGCTTCAATGGCAGCTTTACATCCACTGCCTGCAGCTGTTGTAGCCTGGCGATAAGTTGGGTCGGCTACATCGCCGGCAGCAAATACTCCGGGAACGTTGGTGCAAGGGGAATTCTTTTCGGTGATAATATATCCAGTTGAATCAGTGTTTAGATAAGGAGCAAATATTTCAGAATTAGGTTTATGACCAATAGCTAGGAAGAACCCATCAATGGCAATATCATAACGTTTTTCATCCAATTCTCCCATGCGCTTTACAACATGTGCGCCTTCTACTCCACCTTCGCCAAAGAGTCCCAATGTATTATGTTCAAACAAAACTTCAATCTTTTCATGGTTTAATACACGTTTCTGCATAATCTTTGATGCTCTGAGGAAAGGTTTGCGAACAATCAGATATACTTTACTAGCTAATCCTGCTAAATAAATAGCTTCTTCACATGCGGTATCACCACCACCTACTACAGCAACTACTTTTTTGCGGTAGAAGAATCCATCACAGGTAGCGCATGCACTAACACCCATTCCTGCATATTTTTTTTCGTCTTCCAATCCAAGATATTTAGCTGTTGCACCGGTAGCAATAATTACGGTTTGTGCTTCTATTACCTTTTCTCCTTCAATTGTTATTTTATAAGGAGATTTGCTTAGGTCGGCAGCAGTTGCAAGGCCGCTTCTTATATCTGCGCCAAAACGGGCAGCTTGTCTTTTTAAATCATCCATAAGCTGGTTACCATCTACTCCGTCGGGGTAGCCAGGGAAATTTTCCACATCGGTAGTGGTCGTTAACTGTCCTCCAGGCTGTAACCCTTCATAAAGAATAGGAGAGAGGTTAGCTCGTCCTGCATATATAGCTGCTGTATAGCCTGCCGGTCCGGAACCGATAATCAGGCATCTTGTTTTTTCTATTTCTTCCATATTATATTTTGCTTTTATCTTAAATCAATAATTTCTACATTCGGATAATTCTTTTTATTAAACTGAAATAAAGAATTAGAATATGATTGTTTCGTTTGATAACTGGTTACTGTAATTTCACTCTTATTATTCTGTTGTTCCAAAGTAATATGCTGAGGCTGGTAATTACTTTTCGAGATCAATAAAACTATTCGAGAAAAAGCTTGCTTCTTATTCTCTGGAGTGAGCGTAATTTTATAATTATTACCTACTGTACCATTGTACTTGTAATTGAATCCTTTTTTATAGATATTTAATAAGGCATAAGGGTTCATACTCTGCAACTCTTCGTTGGATGGTAAGCTAATGTTTACTTCATCGCTGTGTTTTAAATAGCTCCATTGAGTTTTTCCGTCAAACCAGGTAGTTGCATCACTTGTATTCAGCAAGAATTTATTATTTTTCAGTTGTAGTACACCTTTAGTCTGTTCACCTTTTGCTTTAATAGTAAAAGTTGCTTTAACACCTCCTGCTTTTGCAAAAGCAGCTGAAGTCTGGTCTAGAATATTTTTAGCCTGCGCATCTTTTTGGGCGTAACAAGGCAAGATTAAAATGCTAATCAGAAATGTAATAATATACTTCTTCATTTTCTTATTCTTTAGTAATATTAGTGCTAATAACGGTTTATTGCTTCAAATTGTTCAATCTTATTTCCAGGTCTGTTTCGTCAAGACACATAACCTGACGAGCTTTACTTCCTTCAGAAGGGCCTACAATACCAGCTTTTTCGAGTTGATCCATAATTCGTCCGGCACGATTATAGCCGATAGAAAACTTACGTTGAATGAGTGATGTTGATCCCTGTTGATGAATTACAATTAGTCGGGCCGCATCTTCAAACATTGGATCAAGACGGTTCATGTCTACATCGCCAACAGTGCTTTCACTCTCATCTCCTACATATTCAGGAAGGTAAAAAGCAGTGATGTAACCTTGTTGACGAGAAATGTAATTGGTAATTTGTTCCACTTCCGGAGTATCTACAAAGGCACACTGCACACGAACCGGATCGCTTCCCTGAAGGAAAAGCATATCTCCGCGGCCAATCAACTGATTAGCTCCCGGGCGGTCGAGAATTGTACGCGAGTCCATCATGGACGAAACGCGGAAGGCTACCCGGGCGGGGAAGTTGGCCTTGATTGTTCCTGTAATAATATTGGTTGTTGGTCGTTGGGTGGCAATAATCATGTGAATACCTACTGCACGTGCCAACTGGGCAATACGGGCAATAGGTAGTTCTACTTCCTTACCAGCAGTCATAATCAAGTCTCCGAACTCATCAATAATCACCACAATATATGGCATAAACTTATGTCCCTTTTCCGGATTTAGTCTGCGGTTAATAAATTTTTCGTTATATTCCTTGAGATTACGTGTGTGTGCTTTTTTAAGCAAGTCGTAACGTGAATCCATTTCAATACAAAGAGAGTTTAATGTTTGCACTACTTTAGTGAAGTCAGTAATGATAGCTTCTTCACCATCAGGCAATTTGGCAAGAAAATGCTTCTCGATAGTTGAATAAATGCTGAACTCCACTTTCTTTGGGTCGATCAACACAAATTTCAATTCAGCAGGATGCTTCTTGTAAAGCAAAGATGTGATTATAGCATTTAGTCCCACAGACTTACCTTGACCTGTTGCCCCAGCCACAAGAACGTGAGGCATTTTACAAAGATCCACCATAAAAATCTCATTGGTAATGGTTTTACCAAAAGCAATGGGCAGGTCATAAGTTGATTCCTGAAATTTCTTGGATGAAATAATAGAATGCATGGATACAATCTTTGGATTGGAGTTTGGAACTTCAATGCCAATAGTCCCTTTTCCAGGAATTGGTGCAATGATACGAATACCCAATGCTGAAAGGCTAAGAGCTATATCATCTTCCAGTCCGCGGATTTTAGAAATACGCACACCCGCTTCAGGAGTTATTTCATATAAGGTAACAGTAGAACCCACTGTTGCTTTTATAGAACTTATTTCAATGCCAAAGCTTCTCAGCGTGCTAATAATCTTATCTTTATTGGCTGTTTGTTCTTCCATGTTAATGGCCGGCTCGTTGTTATCGTACCGTTTCATCAATTCCAGGGTTGGATGGCGGTAGTTTTCCAGATCGAGTGTTGGATTATACTGTCCCAGATTAGATGCATCATAAGATTCTTCGTCGTTGGAGTTTGGTGATTCTATTTTGAATTCCGGTTCTTTATCTTCATGATCCTCTTCATTTTCTTCCGGAGAATCCATGCTATCCATTTCCTCCTCGTTTATTATATTTGATTTAACCCAGTCATCAGCTGGTTTCTCTTCTTTCGGAGCTATAATCTCCATGGGCTTGGAAGCTACAGTTTGTTCGAAGCTATGGTCTAGTTTAAAATTAACCGTTTTAGGTTCTGGGTTTGTAAATGCCAGAGAGTCTTCCTCCGATTCTACAAAAGCTTGCTGTTTTTCTTTCTTTTTTCTAAAATTAAGTTGCAGCAAACGTCTGATGTAGATTATTGTCTGTGCACTCAAATAAATAAGAAAACAAAGAGCAGTGGCTAAAAGAAGCAAAGAAATACCAGGAATACCAATTTGAGAAATCAGCCAGTTGCTGACATTGTATCCATGTAATCCTCCAAGATATATAAAGCTGTCTTTATAGGTGTCCATAAATACAAAGCCAAAAAAAACAGAGCACCAGATGAGTAATAGAGAACAACCTATAAACCATTTCCAAAGACGGAAGTAGCGTACCCGCATCAGCTTCATGCCGGCTATAGCCAGATATAGTAATATTAAGTAAGAAGCTACACCGAAACAGTCATTTATCAGGTAGCTTGCCAATTGAGCTCCTCTTGATCCTGCATAATTTTTTATATGGTTGTTAATTGATGCTAATTGTTGTGTACTGGGATTGTCCAGAATACTCTGATCGGCTGCTCCTGTAAAGAAGAAAGAGGTGAAAGCCAGAAGTAGATAGACTGAAAATATCACCATCATTAAGCCTATAATAAAATGAAGGGTCTCGTTTTGAAATAGCTGTGCGAATTTATTGGACGATGCTGATTCTATTGCTGGAGTCTTATCTGTTTTTTTCTTTGCCATAAAGAATTTTTATTTTTAATGTTTGATTCTGCAAAAATAATAAAATAACATCAGTTGGGAACAAGAATTGGCTAAAAATTATTCAAAGAATAAATAGTATGATTTTGTACAAAATAATATATTCTTTTGTACAGATGAATGTTTTGTTTTGTACAAAAGAAGACGTTCGTTTGTACGTGAGGAAATAAATATTATTAAATAAGAATTAAAATGCATCTGGATACATTAAAAAACGGTGTATTTACTTATCGAGTTAAAATACATTGATTTGCAGTTAGATTCCTTCTTTTTTTGTTAACTTTGCACCCAAATTGAATAGATGTATGGAAAAGAATCATCAAGTTATATTTAGCCGGGATGTTGTAGAATTTGTAACTGTGGCTGCAGAGTTCTGTGCTTTTCTGGAACGTTCAGAGGGTGCAAAGCGAAGTTCTTTTGTTGATACCACATTAAAAATTCTGCCATTGCTTTATCTTAAAGCATCTTTATTGCCCGAATGCGAAATGCAGGGAGATGAGGCTCCTGAGACTTATGTCACTGAAGAAGTTTATGGAATGATGCGGATGAATATAGCTTCTGTTTTAAGGGAAAAAGATGACTATCTGGAAGTTTTTCTTCCGGAAATGGCATATAGTGATACACCAATAAAAAAATGTGTATCAGAGGATTTAGCAGATATCTACCAGGATTTGAAAGATTTTATTTTTGTTTTTCAGCTGGGCTTTAATGAGACAATGCATGATTCTTTGGTTATTTGCAAAGAGA
>Ga0183099_1001882_pt1 | contig 11438 bp, 8 predicted proteins | sample Biomet1_FD_127788 | JGI IMG/M metagenome (GOLD analysis project Ga0183099, IMG submission 127788) | Microbial communities from bioreactor (seeded with anoxic lake sediment) at LBNL, California, USA - Biofuel metagenome 1 | ecosystem: Engineered > Bioreactor > Anaerobic > Unclassified ... | reverse complement strand
CGAAAGCGCTGCCGCAAGTAAACTGATCACAAAAAATGGATATTATTATATGGAGCAGGATGGCAAACTCGTTGAAACAGGAGTTGCTGTGCAAAAGAAACTTACTTTTGTAAAGATGATCACAAATCTTGACGCAAAAACAAATCAACTTTCCATTGACGGAACGTACATCGGCGAATATGGATTTTCCGAAGCTTGTACAAAAATCAACAATTTTATGTATGCTTCCACCGATGAGGATATTGTTTATGCGGCACCGAAATATACAAAGCTGTATGCAAATTACGCACTCAATGACCAATTTATTTCCGCACCCGAAGGAGCACTTCCCAACAACTGGTGGCTTTCGGACAATAGCGGTGTGACAGCTGCCATTACAAACAACAACGCAAGCAAATATGACGATTATGGTCTTACTTTAAATGCACCTGCCGGAAGCCATGCAAAGCTTGTTTCCACGTTTGCTCCAATTTCCGATAAGGTTTGTTTTGAAATGAAATTTTTAATGAAAGATCCGATCAACGGAACAACTTTTTCATTGAAAAGCGGAGATACAACCGTCTTTCAGTTTGTAACAAAAGATTCCACCATTTGTGATACAGATGGTAAAATTCTCCGCTCCTTCAGCCCCAATGTTTGGCAGACACTTCGCGTTGAAGCAAATGTCAAAACCGGAAAAGCGGTTTTGAAAATCGATATGAAAAAAGTTGAGGAGCTCGATTTTAGCGCAACTTCCTTTGACGGTGTGGAAGTAGCTGTCAATTCCGACAAGGATGCAAAACTTCTTGTGGATGACTTCTATGTCTACAACATGTTTGATGAAACGGAAAATTACGTTCCCACACCTGTACCGGTCAAAACAAAAGGGTATTATGTTGGTGTTGAAGTGTGCGATATTTGGAGAAACGGATTCCAGTTTGGATGGGATTATGTTTCCCCGTTTGAAGAAATCACACCATATCTTGGATATTTTGATGAAGGTTCCACCGAAGTTGCCGACTGGGAAATTAAATGGATGGCAGAACACGGCATTGACTTCCGCCTTGTCTGTTGGTATTCGGGCGGTGGTTCAAGCCCCGTCAAAACGCCTCGTAATGCATTCGGACAAAATGACGGCTATATGAATGCAAAATACAGTGATATGACAAAGTTTGCAATTATGTGGGAGGATTCCGGTAATCTTCCAAAGAATTCCGAAGAATTCCGCAACTACATTGTTCCATATTGGGTAGAATATTACCTCACAGATGATCGCTATATGGTTATTGACAACAAACCTGTCATCACCATTTACAGAAATTCCACGATGATCGATATGTTCGGTTCGGTGGAGGGTGCAAGAGCAGAAGTGGATTATCTCCGTCAGGTCTGCAAAAACTTGGGCTATGACGATGCAATTATCTTAACTTCAAGCGGTACAAGCGATGAAACAGAATTGAAAAAGATCAAAGCAATGGGCTTTGACGGTGTATATGCGTACAACTGGGGCAAAACAGCAGATATTCCTCAGAATCAAATCAACGCCATCAACGGACAAAACAACAAAGGCATTGTGGACACCATTCCAACTGTTGCGGTCGGATTCAACGATGTACCACTTCACGATACCCGCAGCACCAATATTTCCGTTGATAATTATGTCAAAATGCTCACTTGGGTGAGAGATGAATTCCTCCCGAAGAGAGACGCCTCCTCCTGGAAGAGCAAAATGCTTATTTTGAGTAACTGGAACGAGTTTGGCGAAGGTCATTACCTCATGCCGTCAACCTTAAACGGGTTTGGTTATCTCGATTCCATCCGCAAAGTGTTTACGGAAAATCCCGATCACACCGATGTCGCACCGACAGCTGTGGAAAGAGAACACTTTAACAGTCTGTTTTTACAGTCAAGAAAAGTAATCAGACGTCTGCGTTGGGAAGAAGAAAAACAGGACACCTCCAATTTGCAGAGTTTTTCGGGATGGGATTTCTCAAAAGCCACAGATCGCGCACAGTGGAAAAACTTTTTCAGTGTTGCCAATTACATGGAAAATGCTGCTTCCATCAGTGGCAGCAGTGAACAGAGCAATTTTGCAATTATCATGAAGGATAAAGTTTCTATTCCTCTGGAAGGAATCGACTTTATTCATATTAGAATGAAGAATACGTTGACGACAGACACCGCGTCAAAGGGTGAAGTATTCTTTATTACGGCAACAGACACCACCTATGAAGATAAGAAACATGTTTTGTTTAACTTAACTTCTGACGGGGAATATCACGATTATTACATGGATATGTCAGCAATTTCAGGCTGGAAAGGCATTTTGACACAGATTCGCATCGACCCGATGATGTCACCCGGTACCTTTGACATTTCTCTGATTGAACTGATGAAAAAACCCGATTCGGAAAAAGTATTTATAAACGGACAGGAAAAAACATTTGACTTTACGCCCAAGTTCGATCAAGGACAACTGATTGTTTCCATCAATCCACCAACCGGAATTCTTGCATCCATGGGAATTTACCATATCTGGGACTACGATACCAAAACCCTTACCATGAAGGCGAATGGTCACTCGGTTACGATGAGCATGGGAAATGCCACAGCAATTGTTGACGGCGCAGAAAAAGCAATTGGTACAACGCCTTATTTGAGAGATGGACTTCCAATGATTTCGCTCGATTTCCTTGTGCAAAATCTTGGATTTACGCTTGACAAAGAAGGAATGAACTTCAAAATCACCGCTGTTTCAAGTGATTATACCGAAGCGATGAAAAATCGTAAAAATTACGAATGGGAATTTAACATCCCCGGCGACACAGAGGGTTGGAAATACGAAAGTGCATTGCTTGACAGCAGTGACGGCGGTGCATTGAACTTTACCTCACAATCCAACGGCAAACGTCATGACCCTGCACTCACTTCCCCTGATTTTGTGCTCAATGCGGCGGACTATAACAAGGTTGTCGTCAGAATGAAGCACGAGCTTGCAGAAGTGGATAACGCATCCGCTACTATCTTCTTCCGTACCGAAGGCGGTGCGTATGACGGAAAGAAAACGGTTGCTGTTCCGGTTGAAAGCAAATCGAGCGACGGTGAATACGTGGAATATGTATTTGATATGACGCAGAACCCCGATTGGAAGGGAAATATCATCGGAATCCGATTCGACCCATTTGATGCAGTCGGCACATTCAGTATCGACAGCATTAAACTGATTAAGAACAGCTAAAAATCAGTTCAGGAATAGCATAAAAACAACTCATGGCTTTGTTGTCGAAAAACAGAGCCATGAGTTTTATTTTGCAAAAGATTGACAGATTCCTGCCGTTCGGGTATAATAAAAACAGCTACAATTTTGGAGGAAAGACTGCCCGAACAAGCCCTGCATGACGCGCTTTACAATCAATTGATCACTCCGTATTTTCGTTCTTTACTGACGAAAATATATATTCATGTTTCTTTCCTACTGTTGATGAAAGAAACAAAACAACTTGTTGTTATTTGTTGCGGAAAAGAATCAGCCAACGGTATCTGTAAGGTTCCATTTTTGTTTTGAAAGGTGTAGTAAGATGAGTAAAATAGCCTTTTATGCCCACGGCGGAAGTAAAAATCATGGATGTGAAGCCATCGTTAGAGCAACCTCTAAAATCATTTCCATACGACCGACAGTATATAGTTTTCAGAAAAAAGAAGACGATGCTTATGGTTTAAATGAAGTCGCCGAACTAAAACGTGTTTTGGGAACAAAAAGATATTCCATCGCACGCATTTATTACCGAATCAAAAGAATCATTACCTCTGATGTAAGGGATCTCTTTCGGTATCAATATAAATATTTATTAAAGGAACACCCCCAAATCGCATGTTCCGTGGGGGGCGATAACTATTGTTATGGGGTTGATGAAACACTGATATTGGCAAATAGGATGCTCAACGAAAACAACATTAAAACAGTGCTTTTCGGCTGCTCCATTGAACCAGGTCTGCTGAACGAAAAAAAGATTGTTGAAGATTTAAACATATACAGCTTAATCACGGCACGGGAATCAATTACCTATCGTGCCTTGTTGGATGCCGGTATCGCAAGAAATTTAAAATTGTTTCCCGATCCTGCTTTTTTGCTTGATAAAAAGGAATGTGTGCTTCCACCTCTTTTTTTAAAGGGAAACACCATCGGAATCAATGTAAGCCCACTGATTCAAAAGTTGGAAAGCGGAGAAACAGACATTACATATAAGAATTATAGTGCTTTGGTGAAATACATTCTCACAAAGACAGACAGCAACATCGCACTGATTCCCCATGTCATCCGTGCACACAATGATGATTTGGAACCACTAAAAAAACTTTTTCATGAGTATCAAAGCACCGGCAGAATTTTTATCATAGATGAGGATAAAAAATATAACTGCATGGAGCTGAAATATATCATTTCCAATTGCCGATTGATGGTTGTTGCACGCACCCATGCAAGCATTGCCGCCTATTCCACCTGCGTGCCGACATTGGTTGTGGGATATTCCGTAAAGGCGAGAGGGATTGCTTCGGATCTGTTCGGCACAGATGAAAACTATGTGATTCCGGTGCAGCAGCTTCAAAAGGAAGACGATTTGGTCAAGGCATTTCAATGGATTTTAGAACAGGAAACCGTAATTAGAACGCATTTAAATAGTTTTATGCCGTCCTATATCGAAAAAGCATGGCAAGCGGGGGAAGAGGTAAGAAAACTTCTGGAAGAACCAAAGCAAATCGGTTGAAAGCAAGGGCTGCTTTTTCCAAAATTCGTTCTTGTTTCAGCGAAAAATGAAAGCTCTTTGAGGGGAACAACATGATTCAAATAACAGAAAAACAAAACTGCACAGGATGTCATGCTTGTGTGGATGTCTGTCCGGTTCAGTGCATCGATATGGTTGTTGATTCTGAAGGGTTTCTATATCCGAGTGTCAATGAAGAAACCTGCATCGGATGCGATTTGTGTAATAAAACATGCCCGGTATATCAGGACAATACCGTGAAGAATGAGCCATCCGCATTTGCTTGTATCAATCAAAAGGAAATAACCCGTTTACAGAGTTCATCGGGCGGGATGTTCTCACTCGTTGCAGAAAGCGTGATTGAAAACGGCGGTGCCGTGTTTGGTGCAACATTTGATGGTGCGTTTCGTGTGGTACATCAGGGGATTGAAACACTGGAAGGACTAACACGGTTACGCGGATCAAAATATGTCCAGAGTGAAATAGGAGAAACCTACAAGCATGCAAAGGAATTTTTAGAGCAGGGAAGACAGGTTCTATTTTCCGGCACACCCTGTCAAATCAGTGGATTGATCGCCTTTTTAGGCAGAGAGTATGATCTCTTGTTTTGTGTTGATATCATTTGTCACGGTGTGCCGTCCCCTTTGGTTTGGCAAAATTATATCAAGTACAGAGAACAGATATGTGGTTCGAAAGTAAAAGAGATTAATTTCAGACAAAAGGTCGAGGGCTGGAAGTTATTCTCCATGTCATTTTCGTTTGAAAATCATACAGAATATCAAAAAAGCTTAATGAAAGATTTGTTTTTGCAGGGGTTTCTCAAAAATGTGTATCTCAGACCTTCTTGTTACGATTGTAAATTTAAAACAATTCACCGACAAAGCGATATCACGCTTGCCGATTTTTGGGAGATACAATCCATCCTGCCCGATATGGATGATGACAAAGGAACTTCCCTTGTTTTACAAAACAGTGAGAAGGGCAAAAAAATGCTCGACCAAATCAAAGACAGAATGATCATGCGGGAGGCTGACCTCAATCAAGCAATTCTGTATAATCCTGCGGCAATTGCGTCTGCACGGAAAAACCCAAAACGCGAATTGTTCTTTCAAGAGATGAATCAAATTTCATTCGACAAATTGATGAAAAAATATTGCACGGAAAGCGTTTATTTGAGAGGCAAAAAACTCTTTCACAGTGGCTTGTCAAACACCAAACAGATGATAAGGAAAACAATACATCGCGGCAAATAGGAGAAACGATTACGGCAAGCAAACCAAGGCACGGAACGTTCCGCTCCAGAGCATATTCCCTGAATCGGCAGAAAGAAACAACCGATCGCCTTGTTTTGTGCTTACCCCACCAATGGTTCCTGTTCCTTCCATGATAATCGCAATCGCATAGCTGTCAAAAAAAGAGTATTGCATATTGCCCGCAACCGATAACTCCAACATCTGGAATTGATCGGTTGTGTTTTTACCGACAAGTTCAGTGACGTTGTCGGTTCTTTTTATTGCGGGCACTTTGCAAATTTCTATGATTTGTTCTTTTGAAACACCTTCATAAGAAAAACAATCAAACATGGTTTGAAAACCAAGCCCGCCATGTAGCTTTTCCTCCGGCAACAATCTTCCGGACGGTGTGACTCGTTCCGGGATAACCATAAGATCGGTTGGTTCCTGTAACTCCAAAAGAAAACACCCTGAGCCAATTGCATGCGGAACTCCGCCTTCAACAAATAACACATCCCCCTGTTTTACGGGAATTTGATGCATCAAATGTAACATCGCTTCTGTATCTTGTTTTTCAAAACAATTCACCCACGTTTCGCGGGTGATTCCTTTTTGAAATCCTATGTACACGGAAGCAGCTTCCTGCGTTTTTAAAAAATACCAACATTCTGTTTTTCCAAACGCACTGTGGAAGTGTTTTTTGGCAAATTCAATCGTTGGATGTACCTGAATCACCAATCGCTCCGCACAATCCAATAATTTCACAAGAATCGACATTCTTTCCCCGAACCGCTCCACTTGTTTTGCGCCCAACATGGCTTTTGGGTTTTCAGAAATTAAATCAATGAGGAGTTTCCCATCCAACGTTTTACTCAACCCTTCGTTTTTTACGATTCGTCCGGGATTGTTTGCCGTCACGGTTGAAGCAATCCATTCTTCGGGAAAGGTGTTTTCAAACTGCTCTGTTGTTCCAAAGAATTGATTGAAATGCTCACCACCCTTGTAGGAACGATAGACTCTGTTGCCTTGTAGTTTTACAATCAAGTTTCTTCCCCCTTTTTCACCACCAACACAACAGCATCTTGCCGTGGGACACTTATTCTGTTGCGCTCTGCAGTGCCGTAAAGCACGCGATCGATTCGCCATCCATCCGCCAGTGCAAGGGTCGTTTCCTGCTCTTTGGCGCTGTAATTGATTCCTATGACAATACGGGTGTCGCCGCTTTGAATATGTTCTGTGATAGGCAGATACGGATGATTGCTCTTTGCTATTTTTTCACTTTTCAGTTCTCGTTTGAACACTTTGAAAAATTCCGAATATGGCGCTGCATTTTCCTCATGAAACGCACCGCATTTCTTTGATACATAGTGTTCCAACGGCAGGTTTAAAAAAAAGATTTTTCCTTTGCCATATTCTTTACAAACATAAACAGGGGTGCTGTTTTGATCAGTTGCAAGCACTTCGCTTGTTACCGATTCCACAGTATAGGTGAAGGGTGCCTTGATCGGAATTTTTTTATCATTGATTGAAACAATGGTTTCCCCCTGCGGATATTCACGGCTTGCAACGGTTAGACCTGTCAATTCGGGAAACCATCTCAAGAAGCAATCGTCGGCAGAGAGATATAAAGCTGCACCCTCTTTGATTTTTTCGAGCAAAGCCAAAAAACGCCGTCTTGTGATATACCTCTGTCCTTTGATACTCGGCAACAGGTATAAGTTTGCATCCCGTAACACTTGGTCGGCAGATTGAAAATCCAAATCGATTCCACACTGCACTGCCAAAGCCATTGTATTGGTTGCGATGACCGGAGCAGTCGTACCAAGTCCATTTGGAATAATACAAACACCATCGCACAATCGGGGGGAGAGTGTTTTAAATGGAAAGGAAGACAGAAAATCCATGAATTTCTTTGATTCAACTGCCACAGGTTTGTTGCTGCCGTCTGCCCGAAAATAACCGTAATCGCTTCCAATACAGTTCCAGTCGTAGGGCGCTTGTGTCAGATGCCCCTGATCAAAGGCACACCACCACAATGATCCGTGGCAATTGTGTGCCCACAAGGAAAACAGCAAAGCTCTATAATAGTCGCTCTCCACTTTTTCACTGGTGTTCATATAACCGATGGCACCGACTTCTTCCAAAAAGCAAGGTTTGTTTCCGATGCCTTGGTATAATAGTGTTTCTGCGACAGGGCGAAGAATTGCTCGCATGGAATTGATGGGATCGATTGCCGATTCAAAAATGTGATAGGCATGGTTTGTTAGAATATCGACCTGCTCCGTATGATCTTCCATCGTCCAAAAGCCATTTTCGTGATCTGCACTTAAATTTGCAAAACCCGAAACAATCGGGCGGGTGGAATCAATGGCACGGATTGCATTTGTGATGAGGCAAAGCCAAACAAATGCATGATTTCTGCTGGATACATTCTGCATGTTTTCGCACTCATTTCCCAAATCCCATGCAATTACTGCGGGATGATTGAGAAAGTGTTTTACAAAGCACTGTACAAATTTGATTTCCCAGCGCAGAACTTCGGCGTTTTCATACACATTTTTCCCTTCCAAAGCGGAGGGGACAAACAGCCTTCCGCTCATGTGACCGGTCAGTAGTGCGGGAATGACTTGTATTCCCTGTGTTCTGCCAAATCAAGGAAGTTTAAATGCGAGAGCATTGATTTTTCAACCCCACATTTCCGATTTCATCATCAGAAAGAGGATTTTCCCCCAGACGAAATTCATAAATATCTTCTTTTGCATACTGTCCTTTTAAAGGCTGAAAATCAGACCATAGCGGAAAAACCCGCAAGACACTGATATTGACACTTTTGATTTTTTTCAAATCTTCTTCCACAATTTTTGCATTCCAGTTTGACCACATTTCTGTGCCGGCATGAGATGCCCAGTAATTCAACCCCACGAAAAATGTTCCACGTTCGGTTAAGCGTTTCATTTTGCGTTCCCCCTCTTAATTGATATTGCTATCTTAACACGGTTTTCTGTAATCATACAATGTAAGAAACAACAACGATTTTGTATTAATCGCAAAGACTGTTAATCTATTAACAAAGATAATCGTTGACATCTTTTACAGAATTGTTATAATGATGAAAAGGGAAACCATTCAGGAAGAGGGGAAACAAATTGGAACTTGTACAATTGAAAGAATTGTATCAAAAGGAATATACGCTGAAGGACATTGTTGCAATGCACCAATATTGGGGGGAAAACGGTTTCTATTCCTGCATCGGAAAGCCGAAGCGAAATCATTCGTTGATCTATTTTTTCAATGCCTCTGCCATTTTCACCATGAAAACAGGGGAGAAAGTCAATGTAAGCAAAGGCGATATCCTGTATACACCGATTGGCAGTGAATATTCGGTGAAGGTGTGTGGTCGTACTCCCAGAACAGCCGATTCTATGATTATTCATTTTCTATCCTATGACAGTGATGACATGCCGATTTCCCTTCATTCTTCCTATGAAAAAATAACACCGAACAAGCATGATACATTCTTATCTCTTTTTCACCAAATTTCCGATAGTTTTGAAACAGGAATGTTTTGCCCTGCTATGGCAAAATCAATTACCTATGAAATTCTGTCGCTTTTGAGTAAGAATGTAAGAAGTAAATTTATGTACAATAAGAAGTTTTGGAAAATAAAAGATGGCATCGAGTATATGGAAAACAGCAGAGTTGACAAATGCAATATCTCTGAAGTTGCAGCGATGTGCGGTGTCAGTGAGAGCTGTTTTCGCACTTTGTTTCGGGAATATAGTGGAAAAACCCCGGTTGCGTTTTTGTTGGATAAAAAAATGGCGTTGGCAAAGCAACTGTTATCGGAAAATTTATTGAATATAACAGAAGTTGCAACGTTATTGGGGTTTGTTGATGTCTATTACTTCAGCAAGTTGTTTCGGAAGAAAATAGGTGTTTCTCCGTCACAATATTTAAAAGAGGTGGAAGAGGTGCTTGATTGAAAAAGAAGAACGTTGCAATTCTCATTAGTGCTCTATCCAGTCTATTTCTCTTGCTTTTTACTCTTTTTAAATTTGACCTTACAACATTTGCTGATATATATGCTCCATTGGGTGCTGAACTTGTGTTAGGGTTTGTGATTCTTGCAATATATGGACTTTACGCGATTTTTGCACTATGGTCATTCCTCTATGCTTTTTTGAATGCAAAAACAAAAAAATGGATGGCACTCGTTCCAATGTTGATTATGATACCTACAATTTATCTCATTGTTTTCTTTCCCTATACAAAAGCATATTTTAATTTGTATCTTTCAATTAATCAAAATCAGTTACAAAAGACAGTGCAAATGCAAAAAATGGGTAGACAAATTGATAGGAATGAGTATATCGTGCCATATCGTTTCACTTCATTTTCAGGCGTCATGTATACGCAAGTGAACGGAGAAGTGAAAAAAGACTTGTTTTATACATACAATGGATTTCAAAAAGATATCGTTATTGTCTATACGTCTGATGATAGCGGAATTGATAAACGTGACTTTAGTGAATGTTTTCCTACCGGATATTACTGGAACTTCCGAGAGATTCATAAAATCGAACGGAATTGGTATTCTGCAACGGTATATCACTGATGGAACCGTAACAGAAAGTGAGAGAATGTTAGACTTTGAAAAAGGAACCGCTTGATTGATTAGGAAGCAAAGGCGATGCCACGAAGGAAGGTGCCAGTCTTTTAGACAAAATACCTGAATGAATAAAAGATATTCCAATAGAAAAAACAAAAACCATGCATTTCCAAAAGCGGAACTGCATGGTTTAATTAACTTTTATGAAAGTATTCTCAAAATACCTTTATGTGTAAGAAGCAATTGCTTGTTTAAATGTCTGTCCTCTTCAATTCGCGCTCTAACCAGATTAAACCGATTTCGATTGCGTCATACAGGCTTTTCTTCTCGCCCTGTTTTACGATTTTTTCGTTTTTAAGTGCCAAAGCGGGGTCGGTATCCTGAACCTGCACAATGATGCGGGAGGGAAGTTCTTTGTTATCGCTTTTTACTGTTTCAATTATGGTAAGAACCAAAATATATTTTTCACTCGGATCTCCGAAATAAATTTTGTTGCCGTCCCGTACCATAGGCTGGCCTTTATACTGTAAAACATCTTTATAATTATTATCCATTCAAGTACAATCCTTTCTTCATAGATGTTACACCTGCAAATAACTTGTAATTAGAATACGAAGCAGTTCATCTCTGTCAAGCCGCCGAATTAGGCCTCTTGCATTCCGATAGTTTGTGATATAGGTCGGATCTTCCGATATAATATATCCAACAATTTGATTGATAGGATTATAACCTTTTTCTACCAGTGCATTATAAACAGTAGAAAGAATATCTTTAATTTCCTGTTCTTCATCCTGTTTTATTTTAGAAAATGTTATTGTCTTATCGTTATTTTCTGACATGAATCCCACTCCGTTC
>Ga0183099_1001881_pt1 | contig 11438 bp, 8 predicted proteins | sample Biomet1_FD_127788 | JGI IMG/M metagenome (GOLD analysis project Ga0183099, IMG submission 127788) | Microbial communities from bioreactor (seeded with anoxic lake sediment) at LBNL, California, USA - Biofuel metagenome 1 | ecosystem: Engineered > Bioreactor > Anaerobic > Unclassified ... | reverse complement strand
TGCGCCAAGGTCAGGGCATTGCCCTGCTCTGTTTTGGCACGCTGTTACATCAGGCCAAAGTGGTGGCAGAAAAACTGGATGCCACGCTGGTCGATATGCGCTTCGTAAAACCGCTGGATACTGAGTTGCTGAAAACCATTACCGCACAGCACGACATTCTGGTCACTGTGGAAGAAAATGCAATTCAAGGCGGAGCCGGTTCTGCAGTGAACGAATGGATGATGAAGCAGCGCTTGTTAAAACCGGTGTTGAATATTGGTCTGCCGGATCGCTTTATCGAGCAAGGCACCCAGGAAGAGATCTATCACGATCTGAAACTGGACAGTGCTGGCATTGAACAGCAGATCAAAGATTTTATGGCGTAAATAATTACGCTTTTCCGATAAAAATAAAGGCGCCTGATGTCATAACCGGCGCCTTTATTTATGAATATCAGAGCAAGCGTTTACCTTCTGCATCCACCACTTTTTCACCATCTTCTTTGGTGAACGCACCTTGTTGTGCTTGTGGCAGAATATCTAGCACTTCTTCTGACGGGCGACACAGCTTCGTGCCTAACTCAGTCACGACAATCGGGCGATTGATCAAGATCGGATGCTGCATCATGAAATCGATCAACTGTTCATCTGACCATTTGGCATCATCCAAACCCAGCTCAACGTAAGGATCACACTTCTTACGCAACACTTCACGCACGCTGATGCCCATATCGGCGATCAGTTTAACCAAGGTCTCGCGAGTCGGTGGTGTTTCCAGATACAGGATCACGTTGGGTTCAATACCGGCATTACGGATCATTTCCAGCGTGTTACGCGATGTGCCGCATTTCGGATTGTGGTAAATAGTCACTTCAGACATGGTCAGTTCCTTTCATGTACTTCCGATATAAGTTATCCCGAAAGCATAACACAAAGTGGTGTCGTGACAGCAGCCAGCACAGTCGAGAGTAATAAGCTGGTCGCCATGACACCTTCCATCGTTTTGAATTGGCGTGCCATCAAATAGACGTTCACACCCGTTGCTATAGAAGCCAGTAGCACGATAGCTTGTGTTTCCATGCTCGGTAAACCAATCAAACGGGCAATGCCCCAGGCTGCCAGTGGATGCCCGATCAGTTTCAGCAGACAGACACTGATCGATTGCCCCCAGTTACCACCAATGCCGTATTCCGCAAGCCCCATCCCGAGAGATAACAGTGCCATTGGTGCGGCAGCGCCACTGATCATGCCAACGGTATTATCAATCAGTAATGGCAGCTTCCAACCCGTCAGCCCCCAAGCCGTACCGGTCAGAATGCCAAAGACGATTGGGTTCTTCAGTACACTTTTAACAGTATGAAAAAAACCACGAAACGAGAAACTACCATGTTTGGCGAGTTCCACCGAAATGGTGACCAGCGTCCATAAGATCAGCGAGTTGAATACTAACACCAACGCAACCGACGGTAATGCCGCGTCACCCAGCATCATTTTTGCCAGCGGTAGCCCCAACATCGAATTGTTGGAAAAAATCCCGCCTAATGCGAATACTGATTGCGACACGCCGTCCAGCTTAAATAGCTTCCAAGCCATAAAGCGACCCAGAATAAACACAATGAAACATCCGCCAAAAAAAGCGATCAGCAATCGTGCATCTACCGGCGGTAACTTGGAGAAGTCGCTCATTAAATGAAAGAGCATGGCGGGCAGAGCAAGTGAAAATACGAAACGGGATAACGATTCTGACATGACTTTAGGCCAGTGGGCCCAACGCATCACGCCATAACCGATAAACACCAGAATAAACAAAGGTGTTGAGAGATAGATTTGATGTAATAAAGCGGACATGGCATCACCACCGAACAACGGGAGGCAAAGTCTAGCATGACGTATATCACAAATATTGCGCCATATTAACTTTCAAACGGAATCTCACGAATATCCAAACACAGGGTCATGCCTGATTTCTGCCCGACAAACTGGTATGCTAGATAAAACATATAAACTCATTTGAAACACAGGAGTTTCGGGTCATGCGCAACTTCACATGGTGGCAGGCTTTCTGGCTATCATTTTTTTCCCGCCAGCTGTATCAATCGGTCGCTCGCCAATGGCGCGGCATCGGCTCTTTATATCTGTTGATCCTTTCCGCGCTAGTGATGGTGCCGGTAACGATGGAGATCCGTAATGGTTTTCTGTCATTTATCGAACAAGATCTGCCGCTGTATCTGGATGAGCTGCCCGAATTGACGATCCAGGATGGGTATGCCTCTACGCCGGAAGATCGCCCTTATATTATTAATGAAAAAGGAACGACCGAGCCTTTTATTGTGATCGATACCAGCGGCGAATTTACCAGTCTGGAACAAACTTCTGCGCCAGTGCTGATCACGAATGATCGTTTATATATCCGCAAAAGTGATATTGAGACCCGCTCGTTTGATTTCTCAACCTTTACCGATATGACCATTGATCGTGCATTGCTCGACTCGTTTCTGAGCACCACCAGCAAGTTTGTCATGCCATTAACCTACGTGATCCTGGTGCTATTCGCCTGGTCATGGCGTATTACACAAGCCATGCTTTATGCTCTGCTTGCTGGCTGGTTAGCAAAGCGACAAGGCTTAACCCTGCGCTACCCTTCCTTTGTTCGAATCAGTGCGGTTGCGCTGACGCCTGCCATGATCATCGATATGCTGCTGGGTATTCTGGGTTTACCGCTACCATTCGCCAGTGTGTTGTTTGTTGTGCTGGAAGTCATGTATCTGCGCTTCGCAATTCAAAGTGTTTGCCAGTTACCCAGAGATAAACGAGATGATGAAGGTTCCATCATTGCGTAAGTAATCGATTAAGCGATGAAAAAGAAAAAGGGAAGCCATGAGCTTCCCTTTTTTATTGGCGGAATGTGTCTAATCAATCTTTGTAAATCTTTGGATTAAACAAGTCACGTAACCAGTCGCCCAACAAGTTAATGACCAGTACTAACAGCACCAGACACAAGCCAGGGAAGGCGGTGATCCACCACGAGCCTGAAAAAATATAGTTAAAACCGATGCTGATCAGCGAACCAAGTGACGGTTTATCGACTGGCATCCCCAAGCCTAAGAATGACAGCGCCGCTTCCGCCATAATGGCATTGGCGACTTGCACGGTGGAAATAACCAGGATCGGTGATAAGCAGTTCGGCAGAATATGGCGGAACATAATGCGTGGCGCTTTAAAGCCCATGACACGTGCCGCTTCGACATACTCTTTTTTCTTCTCTGCCAGCACAGACGCACGCACAGTACGTGCATATTGTGGCCATTCCGAAATGCCAATGATCAATACCAGCATCAGGATGGCATATTGCGAGTAGAAATCACCGCCCAGCGTTGCCTGAAAAATAGCCGAGACGATGATCGCCACCATCATGGTTGAGAATGACAACTGGATGTCAGCCAGACGCATCAACAGGTTATCGACCCGACCACCTACATAGCCAGCAACCAGACCCACCACGACACCAATCAAAAGCTGTAATGCGACCGCAAACAGACCAATGATCAGTGAAATACGGGAACCATACAAAATGGTACTCAGAATATCGCGACCCTGATTATCCGTACCGAGCATGAAGTTCGCATCACCACCTTCCAGCCATGATGGCGGCATTTCGGCATCCATGATGTCATAGGTAGATGGATCATACGGGTTATGGGGCGCCAGCCACGGTGCTAATGTCGCCAGCACCACGTAGCAAACAAACACCAGAAAACAGAAAATGGCGACTTTGTCTTTCAGAAAATAGTAAATCAAATCGGACTGACGGAAACGCTGCCAGCGACTCATCGTTGCTTGTTGTGACATCTTAGCCCCCCTTGGACGTCAGTTTGACCGTTGGGTTGATCAAGCCATACAGCAGATCGACCAAGGTATTCGTGACCACAAACACCAGACCCACGAAGATAACGTAAGCAGTGATCAGTGGTGTATCGACACGCGTAATTGCTTCCAGAAACAGAAAGCCGGTGCCCGGCCACTGGAACACGGTTTCAGTCAAAATGGTGTAAGCCACCATCGAACCAATTTGCACACCACCGACAGTGATCAGGGGCAGCATCGTGTTTTTCAGTGCATGACGGAACCAGACTTTGTTTTTATCTAAGCCTTTTGCCCAAGCGAATTTGACGTATTCGGCACTCAGCGCTTCCAGCATTTCCGAACGCACCAAACGGATAAACAGCGGCAGCATGATGGATGAGAGCGCAATCGACGGCAGTAATAGATGCTTCAGACCATCGATAGTAAACAAGCCTGATTGCCAGCCAAATACATTCATCGTTTCACCGCGACCATACGATGGCAGCCAGCCCAGCTCGATTGAGAAGACATACATCAGCAAAATGGCGGTCAGAAACACCGGCACAGAAATACCAATGGTGCTGATCCCCATGATCATTTTACTGCCAAGACCACGCGGACGAATGGCACAATAGACGCCCAGCGGGATCGACAACAGAATGATCCAGAATGTTGCGGCAAACACTAATTCCAGTGTCGCTACCAGCTTACTCAGAATGATATCCAGAGCTGGCTTTTTAAAAATAAATGAAGTTCCCCAATCGCCGTGCATGGCATTGGTCAGGAAACGGGAATACTTAATCATGAAGGGATCATTCAGACCCAACTGATTTCGCAATACTTCACGCTGCGCTTCAGACACACCTTGTCCGACCATTTCGCGCAACGGATCGCCTAAATTATCCTGAATAGCAAACGCTACCAGACTGATCACAAACATTACTACGATGGCTTGCGCCAGTCGTTTAAACAAAAAAGTCAGCATGCACGAAGATCCTGCATCTTAATAAAAAACGGATCGAGGGCAGCATCAGCGATGCCGCCCTTTAATCACAATTACTCTTTAACTTTCAGATCGCCGTAGTATGGGAAATCCAGACCATTAACGATTGGTTTGATGTCCAGCTTGGTTTTTGCAGCCCAAGACAGGTTCTGCCATTCCAGAGGCAGGTAAGCTGCATCTTTCATTAACAGTTTTTCAATCTGTTGCAGCATGATGGTACGTTTCGCAACATCCACTTCTGCATTCGATTGAGCAATCAGCTTATCAACTTCAGCGTTAGAGTAACCGCCGCAGTTGTACTGACCTTTACCGGTTTTATCGTCGCGAGTCTCAACCAGATATTCATAGTAGTTACCAGAATCCTGAGTATCTGACTGCCAGCCGATCAACTGCATACCAGCGGCGCATTTGTCATACTCTGGCCAGTATTGTGCTTTCGGCATGGTCTTCAGCGAGACTTTGATATTGATCTTAGACAGCATGTTAGCCACTGCTTCCGCGATCTTAGCATCGTTGATATAACGGTTGTTGGTGGCGATCATAGTGATCTCAAAGCCTTTTTCCTGACCTGCTGCTTTCATCAGTTCTTTGGCTTTTTTCAGATCATACTGTGGCGTCAGTTCAGGTACGTGACCCAAATAACCTTCCGGGCTCATCTGACCAGCTGGGGTCGCAAAACCCTTCATGATCTTATCCACGATACCTTTCTGGTTAACCGCCAGATTCACCGCTTCACGCACGCGCTGATCTTTGAATGCAGGAACGACATTCTGGTTCAGTTCAAACATAACGATACGGTTGCTGGTTTCGGTAGCCATCTGCAGGTTACTGTCAGACAGAACTCGTTTTTGATCGTTCGGGGCTACCGGCGCGATCATATCCACGTCACCAGACAACAATGCAGCGACACGAGTTGCATCTTCTTTGATTGGAACAACAGTCAGTTTTTCAACATTACCTGGTGATTTCTTGTCCCAATAATCTGCATTACGGGCCAATTCGAGTTTCACACCCTGCTCACGAGAAACCAGTTTGAATGGGCCGGTACCGGAAACATGGTTCGCTGCGTAGGTGTTAGCCGCTTTAACGATTTCGTCTTTAGCTTTACCGTCTTCTGTCTTACCGGTATAGAACTTAGAGTCCATGATGAACAGGTAAGTGGCATTCTGCAGCACCAATGGGTATGGCACTTTAGCAACCAGATCAACAGTATAATCGTCTACTTTTTTCATGCCTTCATAGACAGTGAACAAGCCTTTGTAGTCGTCTGATTTCTGAATGCGGTTGTAAGTCCAGATCACGTCATCAGCGGTGAACGCATTCCCTGAGTGGAATTTCACGCCTTTACGCAGATGGAAACGCACTGTTTTCGCATCAACCTGATCCCATGATTCAGCCAGACGGCCTTCAAATTTCATGTCTTTGGTAAAACGAACCAGTGGGTCAAAAGACATGTGGGCATATTGCAAAATACCGCCAGACAGCTGCTCATAGATGTCCAGTGATTCTGGATCAGCATCCAGCGCCACTTTTACATCCGCAGCATACAAAGGCATGCAAACACCTGCAGCCAGCAACAAAGCAGCAATTTTGCTCATTCCTGTTTTCATCAATTAGCTCCCTATTTTAATTAATATGCAGACTGATTCACGGCTGCCGTTTCTTCCGCGATCTGTAATCCAGCGCGGCTCATACCTTTAAATTCCGGCATCAATGAAATCAGCTTACGGCTGTACTCATGCTGTGGTGACACAAACAGATTTTCTGTCTTCGCCACTTCCAACAAAGTTCCTTTTTGCATCACACCAATACGGTCACACATCTGACGGATCACCGGCAAATCGTGACTGATAAACAGCATGGTGAGTTTGAGTTCCTGCTGCAGATCTTTCAGCAGATTGAGGATCTGTGCTTGTACCGAGACATCCAATGCCGAAGTCGGTTCATCACAGATCAACAAACGAGGACGGGTTGCCAGCGCACGCGCAATCGAAATACGTTGACGTTGACCACCGGAGAATTCATGCGGATATTTCAAGCCCGCCTGACGACCAAGCCCGACATGGTCGAGCAAATCACCGACGATCTGCACTACCTGACGTTCATTTTCCGCCAGATTATGGAAACGGATCGGCTCCGCGATAATATCAGCCACTTTCATGCGCGGGTTCAGTGAAGAATACGGATTTTGGAACACCATCTGCATTTGACGGCGGAACGGACGACGCTCTTTCTCGCTTTTCAGCGCAGTCAGGTCAATGCCTTCAAAAATGACCTTTCCTTCATGCGGTGGATACAACCCGGTGATCACGCGAGCAATCGTTGATTTACCTGAACCTGATTCACCAACCAGACCGAAGGTTTCGCCTTCCTGAATTTCAAAGCTGACATGATTGTTCGCCTGTACGTATTCACGTCGCGATGGGAACATGGAATCTTTGGTCAAAAAACGCAGACTGACATTATCGACCTGCAACAAGGCACCGCTGTAATCGCGTTGTTCCTGACGCTGACCCAACCAATGCGTTTTCAGGTCGATCGAATGCAAAGGTTCTGCCGATTCAATATAAGAAACCAGTGGAAAACGAACTAGTTTCACATCTGAACGCGGCACTGCCGAAATCAGACTCTGTGTATAAGGATGTTTTGGTGCACCCAGCACCTGCTCCGTGGTGCCGATTTCAACTAAATCACCACGATACATAACAGCGACACGATCAGTGATGTTCGACACAACGCCCATATCGTGCGTGACCAGCATGCAACCAACTTGACGCTCTTTACACAGTTTACGAATCAACTGCAGGATCTGATCCTGAATGGAAACGTCCAACGCAGTGGTTGGCTCATCAGCAATGATCAAATCAGGGTCGCAAGACAGCGCGATCGCGATCACCACGCGCTGACGCATACCACCGGAGAACTGATGCGGATATTGTTTAATCCGTAGTTCCGGTTGAGGAATACCGACTGACTCCATCAACTCTAATGCTTTTTCGTAAGCTTCGTCGGCTTTCAGTTCGGTATTCGCCAGCATGGTTTCCACCAATTGCTGCTCTACCGTGAAAAGCGGATTAAGCGAGGTCATTGGATCTTGAAAGATGAAACCGATTTTCGCACCGCGGATCTCGCGGATCGCATCGGGCGCCAGACCCGAGATTTTTTCACCATTCAGGAAAACATCGCCACGCGCAATTCGGCCCGGCGGGCTGAGCAAATCGATAACGGCATTCCCGATGGTCGATTTACCCGCGCCAGATTCCCCGACGACACCCAGGATCTCGCCTTTTTCAATCGAGAATGACAGATCTTTCACTGCCGCCATCACGCCATGACGCGAAGGATATTCAATTCTTAAATTTCTGACTTCCAGCAGGGACATCCGTCAACCTCTAATCTTGCAACGAAAAACACTGTATTCGGAGACCAGAAGTGCACACTTCGGGCCAAGATAAGCGATCTATCTTATAAGGAAGATAAATTCATAGAAACAACAAATAACAGGATTAGATTCCAGAAGATTAGCTATTTCACAAAATTAAATAAAAAAGGAGAGAAATTGCGTAATTTTCAAGATGAGAAACATAAAACAGCGTTTTAAATTACAAATTTAGATAGATAAAGATTGAATCCGCATCAATAACTGATGTGATTTTCAACTAAAAAAGAACTTTTTTTTAACACACTTGAAACATTAAACATCGTAAGAATGAATAATTTTAGTGCAAATCCCTTATGAGGGTGAATATGCAAATCAAAGAATAAAAGCGGTATAAATACCGCTTTTATTCAGATTAACAGCTCAAGCAATAAAATTTAATGAGTTACGCATTTGCTAGAATCGAAATTCATTCCAGGATTTTCATCTAATGCTGTTTGGTACACATTAATACAACCAATCTGCACCGAAGTCGCTGTTGAATTCGCATCTAATGTAACAACTTTTGGCGAAGGGAATGTGACATAGCCTGTTGCAGTGCCACCAACTGTAACATTAAAGCTAGCCCCTTTTGTTGTCGTACAGCTAAATGGCCGATAGGCTGGTGATGCCGTAGCATTAACAGCTGATAACGTGCAAGTAGCCACAGAACTATCACTGCTAGCTATTATAAGATTATCGAAGGTTCTATTATTGCCATTGGTTGCACAGGCAACTGCACTATAGGTTGTTGTCGTAACTTTATTTTGCCCAGTACCGGTTGTAGTGGTTGTGCTTTTTTGATCCAGACAATATAAGCTACCACTTACGGTTACCGCAGTTGGAGAAACTGTTCCACCAACAGTAACGGTTAAATAGTCAGTAAGTGCTTTTGTATTATCATACGTCGATATTGCTACTTCTGGCGTATTTTTACTGTTCTGATAAGCTGCAACAGATGAATTTCCTTGAAAGGCTTTAACACTAATTGAAGTTGAACCAGTCTGATCATCAAGAATATAACCTCGTTTATACACACCATAATAATCAGAATCCGCATTACTTAATGTTTTAATGGGTTCACTATAAATAGTTGCAACTGTGGTATTGGATGATGACCACTGTGATAATAACGTCATGTTAATATCGTAGAATGGTACCTTTGTCAAAAAATCACTATCATTGATATTTAGTGTATTTAACCAAGTATCTGACATCACATCAACAAAGATACCACGAGCAATTAATTGTTTACTGACCGGTGTTACTGCAGCTTTATCAATCACAACAGTGGTAACGGTATCACCACCTGTAGCTGCATTCCCAGAAATAGCTAACCACTGAGAAAAACTCTTTATAGAGCTACCGGTACTGTCTGATGTTAATGTTGAATTGTTAGATGGCCAGCTTCCAGCTTTTTGTAACGCGACATAGGCTTTAACAACATAATCTATATAATTTCGATAGCTGGTTTGATTGGCTGTTTTTTTAAGAAAATCAGAACTCATCACAACTAATTTAACCATATTCCAATCTGGCATTGGTTTATAATAACCATCAATACGTAATAGCCGGCAAGAATCAATATAATCACCACTGGTTACAGCTAACATGGATGAATTATATTTTGAAGTCGGATAATTCAAACGATTGTAATAATCACTGAATAAGCCACTAGTATGATCATATCGATCAGCATGATGCTGACAACAAACATCACAAAGTGCCGATTGTTGATTATTGGCTGACTGCCCCCATTTTTTTGCTACATATTGATCTGCCTTTGGTGCTTTCCAATAAAGTAAGCCATCAACTAAAGTTGGTTCTGACGGTAATGCCGTATTCTTTGTTCCAGACCCAAAAGTACAGCTGCATGATAAAGTCAGCGTATCTGCTAAAACCTGTGTATTGCTCGTTTGATTATATGTCACCGTATCAAATTGAACCTGAATGCTGCCACCGCTGTTTGATACCTGCGGCAATGGTTTAGTCGTTTCTTGTTTAGATCCATTCCCCAATGCAACAGATATAACATCAGGTGCAACACCTGGAGTATAAATAACTTTGGGCTTTAAACCTGCGGCTGCAGATCCACTTGCCAACCCGCTACTGGCGTTGATACTGGTGTTCGGTGAAATGACCCCAAATAAAGAAATGGATCGGGCTGCGCCTTCCCTATCACGCCAGGTAACAATAACATTTACATCTTTTTGGTCTGGCAATGTCGGTGTAGGTGTGGTGAAAAATCGATTAGTCACAGCCCACGTCGTTGTGTATATAAACTTGCCAATTGTTTGCGAAGTGCCAGTTGAGTTACTTACAATATCCTCATATGCAACAATACCCGCGGTAGTATTGATGCTATCGAATGTACGTAGTTCATCTAATGTTGTTTCAGCAAGGTGCATTGCAACTTCACGGCTGGTTGATTCATCTTCTGTTTGCAAAAAACGATTTTGCAACCCAACCAACGCGACAGCGCTGGTTGCAATAATAATAAAGGCAACCATAACCTCTATCAGGCCCATGCCTTTCTGTTTAATCAGGTTCATAGTTCCCCCTGTTACCAATCACGCCAGCTTCCCGGAATTTTATATATTCTGGCGAACGGTTCGCCGGTCTGAATTGTATTCATTACATCAGCATCATATACTGCATTATAGGTACCATTTGATTTGCCTAATTCATAATTAGCCACCATGGCACCAAATACTGAGGCAGTACCATTTATGGTGATATCATAATCTGGTGTTAATGTTGGGCTAGAATCATAATTAAAAATTAACCCGTAAAATTTCCGGTTCGCATTTAATCTGAAGTTGCCATCTTTAACGAATAAAACAACAGCGTTGATATCGTGTGTACATGAAGGATAATCCACTTTTTTACACCCAACATCGGTTGGCGGTGTGCAATTGCCGTTGATGAAATATAACCCAATAGAATCTTCAGTCAGTGAATCACAATTACTAAGAACGTTTTTCCCAGCCATTAATTCAATATCAGCCACTGTTTTGTTGCCAAAAATATATTGCAGTAAATCAGGCGGAAACGTAGGCGGTGAGGCACTGGCACTACCGACCAGAATATCATTGCCCGTTACTGTTTTACTGGTATAGGGAGAACTACTGCATACACCGCGATAGTATTCGTCCAGACCACAAGTTTGTGATGATGCCCCTATTGATACCGCACG
>Ga0183099_1001879_pt1 | contig 11443 bp, 7 predicted proteins | sample Biomet1_FD_127788 | JGI IMG/M metagenome (GOLD analysis project Ga0183099, IMG submission 127788) | Microbial communities from bioreactor (seeded with anoxic lake sediment) at LBNL, California, USA - Biofuel metagenome 1 | ecosystem: Engineered > Bioreactor > Anaerobic > Unclassified ... | reverse complement strand
ATCGAGGCCGAGATGACCTATCCTGGCCAAATCAAAGTGTCTGTCATTCGCGAGTATCGCGCCGTGGAAACCGCTAAATAGAGTCCCCTGTCTATGCGCATTCTCTTTTTCGGAGACATTGTCGGTAAAGTCGGTAGAGAGGCCATCAAGGCCTCTTTGCCGTCTTTACTGAAGAGGAAAAGGTGACTGACGATCAGGCGGTTCAGATGGCGGTCAAGATTCGCGAAAAGATCGAGGCCGAGATGACCTATCCTGGCCAAATCAAAGTGTCTGTCATTCGCGAGTATCGCGCCGTGGAAACCGCTAAATAGAGTCCCTAGTCTATGCGCATTCTCTTTTTCGGAGACATTGTCGGTAAAGTCGGTAGAGAGGCCATCAAGGCCTCTTTGCCGTCTTTGCTGAAGAGTAAAAACATTGATTTTGTTATCGCCAACGGAGAAAACGCTTCCCATGGCAAAGGCCTCAACGAAAGCCATTACCGGGAAATCGTTTCTGCCGGCGTCGATTGCGTGACCCTTGGGAACCATTGGCACGCCAAACCTCAACTCGATGACTACATTGACGAGGCCGAGAATTTGGTTCGTCCTCTCAATCTTATTGGTTACTCCCAGGGACTCGGAAGCGCTTCATATGAAGTCGACGGGGTCGAAATCCGCGTGACTAACGTCCTCGGGCAAGCCTTCATGACTGAGGTGGTCGAATCACCCCAAAAGGCCATGGAAAAGCTTCTCGCGAGTTCCGATCCTTGCATCCATATCGTGGATTTTCACGCCGAAAGCACCAGCGAAAAAGAAATCTTTGGCTTTCTGCTCGCTGGCAAAGTCAGCGCGGTGATCGGAACCCACACCCACGTCCAAACCAACGACGCCCAGATTCTTCCGGGCGGGACCGCCTACATCAGCGATGTTGGGATGTGTGGCGCCTCGGATGGCGTCATCGGGTTTGAGAAGTCGTCCGTCATCAATAAGATCGTTTATGGCCAAAAAGGTTCGTTTGAGATTAACGACGAGGCCCGCTATATGATTAATGCGGTGGTCCTCGACATCGACGAGACAACCTTCGAAGCGAAATCTATCGAGACGATTCATCTGTTGGAGCCCCAAAAATGAGCAAATGCGTCTACCGGTCCCTTCCGGACATGAAAAAAGCCCGCAATCGCGTCGACAAACCGCTTTTAGTCATGGACAAAAAAGAAGTTCCGCTCGCGGTTAAGGCCTTCGCCGAGGGAAAGCGTTTTTTCATCAGAACTTACGGCTGCCAAGCCAATCTCCGCGACGAAGAAATCATGGCGGGTTACCTTTCTATCGCCGGCTTTTCGCGCACCGAAGATGAATCCGAGGCTGACCTAGCCATTATCAACACCTGCGCGGTCAGGGAGAACGCCGAAGACAAGGTCTATGGCGAAATCGGCCTTTTCAAAGCGAACGCCGAGAAGAAACCATCCTTCATCCTCGCGGTCTCGGGCTGCATGATGCAAGAAGAAGGCGTGGCCGAAAAAATAACTAAAACCTATCCTTACGTCTCGCTTGTTTTCGGAACCCATAACGTCAGCGACCTCCTTTCGATGATTAACGAAGTCCTAACGTCCAAGAAAAGCCTGGTGGATGTCGAAAGCTTCCCGGGTCAAGTGGTGGAACAGATGCCCTCCGTCCGCCTCGACGACTACAAAGCCTTCGTCAATATTTCCTATGGGTGCGACAAATTCTGCACCTACTGCATCGTTCCTTACACCCGGGGACGGGAAAGAAGCCGGAGCGTCGAAAGCATCATGGCCGAATGCCGTGATCTGGCCGCGCAGGGGTATAAAGAAGTCACCCTCTTAGGCCAAAACGTCAATTCCTATGGCCTCGATCTCCCTAGCGGAATTGGTTTTGCTTCGCTCCTCGATCAAGTGGCCTCGCTCGACATTCCCCGCGTCCGTTTTCTCACTTCTTATCCCAGCCAGTTCACCGATGAGATGATCGAGGTGATGGCTAAACACGACAATATCGTCAAATGGCTTCACCTTCCGGTCCAATCGGGCAGCGATTCCTGCCTTCGACGGATGGGCCGCCGCTACACGAGGGAGGAATACTTCGCCCTCGTAGACCGCATCCGGGAGAAAATGCCCTCCATCGCTCTTACGACCGACATCATCGTGGGCTTTCCAAACGAGACGGCCGAAGAGTTCGAGGAGACCCTTTCGCTATGCGAGAAAGTTTCCTATGCCTCGGCCTTTACTTTCATCTATTCGCCGCGCCGGGGAACTCCGGCGGCTGCCATTGTCGACAACGTCTCGGACGAAGAAAAACACGAACGCTTCCTTCGCCTCACGAAAGTCATTGAGGAATCGACCTCGAAGCACTCCCTAAGCATGATCGGAAAAGTCTTTTCGGTACTGGTCGACGGTCCGAGCAAAAAAGATGATGCCGTTCTCTCCGGTTACGCTGAAAACGGCAAACTGGTGAACTTCCGCGGTCCTTCCTATCTCAAGGGCTCTTTGGTGCCGGTAAAGATAATTGAATCCCATACTTTCAGTCTCATTGGCGAACTGGTGGGCGATCCTTTGCTTCTTAAAGCCGAGGACGTCGCCTACGCGCTTCAACACGATCCGGTCATTCATGAATACCTCCGGCTCGATGAGGCCGTGCGCTCCAGCCCCGAAATCACCGCCCTTGGGGATTCATTTGTCGAAAGTAAAAAGGCTCTCGCCCTCTCCGTGGGCGACCACATCAAATACGAGGCGGCCAAGAAGGCTTATGAGAACCTCCTATCGAGAATTCATAATCATCCCTTGCTCACCAACCGCGAGGCTCTTCAAGGCGCCGTCGAAGAGGCTTTACTTCAAGTAAGGGATTCTTTGAAATGATCATCGTTTTGACCGGTCCGACCGGCAGCGGGAAAAGCCAACTTGCCGTCTCGCTCGCCAAGGCGATTGGCGGCGAAATCATCAACGCGGACGCTTTTCAGGTTTACGAAGGCCTAACCATCGCCACGGCCGCGCCCTCCATAGAGCTCCTCAGCCAGGCCCCCCACCATTTGTACGGTTTCGTTCCCCTTACTCAGAACTACGACATCGCCCATTATCAAACCGATTGCCGAGAGGCAATTCGGGATGTCCTTTCGCGCGGGAAAACCCCAATCCTTGTGGGTGGCAGCGGACTCTATATCCGTTCCGCTCTCTTTGATTACGATTTCAGCTTTGATACATCCAAGGTCGATTTGTCTTCTTACGAAAGCCTTTCTCCGGAAGTCCTTCATGAGAAACTTCGGGAATTGGATCCTGCGGAAGCGGAAAAAATACCCTATCAAAACACCCGGAGGACTTTGCGGGCAATCGCCATTTGCCTAGCAGCCGGAGAAAGTAAAACTTCTTTGCTGTCCAAGCAGACCCATGAACCGGTTTTTGAAGCACTTTTTTTCGGACTCAAAAAAGAACGGGACGAGCTCTACCCCCTTGTCGAGGAGAGAGTGAATAGGATGTTCGCTTCGGGGCTTCTTGACGAAACGGTTCCTCTTATTAAGAAATTCGGTCGCGACGCCCACGCTTTCAAGGCAATCGGAGTTAAAGAACTCTTCCCTTACCTCGATGGCCAATCCACGTTGGAGGAAGCGGAAAACCTTATCAAAACCAACACGAGGCACTACGTTAAAGAACAAGAGACGTGGTTTCGCCATCAGTTCAATTTGATATACGTTTCCTCGTTGGAGGAGATAATTGAGAAGTATGAGCATCGATGACCGAAGCTTGCTCCTTCTCGGCGAAGAAGGGGTCCGAAAGATTCATGCCGCGAAAGTGGCGGTTCTCGGTCTTGGCGGCGTAGGCGGAACGGCTTTCGAGGCTTTGCTCCGGGCCGGAATCGGCACTCTCTACGCGGTTGACCGCGACGTCGTGGAAGAAAGCAATTTGAACCGGCAGATACTCTTTGCCCGCAAAGACATCGGAGTCTCTAAGGCTTTGGCGGCAAAGGCCAGGGCAGAATCCATCCGTTCCGACGTGACTGTCGTCTCCGAGGTCTACAGCGTTTCGGAAACTACCCTCTCGGAACATGACTATTCCTCCTGCGACGTCCTTCTTGATTGCATGGATGACATTCCAGCAAAAGTATCCTTAATCAAATACGCGCGTTCTAAGGGTCTCAAAATCATTGTTTCCCTTGGAATGGGAAACCGTTTGGACAGCACCAAAGTCCACTTGGTCACCCTCGACAAAACCGAAGGGGATCCCTTAGCCAAAAAATTCCGGTCAGTTCTCCGCGATGAGAAAGAGGATCTCTCCTCCATTCTCACAGTTTCCTCTTTGGAAATGCCAAGAACCAAAGGCCCCAAGCCCGCTTCCTTGATGATGGTGCCTTCCGCGGCGGGTTTAGCCATGGCGAGTTGGGTCATAGATTATCTAGAAAAGAGATAAGTCTCGTAATATTCTTGTCATAATCATTAACGGAAAGAATCCGGGGTAGTTTCATGTCACTTTTAAAAATTGGAGAAATCGCGCGGGTCGCTGGTATCGATAGCGACTACGTGGAGCCGTATGGCTTTTATAAAGCCAAGATCGATATGAAGATTAATGAAAAGCTTCAAGGCAAAACGGAGGGGAAGCTTGTCCTCGTCACTGCCATAACCCCGACGAAAGCCGGAGAAGGCAAGACCACGACTTCCATCGCCCTTACCGAAGGATTTGGACAAATCGGGCAAAAAGCCCTTCTTTGCCTTCGTGAGCCGGCCCTCGGACCGGTCTTTGGAATCAAAGGCGGAGCCACCGGTGGCGGCTTAGCTTCAGTAGCGCCCGCCGAAGATATCAACCTTCATTTCACTGGAGACATGCACGCCCTCACCAGCAGCATCAATCTGATCTCCGCTGTTATTGATAATTCCATTTTCCAAGGCAATCCGCTCAATATCGACCCCAAGCGCATTGTGTGGAAGCGGGCCATGGATATGAATGACCGAGCCCTTCGCGAAATCACGGTGGCCCAAGGCGACAAGAATGGAACACTGCGTCAAGATGGCTTTGTCATTACGGTGGCCAGCGAAATGATGGCCATTATGTGTTTGGCGAAAAACGAGGATGATTTCCTTCTTCGTCTCGAAAGAATCATCGTGGCTTATGACAAGGATGGGAAAGCCCTAACCGTGAAGGACCTTCAAGTCACTCACGCGGTTATGAAGCTCATGAAGGAAGCTCTAAAACCCAATCTTGTCCAGACCTTGGAAAATAACCCCGTCCTGATTCACGGCGGACCCTTTGCCAACATCGCCCACGGTTGCAACTCTTTAATCGCGACGAAATTAGCCCTTAAACTTGCCCCGATCGTGGTTTCAGAAGCCGGTTTTGCCGCCGATCTCGGGGCCGAGAAGTTCCTCGACATCGCTTGCCGAGAAGGCCAGATGCATTGTGATTTGGCCGTTTTGGTGGCCACGATTCGGGCGCTTAAAATGCATGGCGGGATGCCGTTTGAGGAGTTAGGCAACGAAAACGTCGACGCCCTGCAAAAAGGAATGCCCAATTTGGAAACGCATTTGGAAAATCTCCGGAAGTTCGGCATCCCGGTCATCGTCGCTATCAACCATTTCGCTTCCGACAGCGATAAAGAAATTGCCTTCGTCGAGCAGTGGTGCGAGGAACATCACTATGAATACTCGTTCTTGGATGGATTCGAGAAGGGCGGAGCCGGCTCTGTCGACTTAGCCAAGAAGGTCCAATTCATGCTGAAAAATATGCAGAGCGATTATCATGCTTTGTACGATCTCCATTTGCCTCTCAAACGGAAAATCGAAACCATTTGCCACGAAATCTACCGCGCTGGGACCGTGGTCTACGAGCCCAAAGCTGAAGAACAGTTGGCTTTGTACGAAAAAATGGGCTTCGGGGATGCTTATATTTGTATGGCGAAGACGCCCCAATCCTTAACCGACGACCCCAAAGTTTTAGGGGCTCCGACCGGCTTTACGATTACCATTCGCGAAGTGAACCTCTTAGCCGGGGCCAACTTCGTCGTTCCCCTTACCGGGGCCATTATGACGATGCCGGGTTTGCCCAAGATTCCGGCCGCCGTTAAGATGGAGGACAACCCTTGGTAGACGAGATTATTGAATACACGCTTTTCGATGAGGTCGAAATGAAGCGACCCCATCCGTGCAAAAACCGATCGAAACGTTTTCAAATCATCCGCTTGGGATCCGATCTTAAAATCAAGTGTCTTGGATGCGGAGCCGTCATTATGATTGACCGTGATACCTTCAACCACAAAGTGAAGAAGGTCTTGGCCCATCACGAAAAGCCTCTTGATGTCGTTGGTACCAAATAAAGCGCAAGCCCTATCCAGTGGTGGAGGGGCTTGTTTTGTTTCTCGTAAAGAACCTTGGGAAAAAGTACCATTCGAACGCCGGCGACAAATGGGCCTTGCGAAACGTGAGTTTTTCCTTGCCCAAAAATGGCCTGGTGGCCATCAAAGGCGAAAGTGGTTCCGGCAAATCAACTTTGCTCAATCTTTTAGGTAGTTTGGAGCAACCGTCAGAGGGTTCGGTTTTCTTTAACGGAAAAGACCTGCGAAAGTACTCAAAAAAAGAAACCGAAAACCTCCGGAATTTTCACTTCGGTTTTCTCTTTCAGCACTTCAATCTTTTTGAAGAACAGACGGCCCTACAAAATGTCGTTCTGCCTTTACTCATTCGTGGTGGTGCGAAAAAAGAGTCCGAAGAACGGGCTGAAACCCTGTTTCAAAAGTTTAAAATTGCCCAACTTAAAGACAAAAAATGCCAATACCTCTCTGGCGGGGAAAAACAACGAGTGGCCCTTCTCCGAGTCCTCATTTGTGAGCCTTCGGTCATTTTTGCAGATGAACCGACAGGGGCCCTCGATAAGGTTAATGAGGGTTTGGTGATGGCGGAGCTTCAGGAACTCGCCAAAACCCGCTTGGTGATTGTGGTGAGCCATAACGAACGGCTCCTCAAAACCTATGGGCAGCGAATCGTGACCCTTGAAAACGGCAAACTCGTTTCCGATAGCGATCCTTGGGACGCTTCTCTCCCATCCGAAATTCCTGTCACGAAAAGAAAGCCGCGTAAAAGCTGGATAAAAGCCTTTTTGAAAGCCAACCTTGAGAAAAATATAGGTAAAAACATTTTATCTTTCTTTTCCGGAGCTTTAGGTTTCACTTCGCTTTTGCTGACTGGGGCTTTTCTAAACGGAAGCGAAGGGTCTCTGCAAAGAGAGAAGAAAAGGAGTCTTCTATATTTCCAAGCAAGCCTCAGCGAAAGAATTACTTACCCTCTAAAAGACTCGCCACTGAAGCTCTCAAAAAACGAAAGGCCATCCCTTGCCACCGCGCGCAGGGTTTTTCAGGACTTTCCGGAAATCTCCATCGAAAACGATTACTCCTATTTCTTACCAAATTATTCGTCATATTTTCTTAACGAGGAGGCTTGTGATCCCGTCTCTTTCAATCCGATTTTCGACCTGACTTTGGATGAGTTGGGGTCCGATCTTCTGGTGGAGGGAAGTCATCCCGAAACAAACGATTTTGGAACCTGCGTCGTCAATCAAGAAATGGCCGACGATTTTTCCTTCTCCTTGATCGGGAAAACGATCACGGTTCCTAGATGCCTCACCGTGGCAAAAGGTGAAGCATCTGACCTTGTGTCTTTCACCCCAACTTTCGTGGTCGTTGGCGTGGTCAAAGAGTTCTCCTTTTTGAATGCCCCGCGAGTTTATTTTTCCTATTCAGCGGAAAGGTCTTTTTTCCAAGCATATGCCTTACCTCAGATTTCCGAAGCTTTTGGTAGGGAATTCACCATTGATTCTTTACTGAACGAAGCCTTAACCGACGAACCCATGGCCGCCTTTTCCTTCCTTTGCTTCGCCCACAACGAAAAGGAGGCGACTGGTTTGCGGACCGTGCAGGAACGCCTTTCGAAAAACGAGTCGACGTGCTATCTATCGAATTCTTCCTACGAAATCGAAAAGGGTTTCTCCTCCCTGAGGTCCGCCCTTGGAGTATCTATGGTTCCTTTTTTGGTCGTAGAGGCCGTCACGCTGTGCTTTATCATTGGTGCTCTTGCCTATTCGACTTTTTTGGAGAAGAGAAAGGAGGCCGCCATCCTTTCGGCCCTGGGAGCAAGAAGCGGGGATGTCGAAATGCTTTTTCTTTTGGAAAGCGTAATTGTAACGATGTGCGGTGGCTTCTTTTCCCTTTCGATTTTGCCCCTACTAGAAAAACTGCTTAACCCCTTTTTGTTGGCCAAAACCGGCCTCCCGAATTTGCTCTCTTTGCCGCTTCTGTCTTTTCAAGGAATACCCCTCCTCGTTCCCGTTGTTCTTTTTCTTCTCGCTTGTCTGTTATCCATTTTGGGTGCCGGTTTGCCCCTCGCCATCCTTATAAGGCGGCCCTTAGCAGAAAGCCTCCGAGACGAATGAAAACCATTGAGTTGTCGAGGCTCTTCAAACGTTATGGCTCCCAAGTCCTTTTTAATCGGACTTCATATTCCTTTCCCGAAAAGGGTTTGGTTATTATTGTCGGCGAGTCGGGATCCGGCAAGACATCCCTTTTGGACATCATCGTCGGTCTTGATGTCGAATATGAAGGGTCGGTTGAGGTTCTTGGGCGCCGCCTCGCCTTGATGAGCGAAAAAGAAAGGAGCCTTTTTCGTTTACAAAAAATCGGCTACATACGCCAATACTACGATTTGCTCGAATTAGAAAACGGACTCTTTAACGTTCTTCTGCCCCTTGAAGCCGTTTGCGCCGACCCGTCGGTTATGAAGAAGCGGAAGGGTCTGACGATTTTGCGTTCCGTTGGCCTCGAAAAAGAAGGCAAACGAACCGTCAACACGCTATCGGGTGGCGAAAAGCAAAGGGTGGCTTTAGGGAGAGCGGTGGTTAACGAAGCCCCGATCCTTCTTTGCGATGAGCCCACGGGAGCCCTTGATGAGAGAAACGCTGAAAAGGTGTTTGAACTCCTATTTCAAATCGGCCAAACACATCTCGTAGTTGTGGTCACCCATGACGAAAAAAGAGCTTCGAGATTTGCCAATGTCATCCTTCATTTGTCTGAGGGGTCGCTGATTCACGAGGATCTGCGCCCTTTAGAAAATCCCATCGCTTCGCCTATTCCCAAAAGCCGAACGGCAAAAGAAGAAACAACGGTTCCATTCTCTTTTTGGATGAAACACGGTTTTCATGTTAACCAGGCGAAAAAATTGCGAACATTGCTGAGCCGTTTCATTTTGTCTTTTTCGTTTTTGGCCCTTGGTCTATCTCTCTTCATCTCACGAGATTTAGGGGTTGATCTGGAAAAGGCTTTCTCTTCCTTGTCCGGAGAGGGGCTGGTGGTTATGGAACCCTCCGTCAAAAATCAGGACCCCATTGGGAAAACGAGCCCCGTCACGGAAGAGGAAACCAAAACCATTTTTATTCATCATACAGATTTCATTCTCGATTATGGGATGAGTTACATTGCCGATTTTGAAAGCTTCTTTCCCGATGCTCATTTGGTTTATCTCCCAATTGCGGGAAAGAAATTCGTCATTCCTGATATGAGCATCCGCACAGTGGCGGACGCTTTATGGCTGGATCAACAAGCTCTGGATTTTTACCCCGAAAAGCCTTTGTGGATGGAAGACGACGAGGTGGCCTTGGGGCTTCCTTATGACACCATGGTCAACCTCTGCTTGCACTTTGGCATTTTGAGAGATTACTTTTCATTAGGAACGTATTTACTTTCCCATCCGCTTCAACTCATATTTGAAATGGCTAACGACTCATGGTCTTACACGGATGAGCAAATCCTGCGTTTAAGCGCGGTGGCCGCGACTCCAAGGCCCCGCCTATTTCATTTGAATCATCGGTGGAACTCCACCTTGCTCGAAAAGCGAATGCGTTTTCCGACCTCGAGCGTTCCCGATTCGTCCAAGCCCTGGATTCTGCAAAAGCTGTTTTACGTTCATCGCCGAGGCGATTCCCTCTCCTTTCGAAAGGGTGTTCGTTCATCTTCGGATCTTGCCGATTTTGTTTTTGAGCGAACCCGTAAAGAGTACGCCCTCAGTCTTTATGAAGAGGACGGTTCAAATGACCTCGGTCGTTACTATCCTTTTCTCGCTGATAAGAGGTCTTTGGAGCCCTCGGTGGTGGAAAAAGCCGCCTCGGCGGAGTTCTTTGATGGTTTCATTTTTGGATCAGAGGGCTCGTACATGGCTTATCCCGAATCTTTTATGTCGGGCTTCGTTAACCCGTTTTATGTTTCTGCCGACTGCGAGGCCATCGATACCGTAATCGACTATCGGAGCGACCAAAGCCTCGAAGAGAGCGCCTTGGACCTCCAGCTTCCTGATCGAACTGTCGTTGGAAGTTATCTCCGGCCGGCCTCGAGCAGTCTCACAGTGAGTTCGCGACCCCAAAGCCTCGTGGCGGGTCGCTTTCCGCAAAGCCTTTTTGAAGTGGCGTTGACCAAAGAGTTGGCCGAACGGCTTGGCAATCCGACAACCATCTTTGTTGCTGGCGAGGTGGAATCCGAAATTAGCAGCGGAAGGATCACGCGCCGGTACCGCAAGGTTGACTTGGCGGTGGTGGGGACCACGAACCAAGATGGCCTCGCTTTGGGGGTCTTACCCTCTTGGACTCTAGATTTCTTCGCCGAAGCGCTCGGAGTAACCTCCTTTCGTCTTGAACCCACGAGGGCCATCTTTTCTCTTAAAAGAGGGGTGGATGGCACTGAGGCGGCGAAGGAAATGAGCAAACGATTTCCGGGGAACCTTTTCACCGATCCCTCTAGCAAGGTCCGGGCATCGCTAAACGAAACCATGGCCTATGTCGATTTGGCTCTTTTTGGTGGTATGGCCGCCTGCCTCGCTTTGTCGTTCCTTCTCTTGGTTGTTGTCGGCTCGCTGACCGTGGTGGAGAACCACCATGAAGGAAGAGTTCTTTTCCAACTGGGTTTGCCGAAAAAAGAGATCAGCAATTCGTATGGGGCGGCCCTGCTCGAGCATTTGGCTATTTCCTCAAGCGGAGGGATGCTTCTCGTCGCTGCCATGGAGTATCTCACCGACAAAACAATTCAAAAGAACTTTTCCTATGGCGGCTCCTTTATTTTTGACCCTCTACCTCTTCTGGCAATCGCCCTTGTTTCAGGCGTTTCCCTCGTGATTTTGCAGTGTTGTCTTTCTGCTTGGATTTATCGGCGTAATTTTCGTGTTTAGGCCGGCTAGATTTCTTTTTATTTTCTTTTCCTAATGGTCTCTCTTTCTTTTTTAAACGTTTTTATTAACGTATTTGATTTTTCGGTGCTATGATTACCCTCGGTTGGTTAAGTTATATTAACGAACTAGGAAGGTTAGGAGTCTCATGAAGGGAACAATTAAAATGTTCAACAAGGAGAAGGGTTACGGCTTCATTCACGGTGAAGATAACGTTGACTACTTCTTCCATTACAGTGCCTTGATCATGGACAGCTACAAAACAGCTGAACCC
>Ga0183099_1001878_pt1 | contig 11444 bp, 7 predicted proteins | sample Biomet1_FD_127788 | JGI IMG/M metagenome (GOLD analysis project Ga0183099, IMG submission 127788) | Microbial communities from bioreactor (seeded with anoxic lake sediment) at LBNL, California, USA - Biofuel metagenome 1 | ecosystem: Engineered > Bioreactor > Anaerobic > Unclassified ... | reverse complement strand
GCTGTTCGCAGAGTGTGCGGATCACCGCAAGCCGGTCATTTTCCCGTTCGGAAAGGGTTCTGCCCAGAGCAAGCTTTTCGTCAATGGAGGCAAGGTTCCGCGCCAGATAGCGCAGCTGTTTTCCAACCGCCTTGCGGATCTTCTTCGCTGTTTTCTTACGGCTGCGGCTGAACTGAAGATAATCCCGGTGCGCCTTGGCTCGATAGGTGCGGGGCTTGCGGCCATCGGCCGGATCGTGCAGCTCGTCCAGTATTTTTTCTGTGTTCTCCCGGGCCTCGTTGAGCAGCGACGCATCCTGGGGGTAGCGGATATTGGAGGGCGCGCAGGTGGCGTCTACGATCATAGTTCCGTCGTTGTGGCGGTCGCCATCGTCGTGACGGTTCTCCTCTTTTTGTACTGCGGATAAAATCATCTCGTTGATTTCACCCAGGATCTCCGGCGTCAGACGCTTGCGAAAGTACACCATCAGCGACGGGTCAAAGGGCAACTTGGAGTCGTCATAGCCAGTGTAGCCGCAGAAATATTGCAAATACGGGTTCTCCTGAATCTGCAAGGAAGTTTCCTCGTCCGAAAAGCCATATTCCGCCTGAATGATGCAGGCTCCCAGAGCTAGCCGCAGCGGCTTTGCCACGTTGCCCTTCCGATTGGTGAACAGAGCGGCATAGCGCTGTTCAATCTCCAGCCAGGGAATGGTCTGCGCCTTCTTCGCCCAGCGGTTATCCTCTTTCAGATGCATCCCCACCGGCTGCCTGAAATCCGCCAGACTGATCTGTCCGCTGCTGTATTTGTACATCCACATCACGACCTTGTGCAAGCTTTTTGAACCGTTTTGGCTCTTTTCCCTGCACATATTATACCATCTATGGGGCACAAAGTCTTGTGCTACAAGCGGTTTCGAATTATTCAGGAGACATTAAATACTTGTCAGATTATGATTTTCCTAAAACCATGCTCCATAAATAAAAAGCGCAGAACCGGCCAATTGTATCGCCCCCGGCAATTGGCTGCTTGATTCCGCACGGCCGCACAACTTTTTACAAACTTATAACGGTATCGTGGTCGTTACTTTTACAATTGTAGGTTTAATATGAAATAGTTCTCAGAGAAAACAAGCTGTAATAATAAAAGGAGAAATGGTTACATGAAAAAATTTTAAACCTTGTACTGTCTGCGGCGATGGTTATGGCGCTGCTGGCTGGCTGCGGCAGCAGTGGAACGACTACCCAGGCTCCTGCTTCTTCTGCGGCTTCACCCCTGCTTCCGCTCCCACTGAACAGACCAGTTCTGTTTCAGGGACTGTGACTGCCTCCGGTTCTTCTGCGCTGCAGCCTCTGGCCCAGGCGGCCGCGGATGCGTTTAACTCCGCCAATCCGGACTGCTCCGTCACGGTGAACGGCGGCGGCTCCGGTACGGGTTTGAAAAATGTGTCCGAAGGTTCCGTCGATATCGGCAACTCCGACGTGTTCGCGGAGGAAAAGCTGGATGCCTCCGCAGCGGCAGGCCTGGTGGACCACGAGGTTTGCACCATCACCATGGCTCCCATTGTCAATAAGGATCTGGGCGTCGCCAATCTGACAAAGCAGCAGCTGATTGACATCTTCTCGGCCAAGACCACCAACTGGAAGGATGTGGGCGGCCCCGATCTGGCCATTCTGCTGGTGACCCGTCCTACTTCCTCCGGAACCCGTGCCCTGTTTAAGACCTGGGCTTTGGACGGTTCCGAGGAAGCCTCCAATCAGTCCCTGGAAACCGACGACTCCGGCACCTTGCTGCAGACTGTTGAGAGCAATAAGGGCGCAATCGGCTATGTGGCCCTGTCCTATCTGGTAAACAACGCCGACGTGCAGACCGTGTCCATCGACGGCGTGGCTCCCACTCTTGAAAACACCTACAACGGCACCTATCCTGTCTGGGGCTATGAACATATGTATACCAAGGGCGACGGCTCCGAAGCCGCCCAAGCCTTCATCAAGTACATGATGAGCGACGAGTTCGCCCCCAGCATTGAGAGCATGGGCTACGGCGCTTCCTCAAAAATGAGCACACAGGCAGTCAGCTCTCACAACAAATAAATTCCGGAAATCACAAGGGAGAGCGGGCCGGGCAGAGCGGTTATTTCTGCCCGGCCTCTCCGTATAACAGGAGGCGTGAACGCGATGTCTGATTCAAGGCCTTTTGGGGCAACAAAAAAAGGCGGTCCCGGGAAACAGCTATTTTTTCGAAAATATTTGGGATGCAGTATTGTCACAATCTGCGGCCTCTTTATGATTGCCCTGACCGTTTCAATCGGTGCCTTTTTGATCTTCAAGGGAACGGGAACCTTCGCCCGATACGGTCACAGCGCATTTGAGTTTCTCTTTTCCTCGGATTGGTCCCCCATGGACAGCGGAACGAAAAACGGCGGCGGGGTGGGCGCGGCCATTTATATCTGTGGGTCTCTGCTGACCTGCGGGCTTGCGCTCCTTATCGCCGCTCCGTTCAGCCTGGCGGCGGCTATTTTCATAACGGAGATCTCTCCGAAGTTGGGAGCGCACCTGATTCAGCCGGCAGTGGAAATCTTCGTGGGAATCCCTTCTGTTGTCTACGGCTGGGTGGGCCTGACCGTCCTGGTCCCTTTTATCCGGGATACCTTTCACGCCCCTATGGGCGGGTACTCCGTACTGGCGGCAGCCATTGTGCTGTCCGTCATGATTTTCCCGACTATTACAACGGTTGCCGCAGATTCTATCGGCAGCGTACCCGTGATGTACCGCGAGGCGGCCCACGGACTGGGTTCCACCCGCTGGCAGACAATTTACAGGGTGGTCGTTCCCGCTGCCGCGCCGGGGATTATCACAGGAATCGTGCTGGGCTTGTCCCGGGCGTTCGGCGAAGCCTTGGCTGTGGCCATGGTCATCGGAAAAACCAGAGCCTTTCCCGCAAGTCTACTGTATCCCACGAACAACCTGACCGCGGCAATCGCCGCTGACATGGGCAACTCGGCGGACGGCGGTGAACAAAATCTGGCTCTGTGGAGTATGGCGCTTCTGCTGTTCCTGATTTCCATGCTGTTTATCGTGGTGATTCACGGGGTCAGCAAAAAGAAGGAAGGGACGGTCGAATGAATACAACACATTCCCTGCGAGCCCAGCGAACAGACCGCATCATGACCGGCATCTTTTACTGTGTGGGCGGCTTTTTTCTGCTTCTGCTGCTGGTGCTGGCCGGATATATTTTAATCAGTGGCTTTTCCGCCCTGCAGCCGGGGCTGCTGGCTTTCAATAAAAACGGGATCGGGAATCAATTTTTTGATACCGTCTATCTGGTATTTCTCTCTCTGCTGATCAGCGTCCCCATTGGGATCGCGGCCGGCATCTATATGGCGGAGTACGCCCACCCCGGCAGGACGACCCGGTTTCTGCGGGTTTCCATTGAAGCGCTGTCTTCTCTGCCCTCCATCGTGGTGGGCCTGTTCGGGTATCTGGTGTTCATCCTGATGACTGGAGCAAAATGGAACCTGATGGCAGGCGCTCAGGCGGTTTCTATCCGAAGCCTCCCCCTGATCGCAACCACGACGGAGGACGCTCTGCGCGCTCTGCCCCACAGTTATAAGGAGGGCAGCATGAGCCTGGGTGCCACCCAATGGCAGACCATTGTGGGCGTTTTGCTCCCAGCCTGTTTTCCCCGGGTGATCACCGGTATCATTCTGGCTGCGGGCAGAGGTTTCGGCGAGGCGGCGGCTCTCCTATATACGGCGGGGCAGAGTGTCAATATTAACTGGTCTAACTGGAACCTTTTATCACCGACCTGCCCCTTGAATCCATTTCGTCCGGGAGAAACGCTTGCCCTCCACATCTGGGCCATGCGCACAGAGGGAAGTCTGTATGCCAACTCGACAGAAATTGCCAACATTTCGGCCGCCGTGCTGATACTGATGGTCTTCGGATTCAGTCTTCTGGCCAGACTGATTAGTCGCAGGCTGGACAAGAGAGCAGGCGGAGAGGGTAATTGAAAAATCTGCATTCTGTTAGTGGCTAACGGATTTTATTGCTAAAAAGCCTGGCATCTTTCGATGTCAGGCTTCTTTAACCATATAGAGATGTCGAATGCAATTCATAGTCCCATAAATTCTGGGCAGGCATCATGGCATGAGTGCTCTGCTTTTAACAGAATCTTGCCATTTTTATCCGCGCAGTCCTCCAAATCGCTGCCCACAACGATTCAAAAAGCGACTCAGATTCTGCCGCTTTCAGAAAAGGTCTCTTCTTCCGATGCAGCTGTGTCAGCCGAAAGCCGCAGGAAACCGACCTGCTGGTGAAGCAGTTCCGCCTGGGAAGAGAGTTCTTCGCTGAGCGCCGCGCTTTCCTCCGCCGTGGTGGAATTGGCCTGAATGACCTTGGAGATCTGATCCGTGCCTGCCGTTACCCGCTTTAGGTGTTCAGCCTGACGAGTGACGGCACGGTCGATCTGACGAATTCGATCGGCGGTTTCGTTGACACTTGTGGTCATGACCAGCAGGGAATCAGCCGCCATGCTCATCTTTTTTTCTCCCTCATTTACCGATTGGACGGAAGCTTCGATCAGTGTACCGGTCTGCTTGGCGGCTTCTGCGCTTTTTCCGGCCAGCTTGCGCACCTCGTCGGCTACCACTGCAAAGCCTTTACCCGCACTACCCGCTCTGGCGGCTTCCACTGCGGCGTTAAGAGCGAGTATCTTGGTCTGAAACGCAATATTTTCAATCAGGCTGTTAATTTTGGAAATTTCCGTGGAGGACTGCCGAATTTTTTCCATGGCGCGAACCATATCATCCATGTGAACCTGCCCTGTCCGAGCTTCCTGCCCCGCCCGTTCGGATAGTTCCCGCACCGCCGTGGCCGCGGCTGCGGTATCATTGACGCCAATGGAAATCTCAGCAACGCTTGCCAGCAGTTTCTCCATGGAGCCGTTCTGCTCCGCTGCACCCTGTGCCAAATTCTGCGAGGCCGAGGAAACCTCCTGCGCGCCGACGGATACCTGCGCAGCCGATTGTCGGAACTGCAGAAAAATCTGATTCAACGAGGCGAGAATCCGATTCAACGCGGTTTGGATTGGAACGAAATCGCCGTCATACTGCATTGCTTCCGCAGCGGAAAGGTCTCCCTTTTTCATCAGGGAGAGCTGGCGGGTGATGTCCGCAATCATATCGTGCAGACTGCAGATGGTTTTCTCTGCTGCGTGGGAAAGAATTCCGGTCTCGTCCCGGGTGTTTATTTTTGGGACGGGTGTATGGAGATCACCCTCAGCAAGCAGTTCAATCCGCCTTGTGATACTGCGCAGATTGCGGGAAAAGGAATTGGCCAGCGCCGCCATTACCGCTATCATTATGGCGGCTGAAAAAACGCTGCTGATCACCAGCAGTACCAAAGCCCGCTGCTTTTCTGCGGCGTACTGCTGCACGTTGCCCTCCACCTCGTCCATATAAACCCCGGTGGTAATGTACCAGTGGAAGGGTTGATATTGCAGAGTATAGGCCCGCTTCTGCACGACATCCTGTCCGCCGGGCTTCGAAAAATAATATTCCGTAAAGCCTCCGTTCTCCTGATCTCCTGCTGCAATGATATTTTTAATGTAGTAATTCCCCTTTTGATCCTGCGCCTGAAGACGGTTTTGCTCCTCGTATTCAGGATTCATATGAGCCACACAAGTGCCGTCCGCAAGATCTGCTTCAAAGTAACCAACTCCGCCGTTATACTGGGTATTTCGAACCAGCTCCTTGGCCCGTGTCATCAGTTGGCTTGTGGTGATTTTGCCATCCTGAAACTGCTGATAGTTTTCATCCAGAGAACTGATCATAGTCTGGACTTCCGCCTGCAGCATGGTGTCAAAGCCGTCCTTTGCCACGTCAAGGGCGGTGTTGTATGCCCGGGTCAGACTCCAGTAGGAGATACCTGCCTGTAAAGTCATCAGAATCCCGACCAGCGCTAGGGTGCTGAGGATCAGTTTTTCACGCAGCAAAATTTGCTTTTTCTGAAACACGATTCTTTTTCTCCTTTGCCTGCCGCTCTCTCGCTTCAACGGCGAATTTTAGGGATATAGTCTGTACAACCCCTATCATATAGGCGGAAAAAGTAAAAAAATAGCACGTATTTCCAAAAATTGTGTAAATTCAATATGAAAAACTTCAGATACACACTGAACGCGTGTTTTTCACGCTTTCTCAAGCGATTATTTTACATAAATTATACAGTTATTTTCTTGCTGCGTAATAAATTTCCAGTTAAAATGAAATCAGATTATAAAAATATATCCCAATTAGGTTCCAGTCCGCCCTAATGGGATAAATCGATTTCGGGGGATGCAGATGGAAACTTACCAAGACGAAGAATTTTTCGCAATTTTAAACGGCGGGCATATTAAAACGGTATATCAGCCGATTATCTCTTTGCAAAACGGCAGTGTTTTAGGATATGAGGCACTGAGCCGAATCTGTCTTCCGGAGTGCGAATTGAACATTGAGCAGCTCTTTTCCATTGCCCGGCGGGTACGAAAGCTATGGGATCTGGAAAAGCTGTGCCGAACCACAGCTCTTGAAACCGCAGCCAAGAAGGTTCGCTGCTCAAAGCTTTTTCTAAATGTGGATCCAAACCTGATCCACGATCCGGGTCTACGGGAGGGTTTTACCCACGAAAAGCTGGAAGAATACGGACTCAACCCCGATGAGGTTGTTTTTGAAATTACGGAGCGAAGTGCCATCGGAGAGATGAGCATTTTTACAGACTCCATTGCGCACTATCAAAAGCAGAATTTCAAGATTGCCATTGACGACTTCGGCGCGGGTTACTCGGGACTGAGCCGTGTGTGCGCCCTGCGCCCCAACTATATTAAAATCGATATGGAGCTTGTCCGGAATATCCAGGCGTTTGCCAACAAAAGCTCTCTGGTGGGCAGCATTGTGAAGTTCTGCCGGGAAACGGGGATTTCGCTGATAGCCGAGGGAATCGAGACGGAGGAGGAACTGGACACGCTCATTCGCTTGGGCGTCGACTATGGACAGGGATATTATCTGGGCAGGCCGCAGGATGACTTTACGGAGCCATCCATTGACTTAAAACTGGCAATCAAGGACAAGCATAGCAAAGTCTCCGCATTTGTGCAGCAGCTTTCTGTTTTCGGCACCATAGACTCTATCTGTCGACACGAAGAAGCGGTACAGATCCAACTCCCGGCGGTAGACGTTTATCAGCGGATGCAGCAAGACGAACAGATCCGAGAAAAATTCGTCCTGAATTCCGATGGGACCATCTGCGGCATTCTGACACGCGGATATCTGTTTGAACGCTTTGGCGGACAGTTTGGATACAATCTCAACATGAAGCGGACTGCCGGGCAGTTGGCGCTGCGCAGCTTTCTGCAAGTAGACCGCACCGCCACCATCGACGATGTAGCGCGTCTCGCGATGGAACGGGAAACCTCCCGAGTCTACGATTCCGTGGCTGTGACGGACCAGGGGCTTTATTGCGGAACCATCTCCGTACGGGATCTGCTGATGGCGACCATCAGCATTCAGGTGCAGCGGGCAACTCAGGCGAATCCGCTTACAGGTCTTCCTGGGAATGCCGTGATCCAAGGCGCCATTTCTTCCGCTCTGAAGGACAACCGTCCGTTTTCCCTCATCTATCTGGATCTGGACAATTTTAAAGCGTACAACGACGCTTACGGCTTTCCCAACGGCGACCGGATGATCAAGACGGTGGCAGATACCATCCGTACCTGCTGTCGTGACGACGACCTGAAAGGACATATCGGCGGGGACGATTTTGTGATTGTCTCGGCTCTGTGCCAGCCAGACGCAGTGCAGGCGTTGTGCGACCGGATCAAATTTGCCTTCGGCGAATCTATCCGCTCGTTATATAATGAAGAGGATTGGAATCGGGGGTATATCATCTCCCAAAACCGCCACGGCTTTACGGAGAATTTTCCAATTGCCGCGCTCTCTATCGCCGTAGTCGCCAACTGCGGGAAGACCTTCGCCGGCATGGAAGAGCTCTCCCAGGCGGTTGCTGTGGCCAAGAAAAAAAGCAAACACAGACCGCTCTGAATAGCGGAGTGGTTTACTCCTGTGTAGTAGGCAGTTTCATCTTTAATAAAACCAAAGCACGGCGTCTCCCCGCGGATGCGAGGAGACGCCGGATTTCAGAAAATGCGGAGGAACAGGCATGCGAAACAACCGATGCAATTACCTCGCGGTCAGGTGGGGAATTCCTTCCCTTTAACCAATGCTTTAATAAAGCCCAGCCGATACGGAATATGTTCCGAACTCATTGAGAAGGCATTGCCAGTTTAGGTTGTCTTGGTACACTTATATGCTGAACTGATACACAGGCTAGCGCTGTGCGGTGAATTGAGTGTGAAAAATCCTTGTTAGGTATACTAGTATTAGCATTGTTCAATCGTATGCTTACCAGTAGCTTTAGCCCTTAACAAAGCTTTATCAACGCGAGAGATAAACTGGTCCATATTTTCATAGCAATTATAGGAGCCGATCCCAAAACTGATCGAGATCGATTTCCCCTCAATGTCAAAATGATAGGAGTCAACGGCTTCAATAATTTTATTTGCTACTACAAGCGCATTTTCTATGTTTAAATCAGGAAAAAGAACAATAAATTCATCGCCGCCCCAGCGAAACAACCGATCTGTGGCCCGGATTGTGTTTTTGATTAATGTAGTGATATCATGTAAGACGAGATCCCCTTTGTCGTGCCCGTTCACATCATTTACCTTTTTAAAATTATCGATATCAAATATACCAATTGAAAACGTTGTCCCATACTTCTCGGCTTTTTTAGTTTCGCAGGTGATAAAGTATTCAAATTTTGTTCTGTTATATGCTCCCGTCAGCGTATCAAAGGTCGCTAAGTTTTCCAGTTGTTTGTTGATCCTCTTCTGCTCTGCAATCATTTCTTTTAATTTTTTTTCATATATTTTCTTTTCGGAAATATCGCGTGTTGTTCCGATATAGCAAATAAGAGCCCCATCTTTAAAGATGGGCTTAACACAAACCTCACACCATATTTTGTGACCATCTTTACAGATAAATTTTACGTCATATAAAGGTGAATCGTCTCTATTTCCACTAGCTTCTCTTTTTTTTACTTGATCCATTATAACTTTTTTTGACTGGTTAGTTAAAAAATTCAGCATGCATTGCCCGATAATTTCACAGTCGTCATACCCAGTCATTTTCTTAACTGCCGGAGTAATAAAAGTAAATATTAGTTTCGTGTCAAGTTCCCAAATGACGTCTTTTATATTTTCTACCACGTTTTTGTAGCGGGCATATTCATCTAATATTCCGCTTTTATTTATCATTCGCTCCACCTTATTTCATAATGAAAATAGTGTTAAGGAAGTGCAAATATAATTTTGAACGATTCCTAAATATATAGTAACTTACTTTGTTATAAAAGTAAACTTAAATATTTATTTGTGACACTGTAAAAAAAGCTGAACACATGAAAGGGAAAAACTATAGTAATTAAACTGGACCACCGTTATACATACTAGTAAAGAGAAATAAAACTATACCCATTAAGAACTGTCTGGATGTTCGGAAGTCCAAGTAGCCAAATGCTTTGATACTTTAATGAATAAAAAAGCAATTGTTATGCAAACGGTTAAATACAGTATAACTGTAACGGGGGATAAGTCCTATTTCAAATTGATGGTAGCCGAGAATAGGCTTAAAGAAAAATACGGCATAGCATTATAATCCGGCCTGCACCACATCATAGAGGGAGCCTGACGGCTTCCTCTATTTTTTTGTATTTATTTCTCAATATCGATGTCGAGCTTTTTTGCAATGTCTTTTGCAGTATACCCCTTCTCCTTGGCCTTCTTAATAACGGCATTCATAGAAAGAACCTTGCGGGGCTTGAGATTAAGGATAGCCTTTTCTTTGCTTCCAGAGTAGCAATATTCTTTTTGCAAGTTTCAATCTTCTCGTCAATTTCAGCGACGCGCTCTTCCACGGTGCGGTGCTTACGCAATTGGCCCATATTACATTCTCCTTTAGATAAATTATTTTTTGATAATAGCACTTCAAGTTAATTTACTTACTGTAAGAACAATCTCAAAACTACCGTATTACAAATCGAGTGACTATCTAACCGCACCACCCCCTTGGCAGGGGAGGATGAAACATTGCAGCGCAATGGATTGAGTGTTTGGATACTACGGTGTACTCTACGCAGCGGAACTTCAAAGCGCTATTTTGCAGCCTCTTTGTTGCCTTACCACGCATGGGCAGAGCCAGAATCCGGCGCTTCAATAGCTGAAGAAGACTGATATTAATGGCTGTCAAGTAATGCGCAAGTCAGACTTTTCGGTAAAGCTAACATTTAATTGGATTGATTTTCCATCTTTTTTGTGGTAGTGTATAAAAAGGAATTTTTTGTTTAATTTTGGAATATACTGACAAAACTGAAACGCATACAACCTTTCTGCATGCGTTGCTTTAATGTAACTTGCTCCTCTGCCTGCAGAAGATCTGCCTGCCCGCACCATTCAATAGTACCGCTCGATTTGTGAGATGCTATGGAGGCACAATATGGCGAAACGAACGTTGGCAATACTTGTATTTGTTATAACCCTTTCCATGTTTGCCGCCTGTGGGACTGCCGTTTCGGCACCCCAGTCTTCTCCCACCTCGTCGCAGACGGCCGAGATGCTCAACTTCCGCATAACTTGGGACACCTATTCGGGCCGCGGCGAGGCAATCCAGAAGATTGTTGATTCATACAACACGGAAAACACATCTGGTCTGAGTGTCTCCATGATATCTGGGAACGAGGATTTGGCGGCTATAGAAACGATTCTTCGGGCGCCCAACCCCCATACGGTATTTGTGCTGCCTTATCGCTATGTTAAATACTTCGGGGCAAAAGGGTATCTTGCTGACCAGACAAACTCTTTTGTCAACGCAAAAAAGCTGTTCTATCCCGCGCTCTGGGGATTGGGCACGGTGAATGACACGGTTTACGGTATTCCTTGGCTTGGACACTCCATGTGCCTCCTGTATAACAAGACCCTGCTGAATAAAGCGGGCTTTAATCCCGAATCAATCAAAAGCCTTGATTCCTGGGTAGCTGCGATGGACGCAGTTGAAGCTAAAACCGGGGCCAAAGGCGTTGGACTCGTCGGCGCGGAATCAAATGATATCTCGTGGATGGTGAACCAGTTCGTCTATGGCTTCGGCTCGACACTGGTTGATAATACCGACATGAAGGTCACTGTAAACAACGACAAGGCCAAAGCCGCAATCGAATTCTACAGAGACACCCTTGGAGAACTTGCCCAGCCCACATGGAAGGATGACACCGGCAAGGAAGTCATGAGTGAATTTCTGAATCAGAAGGTCGCTTTTGAATTTCAGGGTATCTGGGGCGTAACGGACATTGAGAAAAATGGAAGCCCATTTGAGGTTG
>Ga0183099_1001877_pt1 | contig 11454 bp, 8 predicted proteins | sample Biomet1_FD_127788 | JGI IMG/M metagenome (GOLD analysis project Ga0183099, IMG submission 127788) | Microbial communities from bioreactor (seeded with anoxic lake sediment) at LBNL, California, USA - Biofuel metagenome 1 | ecosystem: Engineered > Bioreactor > Anaerobic > Unclassified ... | reverse complement strand
TGGCGCGCTGACTGTGGCCGCTGCCTAGGGCCTTGCCTTGGCCTGCCTGCGCCGGGCGTGAAGAATGGGTTCGGTGTAGCCGCTGGGCTGCTCGCGGCCCTTCAAAATCAGGTCGCGCGCGGCGGCGAAGGCGATGCTGGCGTCGAAATCCGCCGCCATTGGCCGGTAGCCCGCGCCGCCCGCGTTCTGCCGGTCCACCACGGCCGCCATGCGCCGCAGCGTCTCGTCCACCTGCGCCTGCGTCACCAGGCCGTGGCGCAGCCAGTTGGCTATGTGCTGGCTGGATATGCGCAGCGTCGCCCGGTCCTCCATGAGGCCCACGTCGGTGATGTCCGGCACCTTGGAGCAGCCGATGCCGAGATCCACCCAGCGCACCACGTAGCCCAGGATGCTCTGGATGTTGTTGTCCAGCTCCTGCCGGATATCCTCGGCGCAGGGGCGGTCCTTCAGCAGGCCCAGGGTCAGCAGATCGTCCAGCTTGGCCCGGCGCGCGCCCGTGAGTTCCCGCTGGCGGGCGAACACGTCCACCTCGTGATAGTGCATGGCGTGCAGCGTGGCCGCCGTGGGCGAGGGCACCCAGGCGCAGTTCGCGCCGGAGCGCGGATGTTCACCCTTGGTCGCCACCATTTCGGCCATGCGGTCCGGCTTGGCCCACATGCCCTTGCCTATCTGCGCCCGGCCGGAAAAGCCGCAGGCCAGGCCCACGTCCACGTTGTTGTCCTCGTACGCGGCGATCCAGGGCTCGGCCTTCATGGCGTTCTTGCGCACCACGGGCCCGGCCTCCATGCCGGTGTGGATTTCATCGCCCGTGCGGTCGAGGAAGCCGGTGTTGATGAACACCACGCGGTCCTTGGCGGCGCGGATGCACTCCTTGAGGTTTACCGTGGTGCGCCGCTCCTCGTCCATGATGCCGATTTTGAGCGTGTTGCGCGCCATGCCAAAGGCGTCCTCCACGCGGTCGAAGAGCCTGCAGTTGAAGGCGACTTCCTCCGGCCCGTGCATCTTTGGCTTGACGATGTAGACGCTGCCCGCGCGGCTGTTCCTCCCCTTGCCCGGCCCGCGCAGGTCGTGCAGGCCGATGAAGCCCGTTGCCAGGGCGTCGAGCATGCCCTCGGGGATTTCCCGGCCGTCCTTGTCCAGCACGGCGTCGGTGGTCATAAGCAGGCCCACGTTGCGGATGAACAGCAGGCTGCGGCCCGGCAGGGTCAGTTTCGAGCCGTCCGGCGCGGCGTATTCGCGGTCGCCCACGAGGCTGCGGGTCATGAACTTCCCGCCCTTTTCAAATTTTTCGAGGAGGTCGCCCCGCATGAGGCCCAGCCAGTTGCGGTAGGCCAGCGCCTTGTCCTGCGCATCCACGCAGGCCACGGAGTCCTCGCAATCCTGAATGGTCGTCACCGCCGCCTCCAGGATCACGTCCTTGACTCCGGCCGGGCTCGTTTTGCCGATGGGGTGCGCGCGGTCGATGGCGATTTCCACATGCAGGCCGTTGTTGCGCAGCAGCACGGCGGAAAGTTCGCCGGTCTCCGCCGCGTCGCGGTAGCCTGCGAACTGCTCCGGCCGGGCCAGTGCGGTGCTGGTCCCGTCGGCCAGCTCCACCGCCAGGGTCAGGGTTTCGCCCGCCTTGCGCAGAAAGTAGCGCCGCGCTTCGGCGTGGCTGCCGTGTTCCAGGGGGGCGGCCCTGTCCAAAAACGCCGCGGCAAAGGCCACGACTTTGGCGCCGCGCGCGGGGTTGTAGCCTTTTCCGCGTCCGGCTCCGTCCTCCTCGGAAATGACGTCCGTGCCGTAGAGCGCGTCGTACAGGCTGCCCCAGCGGGCGTTGGCGGCGTTGAGGGCGTAACGCGCGTTGGTGAGCGGCACCACGAGCTGCGGCCCGGGCACAAGCGCCACCTCGGGGTCCACGCCGGTTGTGGTGATGGCGAAGTCCGGCCCCTCGGGCAGGAGGTAGCCGATGGAGGCGAGGAACTCGCGGCTGGCCGCCGGGTCCTGCGGTTTGCCCGCGCGCTCGCGCCACCAGTGGTCGATGGCGGTCTGCATGGACTCGCGTTTGGCCAGCAGGGCCGCGTTTTCTGGGGCCATTTCGGTCACAATGAATTCCAGCGCCTTCCAAAAGACCACAGGCTCCAGGCCTGTGCCGGGGGCCGCCTCCTGCTCGATGAACTCATGAAGGGCCTTGGCCACGGAAAGCGTGCCGATGGTGATGCGTTCGCTCATGGGGGATGCTCCTGTGTGGAAAAGTATCCGCGCGGCCTGCCCGCAAGGCCCGTCCAGGCCCGGGGCGGCACAGTATGCTTCATTTACTCCCGGAGCGGTCCGCATTGCAAGCGGAGGACTGCGGAACTGAGGGCGCGCGCTTCGGATTCCTTGCGCAGGGTTTCGCCATCGCGCGGGACATTGGGGCAGGGGCCAGCCAAAGCGTCGGCCTATGCGCGCCGGTGCCAGGCTCGGCTTCGTCGCGCCTTGCACGAGCTGGAGGGCGCTGGTGCACGTGATGCGCGAGCCCCTGGAGAGCGGGCCGGAAAATGGAAGCCCTCAGACAAGCGCTGCACAAGAGTAAGCGTCGCCTGGGGTTAAAATCAACGTCGCGCTACAGTGAGGGGGCTCTTTTTTTGGGCCAGAGGGGGGAGTGCGGCCACGCCGGTGACTGGCAGCGACCGCACACGAAAAGGGGAGAGGAAACATCCTCCCCCTGGTGTGGGGCCAAACGTGTTCCAAACGCTTTTTGGGGTGTGCGCTTGTCTTAACTGATTGTATTATTGAATAAAAATGGCGGAGAGGGTGGGATTCGAATTGTCGTGAAAACATGCTGTAATTACATGATTAACACTTTGGTAAGAAATATTGTTGTCCGCTTTGTTGTCCGGTTTTGACGGGTGTTGACATTCCAGCTTCAGGAGCAGTTGTGTCGGAGCAAAACATTTGTCTGGTGTTCACGGCTGTAAGGGATACGCGCCCCTGCCCGTGGAGCGGGGTAAGGCGCTCGTCTTAACTCAACGCGAGCGCTTCTAAACGGTTGCTATCCAATCTGCCCTCCAGTAGAAATCTTCACAAATCGAGGCTGTGTCGAGGCGTTATCGCTCTCGAACAACTTTGTCTATGATTTGAATGGTGGCTACGTTTGGTGTGCATATATCGCCTTACCGACAAGCGAACGGGATGGAGTTGTGAAAATGTCTGATCCAAATAATTCAGTAGGTCTCATTAATACAGTTTTCCACGATCAGAAGCATGGACTACGCTTCTTTCAGAATGACGAAAGATCAAAGCTTAGGCTACGCGAAAATAATGACAAGATTGAAATATGGTGTTTTAAACGGGAGAAGTGGCTGCGAGCTAAGCCAGAAGAAGTAGTTCGTCAGCTATTTATAATTTGGATTCAAGAATCAATGCATTATCCGCTCTCGCGAGTTGCAGTAGAGTGGGCAATCCAAATGGGCGATAATGCTGAGAAGGAGCGTGCGGATATTGTCATTTTTACAGATGATACTTGCACTGACCCATATATCGTATTTGAGCTTAAGAAGCCGAAAAGTAGTGAAGGGCTGGAGCAATTACGCTCTTATCTGCGCTGGACGGGCTGTTTTTTTGGGGCCTGGTCGAATGGTGATGACCACAGCTTTCAACTCCGCGAAGAAGACCCAGAAACTCGCAAAGCACCTTACAAATATCGCGATATTGGACGAGTGCCCAAGCTAGGTGAATCCCTTGATGATATTTTGAAGCCCCTTACCTATGCCGAGTTGAAGCCGATTCAGAACATGCGTGAGTTGATTGAGCGCCTAGAGCATGATGCTTTGGCAAATGCCGGGGTGAACTCGTTCGATGAACTATTCAAACTCTTTTTTGCCAAATTGCACGATGAGTTTCGCCCTAAACGCAAACCGACGGACTCCGTTGAATTCCGTGTGCCTCCAGGGACACCGGACCAAGTGTATGAGCGCTTTAACTCGTTATTCCAGGAAGCTAAAAAGCGACCGCACTGGAATGAAATCTTTGACGCTGGCGATGTGCTTAAGCTCAGAGGCGACGCCTTAAAGCTTTGCGCCGCTGCGCTGGAACCACTTTCGCTCGCGCACACTGATTTGGATGCGGTGGATGCTGCCTTTGAGTACTTAGTGAATCCCGAGCAAAAAGGGCAGATGGGACAGTATTTCACGCCGCGCCCGGTCATTAAAATGGCTGTTAAAATGCTTAATCCCGAAGATGGGGAGAAGGTTATTGATCCATCATGCGGGTCAGCTGGCTTCTTGATTCACACCATTCGTCACGTGCAGCAAAATAACAACTGGGACCAAGACCACGTGTATCGCTATGCAAATGACTACCTGTATGCTGTCGATTTCGACGACCGATTGAAAAAAGTTGCCAAGACCATGATGATTATTGCTGGCGATGGGAAAGCAAACGTTTTTGGAGTCAATTCACTTGACGTTCGTCAATGGCAGAACTCACCAGCAGCAGCAAGGATCGGTGAGTTCAGCAAAGAAATGCGGGATGGCGATTTCGATCTAGTGCTGACGAATCCTCCTTTCGCTGGGAAGGTCACAGTGAAGGCACAATTGGTAGCCTTCGACCTGTATGAGTTGGCGCTTACTGGTGGACTGAAAGAGGACGAAGACTATGATTCGGATGATGTAAGCCCGGATGCTGGAACGGAATTCTCCGGTGCTTCCGCTGACAGCAAAAAACGTAGCACGAAATCCGTATCTGGCATGAAGCGAGATGTTTTGTTTTTGGAACGCTGTCTCGACATGCTTAAACCTGGTGGGCGCATGGCGATTGTTTTGCCTCAGGGCAACCTCAATAATTTAGGCACACGTGGTTTGCGTAGCTACATCGCGAAAAGGGCACGGTTATTGGCTGTTGTTGGTCTGCCTTATAACACCTTCAAGCCATTTACCAATACAAAGACGAGCGTTTTTTTGTGCAAAAGTGGGGCGGGATAGCTGGTGATCTCGTTGAGAATTACGATGTGTTTATGGCCGTCAGTCAAAAGAGCGGTAAGGACAACAGCGGGCGCTATAGTTTCAAGTCTGACTCTGAAGGCAATTATGTTGATGAGGGGGGAACTCCGATCACTGAAAGCGGAAGGCCTCCAGCTATAGATCATGATATGGATGAGATTGCAGATGCGTTCATCGCATGGGGTAAACAACAGGGCTTCTCGTTTTTGGTGGAGTGCTGAGTATGGCAGAATACAGGGTTGTTCCCATCACTGATCTTGAACGCTTCAGTAGGTGGGATGCGGAGTACTTTAGCCCAAAACCAACAGAATTACTCGCTGCTTTGAGGCAGGTTGGCGCACGGCCTCTTGGCACCTATATTGATAAGGCACAACGTGGTATGGCACCGAACTATGACCCCGCTGGTTCCGTGCCCATAATTCGTACGGTCAATGTCCGTGATCTTGAATTCTCAGCTACCCGGCAAGAGTATGTGACGCAATCTTTTTATAGTTCTTTATCTAAGGGGCATGTTGGTGAATTAGATATTGCAGTAACTTCAACAGGCCTCGGAACATTAGGGCGTGTATTCTGTAATATGGGGATTCAAGAATATATGGCTGATGGCCATATTACGGTTCTCTCGCCTAAAGCTGACGCTGATTACGCATATTTGACTGCGGTTCTTCAGTCTGGTGTCGGTCAGATTCAATTTGAACAGTGGCAACGAGGATCATCGGGCCAGATCGAAATCTATCCAGAAGATATTCTAAGCATCATGATCCCACTCTTGCCGATTTCTTTGCAGCTTGAAATTTCTGAACTTTGGAAATCAGCTGTCAATCTTGTGCAGCGGGCTTGCTTATTCTATCCTGAAGCTGAATTTGAATTGCTTGATCGTATTGGTTGGCCTGCTCTACAGAATAGCAAGGTAGAACTTTTCTTTGTTGAGAATAGTGCAGTACTAGATAATGCAGGAAGAGTAGATGCAGAGCATTTTCAGCCTAAATTTAGGCGATTGTGTCAGCACTTATTAGATCTTAAGGCCGTAGGGCTTGGGACGTTGTGCAGCTCTATCGACAAAGGCACTCAGCCTGGTTCATATTCAAGCGATGGTGAGATTGTAGTCGTTAAGAGTAAGAATGTATTCGGACAAGGAATTGATTTCGGTAATTGTGAGCGCACCACTTCTGAGGTATTTGCTGATATTCATGCACGTCTTGCCGAGGGCGATGTGGTTATGAATTCGACAGGCTTAGGAACACTGGGCCGAGCTGGTTTTATCCCCGCAAATCACCCTGAGAAGATGGTGGCTTCAGTCGATTTGCTCAAACTAAGCCTAAAGCATGACGAGGTTTTGCCTGAGGATTTAACTCTCTTTCTTAACTGCCCGGCAGGTTTGGCGCAAAGTGAAATGTTCCAGACCGGATCGTCAGGTCAGCTTCACCTTTATCCTCAACACATCCAAAATATTCTTATCTTTCTACCACGAAATAAGGATGGCAGTATCGACATTGCTGGGCAGAAGAAGCTGGCTGATAAGGTCGTTGGGGCGAGTGTCGCCAAGAAAGAAGCGCAGGTTAAACTTGCTCAGGCAAAGCGACTTGTCGAAGAGGCCATTTCGCACGGATAATTATGTTCCCCCGTTATTGCGCAACATTTGGTGTCTCTTCGTTGGGGTTGATGAGGACCACACTACTCGTACAGTTTTGATCTACTCAAAGAACTCCTCATCAACCTTTTTGAGGTGTATGGTTTCCTCGACGCGGCACCCAACGCTGTAACGGATCATGAGCCGGGCAAGCTGGCGACCGTCAATGAGGACAATCCGCTTGCTTAGCATCTCCGCAGTGTCACGTGCCGATGAGGAGAAAGAGGAAGTGGTGACGAAGAGCCCCTTAGAGGCCTTGAAACGGTCCAGGGAGCCGAAGAAATCACGAATGGCCGAAGGACCGACGTTGTTCCCGTCTGCGTAGCGCTTCGCCTGGACATAGATTCGATCCAAGCCGAGCGCGTCTTGGTCAATCACTCCGTCAACGCCTCCGTCTCCGCTCCTGCCCAAAGCCTTCCCCGCCTCGGCTGTCGAGCCACCGTAGCCCATTGCAATGAGCAATTGAACCACAAGGCGCTCAAAGAAGTCTGGTGGAGCGCCAGTGACACGGGCGAGTAATTCAAGCCCTAATTCCTCTTCGAGTTGCTCGTGAGCGTTCCGGATTAGCTCATCGGGCGTCATGTCCGCGCTTTGTATGGCCTCACCAGCAACCGGGCTCTCTTCCCCTGCGCGGTTGATAGCGCGGAAAGCTCGGAACTCTGGATACTGATTCAAAAAGTGAATGTCGATTCGTTCCGGCGGGTTGCTCAGTATCTCGCGGCCACGATCCGTAATGCGGAAGTGAGCTCGCTTCGTCAATTCTACCAAGCCAGCCTTGCCAAGGTGACTCTTGGCCCAGTGGACACGGTTTGCAAAGGTGGTTTGTGTGCCGGAGGGGAGCAGGGCGGAACGCTCGTCTGGGGTCAACTGGAATTGATCCGCAAGCTGTTTCACCACATCTGAAATCTTGACTTCCCCAGCTTCGGAGGCGCGCAGAACTGGCAGCATCAATGTTTGGAAGTCGGGAATTGCCATGAAGTCTCTCCGGGCTGGGGGTGTGGAGCTTGATGGACTGGAAGTCAAGGCGCTCATGTAAACCCATTGGGAGCACAGTACAAAAAGCTGCGTTGTCTGGCTAGGGGGAACTGAACTCACTTAGCGGTCATCCGACGAATGTCGAAGAGTACCCATTTCCTTCTACCGTTTGCGCCCCTTGTTCGACAAGTTAGTGCCCTCTTAAGGCGCAAAGCCTTCCTATCTCATTAGACTGGAGATATCCCACAATGCCGAGTTTGGATGATGGGCTAGACAGGAATTGCCGCATCTGATATCGATTGTTCAAATCGCTTTTTGTTTTGAGACGTTCTGCCTGGGAGTGTGTATGGACTTGGCAATTGTTTCGCTACCGCTAGCAGCGGCGAAGAAGGATCAAGACCTACTGTTTCCGTTTGTGTCACGTCTAAACTTTGGCGCATTATCTATTGTGTCGCACCTTAGCCTGGCAGGATTTAATGCCCGCGTGTATGATCCTCAACACTCTGAAAAGGGCAAGGGCATTGAAAACACTATCGCTTGGCTTAAAGAAAACAATCCAAAACTAATTGGATTGTCGTGTATTAGTGGTTTTGCGTACGACAACCTAAACAGATACGCAGTAACAATTAAAAAAGAATTCCCGTCAACAATTTTGCTTGTCGGTGGCAAAGATCACATTGGTAAACTTGGAAACATGGTTATCGATGATTGTAGTTGTGTTGACGTCGTAGTTACTGGAGAGGCTGAATTAGCAATTGAATGCTATATTGATGATTTAATGAAGTCAAAGAATGTGCATATTTCTGTTACAGAAACAGAAAAAGACTGCTATAGCATAAGAAAATATAAAAATGCTATCGTGATAGCTGGAAAGTATCTTGATAGAATACCAAAGCTCGACTTTACTCTGTATGAGAATTTCAAAGAATTTCCTGCTGCGATTGAAATAAGTAGGGGGTGCCCACACAACTGTAGTTTTTGCGTGAATGATAGAACCAGAAAGTTTGTAAAAAAAGATATAGACGGCATAATTTCAGAGGCGAAGGATCTTAGCTCGCTGTATGGTCTTAAAAAACAATCAATATATTTTCAGGCTCCGATATTTGCAATGCAGCATGATGAATTAGTTCAACTCAAGAATGAACGGCAACGCGTTGGCTTGTCATTTGTCTGGCGGGCTCAGTGTCGGGCTGACAGCATTGATAGTGCTCTTGCTTGTGAAATGGCAAGTGCTGGGGCAGTTGTGATTGATCTTGGTTTGGAGAGTGGTTCACCAGAAATGCTTAAGCGGATGTGCAAAACTAGCGATCCTGTAAAATACCTGGAAAAGGCAAGGCGTTCTATAAAAGTCCTAAACGAGGTGGGCATAATTCCAAAGCTCAATATTCTCTTCTACGTGGGAGAGACGTGGGAGACTGTCCAGCAAACTTACGATTTTATACAAACTTGCACGGATGGCATTCAAAGTTTGTCAGCTTACCCTGTTATGGCGTATCCCGGTGGTTCCTTTATGTCGGATATAAAACAAGAGCTAGAATGTGCAGGAGGGTCGTTCGTAAAGTCTGACGAATGGTCGCAGCGACATTTAACCCCAATCAATCCGAGCAAAGATTTTAGCTATGTTGACTTGAAAAGATTAGGCGTAATGTTTGGGAGGGCTTTCCAAACGATAGAAAGTTATTTTAACGAAAGAAGTGTCGGTTACTACTCGCCTAGCGTAAGTTATGACCAGTTTGTGGCATTGTCATCACGTAAGGATGCTAAAGATTTACCCTTTTCGTTTGAGATGCGTAGAATGCTCGAATATAGAGAAACGCTACGCCGGTATATTGCTAGCAAGGGAGCGATATCTATATGAAAATCGCAATAACTGGTGCTTCGTCAACGGGTAAGACTGTTCTCATGAGCGATATCGTGTCTGCATTGTGCAGCTATGATGATCAGTTTAGTGCAGAGTATATAGATGTCAGAGCGATTGCTGACAGAATGAATGTAAAAGATGCTGTTAAGCACTCACAATCAAATTTACTCGACTTTCAGACTGAAATATATTCCGAAAAGTATAGGCATGAGTTCGGTAAGACAAAGTACGTCACTGACCGTTCATATTTAGACTTGGCTGCTTACTATGCTATCCGTGAATCGGAACTTGGTAAAGTAAGTGCTTCATATGTTGAAAGTTGCATATTAATGGCGCGATCTTTTGATTTGCATATACATTTACCATTTGGACGATTGGCATTTGAAGAAGATGGTTATCGTCCTAGTAATGTCGGTTTTAATATAGACATTGATTGCTATATTAAGTCTAAACTCGCTGAGCTATCGCTCAGACACTTAACCATAAAAACGCCTGACCGTTCTTTTTCTGTTTCGATGGTCCTTAATGAGCTAAGAAGTTTTAACCCCAGCTTCTTTGTTCGTTAGCTATTTAATTTTCACGGAATATCTGCGTTACAACCCCAACCTCTGTTATTGAGAAATGGCTGTTAATGCGAGCGATCGCTGAATTTATTGCGTCAATTGCTTCAGGTTCGCTCCGATATCTTTTCCATATTGTTGATACACTCCCGACCTGTTTCCCATCAGTGTCAATAAAATACCTAATTGCAGGGATAACATTTGAGCCCATCGTATAGCTCAAAAAAAGTACTCTAATAGACTCTTTTGATCTAAAGGACGCTACAGCGTATGGGGTTTTAAGGGTCATCCTATCTTGCATGCATAGCCCTGACATCTCTATTGCTTTATAAAATATAATCATAGGCGCAGCGGCCAGGGACGGGCAAGTGTTCAACGTGTAGTACCTTCCCATAGCTCTTTGATAATATATGTGTATTGGAAATCTCTTCTATGTATTCAGCACCGCTTTTTAAGAATTTCGATTTGTCGTCTTTCGTGATCATGTCAATTACGTCGCTGCATTTCTCCGCACTATCCTCTACCTGCATCATCATTTCTACTTCTTTTCGAATACCTTTCGCAACGTAGTGATGTTCTTCACTCGCATTTTGATATATCAAATTGTCATCAAAGTTGCAGAGTCTTGATACGTCGATCCAAAAATGAATATTTTTATCTATTGCATTCCCAGCAAAAAGCGTCTGTTCATTTCCTATTGCGATTTTAAAACTACCATTAACCATTTGCTCAAGCTTTGTTTGTTCAAGCAGCAGCGGAGAAGTGTAAAAAAAATCGCATTTACCGTATGATGTAGATTTTAAGCATATCATGTCAACAAGTTCGGATGGTATACTTATGTCGATGATTGATGCAAAATCGTATGTGCTAAAATCAAAACTGTTGAAAACTGTATTCCAAAACACAAACGGATTGGCAGTTTCTTCACGACTACAAACAATTATTACGTCATATCCACAAGATTCTAGTTGGACCTTGGATATCGCGGTCATTATTATGCCGTGAGCATTGAAATATCCAAATATTACCGCTTTTTTCCGTTTTTGTGACAAGAGCATGCCACTGCGTAGATCGTCATGTGTGGGAATGAGTTCAATCGCCCAAGGTAATCTTGTGCCTAGGAGCTCTTCTATCATTCTGGAAATTTGCAAACTTGCTGCTTCATAGTCTTTAATCAAAACTTGAAGCTTCACCCCACTTCTGTCTACAATAATCCGACTTCCTATAATGTTTAGCACGCTTAGGTGGTGGGGCCCTTGTTTTGAGTCGATTAACTGAAGAACCTTGCTCGTTTCAGAATCAAAGTTTGTGCTTCTTCTATAGTCAAGATCTAGAGCATCAGCGACTCTTAGAAGGCTAGCCAGGAATCCTACTTTTACATTCGTTCTTTTGTCTACGCTATCTCGCTTGTATTTTTTTCTATGCCACCTGCATAGCTTGCCTACAACAATTGCTTCTTCAATTGAA
>Ga0183099_1001876_pt1 | contig 11470 bp, 10 predicted proteins | sample Biomet1_FD_127788 | JGI IMG/M metagenome (GOLD analysis project Ga0183099, IMG submission 127788) | Microbial communities from bioreactor (seeded with anoxic lake sediment) at LBNL, California, USA - Biofuel metagenome 1 | ecosystem: Engineered > Bioreactor > Anaerobic > Unclassified ... | reverse complement strand
TTACTTTTTTGAAGAAATAGCAATGTAGTGGTGATTTCAGAAATGTGTATTTCGTTTTCACACAACCTCAGCAATAATCGGCAATTCATTCCGCTTTTTTCAAAGTGGTGGTGCAGTATCCCATAAAAGTGCAAGAATTGCGTTATTATTGGTGATTATACTTTTACTTTTTTGAAGAAATAGCAATGTAGTGGTGATTTCAGAAATGTGTATTTCGTTTTCACACAACCTCAGCAATAATCGGCAATTCGTCAAACTGCGTGTTTTATTAGAAAAGCGAAGCTCGTATATCGGCAATTAATAACAATTGGAAGTTATGAAAATATGAACATAAGGGTCAATCAAGGAGACAGATATGTTTTTTTCAAAAGGCCCGTGAACACTACACTTGTCCTTTAGAAATTGTGCATGATATCATCAAGGGAAAACGGAAGACTATTATTCTATTTCAACTTCAATACGGAGCAGAATCATTATCCCAGCTTGAGCATCAGATTGAGGGGATCAGCCAAAAAATGCTGTTGCAGCAGCTAAAAGAGCTCAGTAATTTTGGGCTAATTCAAAAACAATCATTTGAAGGATATCCGCTTCATGTGGAATACTCTTTAACACCGGAACGGGGGCAAAAAATGCTAAGAGCTATTGGCATCATGCAGGAAATTGGCATTGACTATATGGTGGAACATAGTATGACGGACACTCTTGATAAAAAAGGAATCTGTTATCAGACACGCAGGTGATAACCCACAAAAAAGTGGGTAATTTACAGTCACGGAGAAACACGGTATCCTGAACCCACAATAATAACAGGAGGGAATGCCGCATGAAGCAAGCTTTAATTATCGTTGATGTGCAGCAGGAGTACTTTCCGGGTGGAAAACTTGAACTCTATAAACCGGAAAAAGTATTGGAGCAAATACTAGAGGTGCTGCAATTATTCCGTGAGAAAGAATGGCCTGTATTTTTTATACGTCATATCAGTATATCGGAAAACGCTTCAATTTTTATTCCTGGAACAATTGGCGTTGAATTGCACCCTAAGCTTATTCCTCGTCAAGAAGAAATTGTGCTGGATAAGCATTTTCCTAATTCATTCATGGGAACCGGATTATGTGAACGCTTGACCGCCTTAAAAGTTAAGCGCCTTGTTATCTGCGGGATGATGACGCATATGTGCATCGACACAACCGTCCGCGCTGCGAAAGATATCAGCTTTCCGGTGACGTTGTTGGAAGATGCCTGCACGGGAACAGCATTGCAATGGGACGATACGCTTGTTCCATATCCAGCAGTTCACGCAGCCATAATGGCGTCGCTCAATGGTACTTTTGCGAAAGTGAAAAAGGCGGCTTCATTTTTACTGGAAAATCAATAAGGTTCCATTTGGGGTTTGCTTTGTAACCACCGGATGAATTATGATCCGGGAATCAGGCAGTTGTTAAGGAGCAATTATCTTCGCTCATATGCAGTAAAAACAGGCGGCTGAAAAATCTGCGCAAAAGGCTCCGCAGCCTTTTGCGCAGATTCATGCATAGCAAAGCTACCGCTATCACCGTGCGGCTGGTGTCTTCCAGTCTGGCAGCGATACGACGTAGGCAGTCTTTCCTTTGCCAAATTCGCCTTCCACAGCGTTGCGATCGCAGATGTCCGTGTATTCCTGCTTTCTCGCTTCTTTAACTTTCGTCACTGCTTTTTGGCGTCCTGCCCAGCGCAGGGCCGGTTAGGCGGATTGCGTGCCCCTTGCAGAATCGGAGATTCTCCCTGTTCCGGTAGATCTTGTCCGCCAGAACTCTGCTGGGATAGCAGCCATAAAAGGCGTGGTATCTTTTCACGACGGCAATGAAGTCATCCGCCTCGTTGAAGGCGTCAAAGCTCAACCGTTCGATCCGAGCGTAACCATCCACCAGACTGATATGCAGCTTCGCGCCAAACTCGGTTTTTGCTTTGGCTTTTCCGCGCACAATGGGCCGTACCCACGGCTGAGTGAAGCTGACGATTCGATCCGGAACGCTGTGGGTATTGGTTCCGTACATGAGCCGCTGCTGCTCATATATCGCGGTGATGATGTTCAGCCGGCCGCTCTGCCCTTGTGTCAAACGGATTCCGCTTTTCACCAGGTCGGCAACAAATCCAATGTCACGGCGAATATACTGCAGCTGCAGATTTTACGACTTTTCAATGAGGTCATGCCAAATGGTATGGCCGCTTTTTATGCATTCAAAAAAATAATGCGCCCTGCTGAGTAATCTTTGAGCGGCTGTGTTCTTCGTAACTGAAAAACACAGCCGCTTTTTTATTGCCATTTTTCAAAAAGTACTGCCATGCAAGGTGTGACGAAATGAATGAGAACAATGCCAGCGAGGTTCATGAGAGGTATGCCTTTCGCCTTAACTGAAATAGAAATGCAATTAATTCCAGGCTTTTCTCTCCGAAGCACCGGAGTCTTGAGAAGGTGTTACAAATATACCGGCACTGACTGCGATTTTCGATTCTGTACACAAACAACAGAAAACAAACAATGCTGCGGCTTCGGAGGCTGTATTTGCCCCCCGGAGCGAATTGCAGCCGGTTGCGTATCCTATGGGGAACTGCTTCAGCTGTTCCTAAGCCAAATCCAGCTTCGGACATTTGCTTCGCGGATTGAGAAGCTGCTCAGAAAAAGCGATGCGAATCCAATGTTTTGCAGAAATACGGAACACCGCAGAAGATTTCAAAGCCTGCAAAGAAGTGGATTATTGCCGCTTTTAACTCTTTCCGATTAAAGATATTTGTATCCACGGTGTTGATCTGGATGGCTACGTCATATTCCATACGGTAAGGGATCTATATCACGGTACAGACCATATTGCCATTTCGGAACTGAGCGATCCGGAGCTGATCAATGATAAGCTACTCCGCCTGATCATTAACGCCTTTCTCGTGAGGCGGTACGGCATAGCGGCGATTACAACATAGAACAGAAACAGCAGTTACAGGGCTTCCGGTTACAGCTCAAGTCATGTGTGGTTGCTTTGAAAAGGAGGTGATGTTTATCAATAAGGAGAGATGTAAGAATGATTATGCAGCAGAAGCCGACTTACTCATCCGGCCAGATTAGGAATAAAGGTGGAAATGGCCGGGACATAGGTCGTCAAGACCACAACGATCAAACTGGCAATCACAAACGGCATAACGTCCTTCACTATATCCACATACCTTGCGCCGGACAGCTTCTGGGCCATAAACACGGAGCTGCAGAACGGGGGAGTGATGAAGCCAACGCTCAGGTTAACCAGAATGATTGCACCAAAGTGTATCGGATCAATCCCCATGGCGGTGGCAGTTGGCAGCAACAGCGGAACGACCAGCAAGATTGCTGCGTTAATATCAATTAGCATACCGCAGATCAGAAACAGAATATTGGCAAAAATCAAAAACACGCAAGCGCTCGCAATATGAGTGGTAACAAAAGCCTTGATCGCCTCGGCAATTCCGATCATGGAAATGATTCGTCCCGAGCAATTGGAAAATCCAATCAAAATGCAGATTGTAGCGGTGGAAATTGCAGACTCTACCGTCATTTTGATAAACTTTTCATCCGTATCTTTATAGAAGATCTTCTTGCAGGCATAGAAAATCACACCGTAAAGCACCGCGGCAGCGCCGGCTTCTGTGGCCGTAAAAACTCCGCCGTAAATGCCGCCAAAGATAATCACGGGCATAATCAGCGCAGGGATGGAACGAATGAAAGCTTTTCCGACATTCCCCAGATACAGTGAGCAGGTGAGTGAAGAGGTGTCTTTTCCTTCCCGGCGGCCCTGAACAAAGTAATTGATCGTGATGAACATGATCATGCAGAGGAGTGCGGGTCCGATCGTGCTCAGCCAGACGGCGGAAATGCTGACAGACGCACACAGGCCATACATAATTCCGGGGACAGAGGGGGGGATTAAAATACCCAGAAAACTGGAGGCAGCAGCAAGAGCTGCACAATAACTGGAGGAATATCCCCGCTTTTTCATCTCGGGAATCATAATGCCGCCGATGCAGCTGATGGTAGCCATGCAAGATCCGGTCAGAACACCGAAAGCCGCAGAAGTCAGGATCGTCACGGCCCCCAAAGAGCCGCGGATTCGGCCGACAATAGAATCAATAAGTTTAATCAAGGCATTTGCAATCCCGCTGTGCTGCATGATTGCACCCGCAAAGATAAACAGCGGAACAGCCAGCAGAGGAAAACTGTCCAGGCCGGAAAAGGCAACGGTACACAGCGTAGAGGTTTTCATCCCGTTGAACAAAATGACTGCCAGGGTTGCAGCACCGATGGAATACCCAACCGGAACTTTGCCGAACATGGCCAGGCAAATGAAGAACAGGAGGAATATCGCCAATAAAATCATAGGACTCATAATTATTTAACTTCCTCCTTATTCTTTCGCCTGAGGAGTCTGCGGCCCCTCATATGTATAAAACAGGCGGCAAACGCAGTGATAGATCATCAAAGCAGTGCCGATCAAAATCACACTCATAGGGATCAGCATATTGATGTGCATGCTGGCAGACGTTTGAGGATGACGGGAAATTGCCTGCAGGTATTGATAATAGAAGATGAAGAACAGTATTACGAAGATAAGAGTGAGAATCATGGAAATCTTCTCGAAGCGAGCCATCGCTTTTTGGGGATCTTTCGCCTTTTTCTCGATAATGCTGTCCATCAGGTCAATGTTGATATGTCCTCCGTTGATAAACGCGCGGCCTGACCCAACATAAATCAGTGAAATAAACAGATACCGCGCAAGCTCTTCACACCAGGGCGAAGAAATCTTCAAAATATACCTACAGACAATTTGGATGACGATGCTGGCTGTTAAGACAATCAAAGCCAGGAAAAGAAACCCGTCTTCCACCTTAACGAAGCCGTGCTCAATTTTGCGGCAGGTTTTTACCGTGCCTTTCTCATTACTCATATACAAACCTCAAATCATATCTTGCTGCCAGATGACAGCGGCTTGAATTGTTGACCGCCCGTAAATTGGCGGCAGGAAGAATCCTTTCGTCTTATTTCATGCTCTTTCTGCTTTCCTGCTTTCGCACAAAAAATCTGAAAATTGCCGAAGCACCTACCTTTACACTTTGGTGAAAAGCCATGCCCGGAACCATTCCGGATATCCCCTTGACTTCCGTACATCGGCTGAATTACTTTCATTTGATTCAGACCGTTTCGTCCAGCTTTTCTGCATAGTCTCACTTTGATATGCAGAGTATCAATTCAATATCCTGACGCAACGGCAGGGCGCTATCCACGGAATGGCGCCCTGCCATTGCGTACAGTGAGGTTATCAAAATCTGAGCTTATAAAAACTGTTCCTGATTTAAAATCAAACGCCGAAGTCCTGATTGATCTGATCCATAATCGAGGAATCATACTGGCTGGCATACTGAGACCACAGTTTCACGGCAGCAGCCTTCAAATCCTTATAGAACTGAGAATCCTCCGCAACCTCGGAAACCTCAAAACTGCCGTTCTTCAGAATATCCTGGGTTTCGGAACGCATGGTCTGGCGGAAATATTCGCCGGTCTCGGTAGCGGCTTTGGTGAACGCTGCCTGCTGTGCAGGAGTCATACTATCCCAGAAATCCTGGCTGCAGACGATGGACGCACCGGAATACATATAATTCAAAAGCGTGATGTACTTGATGTCATCCAGAACGCCCATGGACTGCATGTTATAGATGGAGTTATCAACGCCGTCCACTGTGCCCTGCTCCAAAGCAGCCAGAGTCTCGCTGGTGCTGATAGAGGCGGAGATGGCTCCGCAGGCGGTATAGAAGTCCTGGCAGGCGGTGACTTCGGGGACACGGATCTTCAGGCCCTTGAAATCTGCCATGGATGTGATCGGCTTCTTGACGTTACCGACTTCACGGAACTCGTTTTCGGTGGCAGCAACACGAACGATGCCCTGCGCAGCCATTTCTTTGGTCAGCTCATCGCCGATCCAGCCGTTGATGTAGTACTGGTCGACCTGATCGTAGCTGGTAATCATGAACGGAAGCCAAGCCCAGTCCAGACCACCGATTGCAGAATCGATACCCATATCGGAAATAAATCCGGCTTCCAGAGTACCCAGCTGAATCATTTCGGTCATTTCGCGTTCACCGCCCAGAGAACCACCGGCAATCTTAGTCCCCTGAATGCTTCCGCCGGAATACTTGTTGCACAGATCGATGAGCATATCCATGCTCTTGTCCTGGACACCTTCGCCCGAGTGCGTATTGTTGACGCTGAAAGTAACCACGGGATCGCCGGATGCAGCGCTGGAGCCGGATGCAGCCGCCGAAGAGGAGCTGGAGTTGCTGGAGCCGGACGCGGAACCCGCTCCGGAATTCCCGCAGCCGGTCAGCATAAGAGACGTTGACATAGCCATTGCCAAAGCGAGAGCCATAAACTTTTTCATGTTTCTTCTCCTATCTTTTTTTGCGCTTTTTATAACAGCAAAAACAGCGAAGCGCTCACCGCCGCTTTTGCCGGGGAACAAATTAAAGGGGGCACATTCCTGGAATACGCTGAGACCGCTTAACCGCAACAGGCTGTTTTGGCCTGAATGTGGATGTTATGGCCGCTGTAATTTCCTTTCACTGTCTCATACTCGTGTTTTGCCAAAGCCAGCAGTCTGCGGAAATCGATGCCACAGTCATACCCCATCTCATTGAGCATCAGCACCAGGTCCTCCGTTGCCGTATTGCCGGATGCTCCGGGGGCAAACGGACAGCCGCCCAGTCCGCCCAGTGTCGCCTGAACCCCGTCAGCGCCCGCTTCAATGGCGGCCAGCGTATTCACAATTCCCATATTACGGGTATCATGGATATGTACTTCAAAGCGTGCCCTCGGGAAGGTTTCCTTTGCAGCCTTTAGAAAGAACCGCACCTGCGCCGGATCGGCCACGCCGACTGTATCGCAGAGGTTGAATGTTGTTAAGCCCAAATCCCAGGCGCGCTTCAGAAATGCCAGCAAAGGCTCAGCATCCCGATATTTTCCCTCAAACGGGCAGCCAAAAGCAGTTGCAACATCCAGACAAACATCCAGATCTTTACATTCGTTTTTAATCTTTTCCAGTTCGGCAAACGATTCATCATGTGTGCGGTTGATATTTGCCTTGTTATGGCTGACGCTCAGAGAAATCACATTCGCGACCTTTTTCATGCCAACTTCAACGGCGGTCTGCGCCCCGCGGAAATTCGGAATGAGTGCAAACAAGTCCAGGTCCGGATGCTTCGTCAGGCAAGCCGTGGCAACTTCCTTTGCGTCCTTCATCTGCGGAATCGCTTTGGGGTGCACAAACGAGGTGATCTGCATATGCCTAACGCCCGCGTCAATCAGCCCGTCGATCATTTCCAGCTTCTTCTCAATCGGAAGATATTCTGCCAAATTCTGAAATCCGTCACGGGGTCCAACTTCGATAACATCTATTTTTTTGACCATTCTGTTTCCTTCCTCAAATTACATGAATTGCTTTCAGCTCAGCCAGTTTCTGCTCATCAAAGCCCAACAGCTCTTTATAGATCCTGGCATTGTCCTGTCCGAGTGCGGGCGCCGGATTACGCGGGAAAGCCTTTTTGTGAGTAAATTTCAGCTGATTGTTTGTCAGCCGCATTTTTCCGGCCACAGGATGATCCATCTCCGGAAACATATTCCGATCCCCTGCAATCTGCGGGTCAACCACAACGCGGTCCAGTGTGTTGATGGGGCAAGATGGAACACCGATGGCATTGAGCCTGTCCGCAACTTCATCAACGGTTTGGAGCTTGGTCCAGCCCTCCACGATCTCTTTCATGGCAACATGGTTTGCAACACGGTTCTTGACCGACGCAAAACGGGCATCATTTGCCAACTCGGGACTCCCCATCTCCTTGCAGAGCAGTGCAAACAGCTTGTCGTTACCGGCGCCGATAATTACACTCCCGTCCTTGGTCTTGAAAGAATCATACGGATAGGTGGACTCGTACCGATTTCCGATTCTCTGGGGAATTTTCCCAGTTGCAAGATAAATCATATTGATATTCGTCATGGCAGAGACGACGGAATCAACAAGCGATACATCGACCTTCTCTCCCTCCCCGGTTTTTTGCTTATTCACCAGGGCGCCCAGAATGCCGATGGTCAAACTCAAACCGCCCAGCACATCGCCAATCGGAGTTCCGGTACGGGTCGGCTCGCCGCCGGGCCAGCCGGTTGTACTCATCAGTCCGCCCATTGCCTGTCCAATAATATCATAACCTGCGCGTTTGCTGTACGGTCCCGTATGACCAAAGCCGGAAACGGCACCATAAATAATGCCAGGATTGATCTCTTTGAGAACATCGTACCCCAATCCCAGTTTCTCCATCGTTCCGGGGCGGTAGTTTTCTATGACAATATCGGCCTTCTTAACCATTTCTTTAAAGATTTCTTTTCCCTCCGGGGCTTTTAAGTTTAGTGTACAGCCCTCTTTGCTGCGATTAAAGTTCATGTAATAAACGCTCTCTCCGTTTATAAAAGGGCCAAATGCACGGCTATCGTCACCTTTGACGGGCATCTCAATCTTGTAAACGGTTGCCCCCATATCCGCCAGCAGCATGCCGCAATATGGACCCGCCAATACGCGGGTAAGATCGAGCACCTTGACCCCACATAAAACCCCATTGTTGATTTCCATAAAAATTTCTTCCTCTCATCTGCACATTCCCCCAAACGCGTCCGGACTTGTCTGCGAGAATCGCAATTGTAGTACATTTCTATTCAAGCAAGATGTATGCCAAATTTACGCAGGCATGGTTTTCTCTTGCTGTTTTTTTTGAAATGTGTCGGAATAGGACGTTTTTTGCCGCTCTTTTAGGCTTAATCCATTGATTGTCAGTTTGTCCTTTTCTAGAACTTAGCTTTTAAAACACTCCGACTCCGCAAGTCTTGTTTCATTTTATTAAATATTTCAGTATGTGAAACATTTACATTGCCATTTAAAAAATATCTGTCGCTATACTAAAATTATTGTGGTTTTTACCGAATGCTATTTGAGATTTATACATATGCAGGTCAAATTTTGGACAGTTAAAGCCTGCGTTCCTTTAAGCTATGTACTAATCACACAAAAAGCGCTTCTTCAAATTATGACAGCGAACACTTTTCAAAACATCTAGTTGCCTTTTTCTTTTCGTTTGTTTTAGTTGACGATCTTTGCAACTGTATTATAATGGTTGTCATATTCATGGCTTTCGGCCGAAGAAAAGAGGGCTCTCTATGAACAAATACCGCATTTGCTGCCTGACATACGGCGGTCTTGATATTTTAGCCAAGGAGGCAATCCGGAAAATCAACGACCCGGAACTTGAAATCACCTGCCTGTCCACCCGCCTGAGCATACTGACGCCTGATTTAATTGCCGGCGTTCAGGAAAAAACAGAGATTTTTATTGCAGGAAGCTCCAACCTCAAGACCGCTAGACAGCTGTTCAACGTCCCATGCGTCGCAATCAAAGTGGACTATCAGGACTATTTGCGTCACATTCTTGAGGTATCTCAAAAACAGCAGCACTGCAGAATTGGAATTGTCACCTACCAGGAAAAGCTCCCCTACGCCTTTTCGGAAATTGAAGCTCTGACCGGAGTGACCGTTAAAAATATAGTATATGATTCCAACAGCAATCTGGCAAGCCGCATCGCCGAAAGCGGCTGTTCCGTTATTTTGGGGGGCGGCTATGCCTGTGAAACCACAGAGCATCTGGGACTGATGGGAGTCCTGATCTATCCGGGCATAGCGGTGATTGAAAAAGCTCTGGAAGATGCAAAGGTCTTGGCAGAGCACCTGCGCCGCGAAAAAGAAAAAATGATGTATTATGCGGCGGTGATTGGGGAATCCCCCAACGGTATTATCAGCATTGATCATACGGGCATCATTACAAACTACAATCCGAGCGCAGAAAAATACCTCGGCGTTTCTGCCGGCGTAGCCCAGGGGCAGTCTGCGGCAAGGCTTTTCCCGGAACTGGATCTGGAGAGCACATTCCGCCAAAAAACGCGGGTGGAGGATGTGGTTGTCCTTTATCGGAACCGACAGCTTCATTTGCGTAAAATTCTTATGAAAGAGAGCACGGAACTGGAAGCCGCGGCGACGGCGCTGATTACTGATCTGTCCGACTTCCGTAAATCCGAAATGTCCTACCTGATTAAGCAGCGTGCCTCGCTCGCCAAAAGCGGCTTTGTCTCGAAGTATTGTTTTTCAGACATCGTGGGCAGCTGTAAAGCGCTCAGCGACACCGTTTCCCACGCAAAGATCTACGCCAAGACAAACTACAACATATTGATTTACGGAGAAACCGGCACCGGCAAAGAATTGCTGGCACAGAGCATTTGCAATACGTCAGACCGCTCGGATCAAAGTTTCGTCGCAATCAACTGTGCCGCATTACCAGACAATCTGCTGGAAAGTGAGCTGTTTGGTTACAAGGAGGGTGCATTTACTGGAAGCGCCAAGGGTGGGCGGCGCGGTCTATTTGAATTGGCCAATCGCGGCACTATTTTTCTGGATGAAATCGGCAGCGTATCTCCCGCATTGCAGGTAAAGCTGCTTCGCGTTTTGCAGGAACGCGAAATCATGAGAGTGGGAGATGATAAAATTATCCCAGTGGACGTGCGCGTCATTTCAGCTACCAACAAATATTATAAGGATATGATTGCCGACGGTTTTCGCCGCGACCTGCTCTTCCGGCTTAATGAGCTGGAACTGGAACTACCGCCGCTGCGCGTACGAGGAAATGATGTAATCCTGCTGTTCCGTTCCTTCCTCCGGCAAACTCCGGGTGGAGAAGCCATAGAACCCAAAATTGAAGGTCAGAGCCTGTCCTTGCTCAAAAGCTATTCCTGGCCCGGAAATATCCGGGAGTTGCACAACGTCTGTGCTCGTTTTTCTGTTTTGTTCTCCGCAGGCGGAGGAGACGCAAACATCACGCGTACCCTGCGTGAGTGCATCGGCAGCGACCGGCTTTTAGATGACATCATGTATCGTTATAAATACAAGAAAGGGGCCAAACAAATTAACCCCGCCATGCTCAATGAGCTTACAAAAGCTCTGGGATATACAAAAGAACAATTGGCAGAACTCATAGGCATCAGCCGCACAACTCTCTGGCGTCTGGAAAGAGAATCTGACGAAGCCAAAATTTTAAGTAGTCCGAACAATAATAGTTCTATGGATGACTAACAAATTCACAAGAGAAAAAGCTATGGAAAGCCATGTCTCAACTACCCATTCTGTTTACGGCTCCGAGAAGTGGCTCTGGGGCGTTTATTGTTCTATGGTTTGCTCCGCAACCGCGCTGAGAATTATGTACTACGGATCAGGCGATTGTTATGAGGCAACGATCTTCGCTCATAAACAGCGAAAACTGGGAACTGAAAAATGCGTACAGGAGGCTCCGCAGCCTTTTGCACAGATTCATGCATAGCAAAGCTACCGCTA
>Ga0183099_1001875_pt1 | contig 11470 bp, 10 predicted proteins | sample Biomet1_FD_127788 | JGI IMG/M metagenome (GOLD analysis project Ga0183099, IMG submission 127788) | Microbial communities from bioreactor (seeded with anoxic lake sediment) at LBNL, California, USA - Biofuel metagenome 1 | ecosystem: Engineered > Bioreactor > Anaerobic > Unclassified ... | reverse complement strand
GCATACCCTTTACTTTCCGGTTTACTCAGAAAACCTGCCTGACCGGCTGCGGCCATAACAAGCGTGCCGTCAAGTCGACCGGTGAGCATATCGCTATAAACCAGGTTTTGATCTTTGTAAGAAACAACATTGACACCTTTAGGTTCCCAATGTGCCTTTGCATAAACTTCCTGAATCGAGCCTTGCAGAACACCTATATTTTTACCCTGTAGCCCTTCAGCGGTTGGCGCCAGACCTGCATCAGGCTTTGCCACTAATTGAGAAGGAATTCTGTAAATCGGGTTAGTGAAATCAATCGTTTCTTTACGCTTTTCAGTAATGTTCATCGCGGAGTTGATGGCGTCAAACTTTTTAGCTTGTAGCGCTGGAATTAAGGTATCAAAACTGCTTTCTTCCCATGCGCATTTCATTTTGGCCGCTTTACAGATCGCGTTACCCAGTTCGATATCAAACCCTTCCAACTCGCCTTTTGCATTTTTACTTTCAAACGGCGGATATTCCGCTTCCACGCCATAGCGCAATGTAGTTTCAGCTAGAACAGAAGTGGAAGATAAAATACCTAATGACAGAGCCAAAAAGCTTAATTTATTCATTTGAAGATCCTTCTAACAATTGAGGTTTGGCGAACTTTAAATAAAAACCCGATTATTCAATGCGGGAAGATTACGTCGAATTTTTGCGGTATAAAAAGAGTCAATTTCAGCAATAACAAAACCATTGCCTTCTTCTTTCTGATCGAGAATGACACCCCACGGATCGATAATCATGCTGTGACCAAAAGTCCGTTTGCCATTAGGGTGAACCCCCGTTTGCGCGGCGGCAATCACATAACATTGGTTTTCAATAGCCCGAGATCGAAGCAAGGTTTCCCAGTGTGCTTCGCCGGTGGTATAGGTAAACGCAGCCGGTGCGGTGATCACGTCATAACCCGATGATTGGCGATACATTTCCGGAAACCGTAAGTCGTAGCAAACAGATGCTCTGACATTTCCAATGACGGTATTAAAGGTTTGAACTGTATTCCCCGCCACTAAGGTGTCTGATTCGGCATAACGTTCGGAACCATTATTAAATCCAAATAGATGGATTTTATCGTAACGACCGACACAGATACCGGAGTCATTAAACAGTAAATTCGTATTGTAAACTTTGGTCGGATCTTGGCTGCGTAATGGCACCGTTCCGGCTGAAAGCCATATCTTGTTCGCTCGGGCTAATTCCGCTAAAAAAGATTGAATGGGGCCGTTGCCTGGGGTTTCGCCCAGCATGACCCGACTTTCATCTGTTGTGCCCATGAAGCAAAAATATTCCGGTAGCAAAACAAATATTGCTCCGCTTTGCGCTGCTTGCGTGACTAACTTGGCGGCCAAAATCAGATTGTCGCTCACACTGTCACAGCTGTTCATTTGTATGGCAGCCACTTTCATTTTTTTCATCATAACCTCAGCGGGGCTGAACTTCAGATAAAGCGCGGGCACCGGCAATAATGGTGGCATCGTCTTTAGCGAATGAAAGGCGGATCAATTTGTTATCAGTGCCATCAGCATAAAAAGCAGATAACGGGATTGTCGCAACGCCTTGTTGGGTAATGAGTCGCTTAACCATGTCACTGTCTTTCTCATCACTGAAATGAGCGTAACTGGCTAACAGAAAAAATGATCCGGACGATGGCAATAATTCAAACGGGCTATTTTTGAGCTGCTCGATCATCAAATCCCGCTTCTGCTGATAAAAAGCAGATAAATGAAGATAGGTTTGCGGATCTTGCATGTATTCTGCAAAAGCATATTGCATCGGTGTGTCGGCAGAGAACATCATGAACTGATGTATTTTGAGGATCTCATCCATCAATGCGGCAGGCGCAAGACAATACCCTACCCGCCAGCCAGTGACATGAAACGTCTTTCCGAAAGAAGATACGATCACACTGCGGGTTGCTAATTCCTGATGTGTCGCCATGCCGTGATGCTGTTTTCCATCAAACACAATGTGTTCATAAACTTCATCGGACAGGATCACGATATTTGTATTGCGGGTCAGGCGGGCCAGCGTATCAAGATCCGCCCGGTTTAATACCTGCGCGCTGGGGTTATGCGGGGTATTAACAATAATCATTCGGGTTTTTGGCGTAATCGCGGCCTGGACTTCATCCCAATTAATAGTGAATTCAGGAACCGAGAGTTTTAGCGCTACAGGCTTTGCGCCTTGTAACCGGACAATAGGCGCATAACTATCAAAGGAGGGCTCAAAATAGATCACCTCATCGCCCGGATGGACTAACGCGGAAATGGCGGAATAGAGCCCTTCGCTGGCACTTGCTGTAACGGCGATTTCCCGATTGATATCATAAGCTTGACCATAAAGCGTCTGTACTTTTGCTGCAATAACCTCTTTCAGTGAGACAACACCTGTCATTGGCGCATATTGATTAAAACCCTGTTGCATTGCTCGGGTTACACCCGCCACTAATGCCGGATCACAAGGGAAATTAGGCGCTCCCTGAGATAGATTAATAGCGTTATGCTGGTTGGAGAGTTGGCCAATAACGGTGAAAATAGTGGTACCCACATCTGGCAATTTGGATTGCAACTGCACAGGCGTCTGAATGCTCATGAATTCTCCGTTTTCGTTTACTTTCAGCGGTTTGGTTTAAGTTACATTTAACGTGACTTCGCTTGTTGTCACTATCGAATTGTTGTCATAATAGCCATGAGAAAAACGCATGACAGGAAGTAAATACATGGCAAAACGGACTCCCCCTTTGAATGCGTTATATGCGTTTGCCGTAACCGCCCGTCACCTCAATTTTACGCGCGCAGCAGAAGAGTTATTTGTGACACAAGGTGCTGTGAGCCGCCAGATTGCTACGCTGGAAGGTTATTTAGGTTTTTCGCTTTTTCACCGCCATGCCCGCGGCTTGCGTTTAACCCAGCAAGGCAGCAATTTACTTCCGGAAGTACAGGCATCGTTTGAACAGCTATTCCATGCCACCAGTAAAGCCAGTTTGAAAAACTCTGAGATCCGTTTGAAAGCGCCGACCTGTGCGATGCGCTGGTTGGTTCCGCAATTAATGAAGCTGGAAAATGAACAACCTGATCTGCATATCTCATTAACCACCACGACAGATCACGGCGTGGATTTCAAAACCGAAAATTTTGATGCCGCTATTCTTTTTTCTTCCGAAGGCATTCCTTCGCATAAAGCCTGTAAATTATTCGATGAGGAGATATCGCCGGTAATAGCTGCGCATTTGGTGGAACAACCCGATGTATTAACTGAAAAAAATGATTTATCGCGTTTTACTTTTTTACATCCGACGCAGGATGAACGTGACTGGCATTTGTGGTTACAAACGCAGAATCCGAGTTCTGTAATCATGAAAAAAAATCAGCATTTTGACACGATGGATTTAGCCATTAGCGCTGCAATACAAGGGTTTGGCGTAGCAATGGCGGATGTTACCTTGGTGGCAGAAGATATCAGAATGAAGCGGCTGGTTCAGCCATTTCCCGAACAGGTAAAAACCGGCGCGGCCTATTATTTGGTGCACCGGGTGGATAATAATAAGAAAGGTTTATTAGATGAGTTTACGGAGTGGTTCAGCCAGCCGGTTAACCCGGATTGATAATGTATTGCGGTTATCCAAAAAGAGAATCGGTAGGCACTTGTACCAGCATCAACCCAGCCCGCAGACCCGGACGCACGCTGGCATTCGGGAATAAAACCCACTCCTCCGGCTGTTGCACCTGATAGGTAATCTCGCCATCACGAGCCAGCACATCACCCGCAGAAAAACAGGTAAAGTTCTTCACCGATTCAGGAAAATTCAGCCGAAATTGCTCACTGATCTTTTTCAGCTCTTGTGTGACTCGATAAACCTTAATCGCCTCGGTGGCATGAGGTAGCATATTAACCCCCGTGATCAGAGAAATGAGCCCTTGGTTGATCAGTGCAAACTGGTTGAGGTCGTTCTGCCCAAATGGCTGTGCCTTTCCTAATTCCAGCGTACAGCTATCTGCCTGACAGTACTGACTGGTGAAATAGCTAAATGTGCCGCTCGGAGCTTGGTTGATCACCAGCGCCTCAATGCCGGAATGGTGCAGCCAGTCGAGCATTCTCCGGCTATAAAGAGGTCTGCTATACACGCCGTTGTCGGTATGTGGCAACAAGCCGAATCGCTGGTGATGTGATTCGCGGATCGCAGTGTGCAGATCAAAGTGCAGACGCTCGCCTTCATTACTCTGATCATAAAAATCACGAACTAACTGTTCAATCTGCTCTGCTCGTGCGGTTTCAGCGCATGCTGGAAATTGAGTATATCGGCCACTAAACAACCGATTCAGATCAATTTGGTTATAACGCTCGCCGCTGACCATTGCCGCGGGGTTACCGAAAATGACCAACAAACGCACTTGCAAACGGCGCTTGCCATGCAGCAGATCGCTGACCAATGCGGCCAGCAATTCAATCGGTGCGGTTTCATTGCCGTGAATACCGGCTGATAACACCACACTCTTCCTATAGCTGTGCAAAGGTTCCAGCTCTAATACGCCCTGCTCCAGCCAATGCCAGCGCAGATTAAAGTTGCTGCCGCTATGTTCCAGCGGCTCGCGACCCGAGAGTGTCATTTGCAGAAAATCAAACATGCTGACCTCTTATTGCTGGAACGGATAGATGCTGCCCAAACCCATGATCCGGGTCAACTCATCCAACGCCTGCCGATTTTCAATTAAGAGTTGTGGATCAGCTAAATCGGCTTCGGTTAAACGATCGCGGTAATGGCGCTCAACCCAGTTGTTGAGGGTAAAAAACAGCGAATCGTTCATCAGTACACCCGGTGCCACCGCTTGTAATTCCGCATCAGTTAACACCACACGTAACCGCAAACAGGCAGGGCCGCCGCCGTTACGCATACTTTCGCGTAAATCGAAAACTTTGACCTCGTTGATCAGGCCATTGCTGTTGATGAGGCTACTCAGATAATCCCACACCCGTTGATTTTGGCGGGATTCTTCCGGCACGATGATCATCATTTTGCCGTCCGGTTTACTGAGTAACTGGCTGTTAAACAGATAAGTGCCCACCGCATCGGCCACGGAAACCTGTGCAGTTGGCACTTCCACAGAGATAAACTGATGACCCAACGCTGACATCTTTTGGCTGATTTCAACCAACGCCTGCGTCTGGTTTAAAAATGCCTGTTGATGGTGGAACAGCACATTGCGATTACTCACCGCAATCACATCGTTATGGAATACACCTTGATCAATGACATCCGGATTTTGCTGAATAAACACGGTTTTGGCGGTATCCAAACCATGCAAACGCATCACCGCTTCACTGGCTTCACGAGTTTGACGGGCAGGAAAACGCTGCGGTTCCACCATTCCACCAAACGCCTGTTTGCCATACACAAACACTTCAACCCCCGTATCACCATAATCACCGCCTAAACGGTTGTGGTTCGCTGCACCTTCATCGCCCATCAATGCTTGCTGTGGTAAAGCGGCATGATGCGTAAAATGAGCATCATTTTTAAAAATTGACCGCAAGGTGGCACTGGTGGTGTCTGCTTCGATGGCGCGATGGAATTTATTGTTGAGATTAGCAACGGTGAAATGCACCCGCTTATCCGCTGTATCCGCTGACGGTGACACGGTTGCCGCATTGGCTGTCCACATAGACGATGCAGAACTCACTGCCGACAACAATTGTGGCGATTGTTTCGCCACTGCCGCAATGATCTGCGCATCAGAACCCGTAAACCCCAGCTGACGTAGCACAGGAATATGCGGGCGTTCTTGAGGTGGTAACACGCCCTGTTTAAACCCCATATCACTCAGCGTTTTCATTTTCTGTAACCCCTGCTTGGCCGCCAGTTTTGGGTTGGCAGGGGTATTTTTATTACTGGTGGAAGCAACATTCCCAAACGATAGACCGGCGTAATGATGCGTCAGCCCAACCAGACCATCAAAATTGACTTCATAGGCGCTCATACTAATACTCCGGTTTAAGCTGATTGATGGCTGTCAGGAAACGACAAACCCGGTGAAATCGTTGCTGGTAACGCAATCTGTTCGCTTTCCAGTGAGGCCATCGGCCACGCGCAGTAATCGGCGGCGTAATAGGCACTCGGGCGATGATTGCCGGAAGCGCCAATTCCGCCAAAAGGCGCTGCACTAGAGGCTCCGGTTAACTGTTTATTCCAGTTCACAATGCCAGCGCGGGCTTCGGTCAAAAGACGATCATAATGTTCGCGATGTGGGGAAATCAGACCCAATGCCAAACCAAAACGAGTGTCGTTGGCAATGGCGAGAGCCTCATCAAAATCGCCATAGCGAACCACGGTCAGCAGTGGGCCGAAATACTCTTCATCAGGGCGTTGCAGCACATGAGTGACATCAATGATGCCCGCCGACAGTAAGCCAGTGCCTTCTTCCAGCAGAGTCATGGCGAGTAAAGCCTCACCGCCGCGATCCAGTAACATTTGCTGCGCACCTAATAGCTGATTTGCTGCCAATGTCGATATCACTGACCCCATAAACGGCGCCGGTTCAGCGTTCCACAGACCAACGCGGATCGCTTTGGTGACTTCAACTAGCCGTTGCAGGAACAGATCCCCTGCCTCACCCGCTTTCACCAGCAGACGTCGGGCACAGGTGCAGCGTTGACCGGCAGAGATAAAAGCAGATTGAATGGTGAGATGCACCGCCGCGTCTAAATCGGCGATATCGTCGACAATCAACGCATTGTTACCACCCATTTCCAGCGCAAGGATTTTTTCCGGCTGCCCCGCCAACTGACGATGCAATTGATAACCGGTGTTCGCACTACCAGTGAACAGCAACCCATCAATGCCACGGTGTGACGCCAGTGCCACGCCCGTTTCACGACCACCTTGCACCAGATTAATAACGCCATCCGGCAGACCAGCTTGCAGCCAGATCTTCATGGTTTCTTCAGCTGTCCACGGAGTTAATTCGCTTGGTTTGAACACCACAGTATTCCCCGCCAACAACGCCGGCACGATATGACCGTTGGGCAGATGCCCCGGAAAGTTATAAGGGCCAAAAACCGCCAATACGCCATGCGGACGATGACGCAGCACCGCCTGACCATCAGGCATCGCCGTGGCTTTCTCGCCGGTGCGTTCATGAAATGACTGCACAGAAATGGCAACTTTATTCACCATGGTCTGCACTTCGGTTAAGGCTTCCCAGCGCGGTTTGCCGGTCTCTTTGGCAATCACAGCGGCGAGTTCTGGTTTTTGTGCTTCCAGCAATTGGGCAAAACGTTGTAATAGCGCAATGCGACTATCGAGCGGGGTTTTTGCCCAGGCCGGAAAAGCATCGCGCGCCGCAGCCACAGCGCGATCGACATCGCTGGCATGTGCTGCGTTAGATTCCCACAACAGCTCATTCGTCGCAGGGTTCGTTTTGCTGAAACAAGGGCCAATGCCGTAACACCACTGGCCGTTGATTAATAAAGCGCGGTGCAACATTAGCGACTCTCCTTAACAGCTGAAGCCTTAACAAATTGAGCCTCAGAAAATAGCGTGACAGCTCGAATGGTATCGCCAGCATCAACTGCTAACGCAGCAGCAATAACAGACGGCAAACAAATAGCGGTATCGGTAAATGAAACCTGTGCCAGCAGTGCGCGGTAATCGCGGAATTTGTCGTTCGCCAGCAAGTAAGTGGTGTTACTGGTTGAGGTTGCCTGATCGTCAATTACGACTGGCCAAACACGGCTTTGTTTGACGGCTCTCAGTTCAGAAACATAGGCTTCCAGTGTCGGGCCGGCATCGAAAATATCGACATAGCCTTCATATTTCATACCTTCGCTTTCTAAAATCGCACGCGCTGGTGCGGTATGCGGATGCACCTGACCGATCGATTCACGTGCTTCCGGCGATAAAAAATCGACATATAACGGGTGTTTCGGCATCAGTTCCGCAATAAACGACTTCTGCCCAATCCCCGTCAGATAATCAGCTTCCGAAAAATCGATTGAGAAGAAATGCCGCCCCAGACTTTCCCAGAATGGTGAACGCCCTGCTTCATCGGAAAACCCGCGCATTTCGGCAATCAATTTGTCAGCAAAGCGTTCCTGAAATGCGGCCATAAACAGGAAACGTGCTTTTGAGAGCAGTTGACCATTTTTGCTGTGGCGATATTCAGGGTCGAGGAATAACGTGCACAGTTCACTGTAGCCAGTGTGATCATTGCTGAGGAACAGCGTTGGCATCTGGGTATAAACATTCAACTCTTTCGAGGCATGCACCAACGTGCCAACACGGTAGTTGTACCAAGGTTCTGTGCGACCAACCGCCACCTCAATGGCGCTGATGCCCACCACTTTGTTCTGCTCGGTATCTTCCAGCACAAACAGATAACCTTGTTCTGCTTGCGTCGCTTCATCGCGCCAAGTCTTTAATACCCGTTCAATGCGTGCAGCTAATCGCTCATCGTTCGATGGTAATGAGGTCACTCCAACCCCTGTTTTTGCTGCTAACGCTGAGATCGCCGCCAGATCTTCCAGCTGAACCGGACGAATGATCATCATAGTGTTAATCCTTTTTTGCTGTTTAAAGTAATAAAAATGGAAATGTAAGAATGATAATGGGGCCTAATGTTCGGGCAGTGGCAGCCAATGAATGCGGCTGCCTTTTTCGACCTTTAATGCCGCGGCTTGCTCAGGCTTGAGACAAAGTGAAGTGGAATTTGCTGTGGGAATATTTACCGAGGGAATAGCTGCGACGATGGCACGAAAATCGGCTAACTGATCATTAATAATCAGCCCTTGCTGATCAGACATCTCCGGCATGCCAATATCAACGATTGCCACCTTACTTTGTTGCCAGCTATACAGCGTATTGCGGCGTGCGGTGACAATCGGGCCAGCATCAAAGATCTCAACAAAGTTGTCGGCTTCAAAGCCGTCACCCATTAGCATATCAAATTGCAATTCTGCATCGGGGTGCACCTGCCCCATCGCCGCCTGGGCTTCTTCTGCGAGTAAAGGCACATACAACGGGTGGTGTGGCATAAGTTCCGCGATAAACGTCTTATTACGGGTGCCGTTGTAATACTCCACCTGGTTGTAATCGATGCCGAAAAATTTTCGCCCGACATGTTCCCAGAATGGACAACGCCCGGTTTTATCGGCAATTCCCGGTAACACGGCTAACAATTCTTGGGAAAAACGTTCCGGATGTTGCGCGATAAACAGCAACCTTCCCAGTGACAGCAGTTGCGGCAAGTGCGTATGCCGTAATGCCTGAGTGATAAAAAATGAGCAGAGTTGCGAGTGATCACTCAAAGCATGTGTCAGCATCAATGCGTGAATACGGTTGTGTACCTTTAACGCACGCGAGGAGTGCACAATCACTTCGTTTCGATAGGCATAAAATGGCTCAAGATAACCCGCCTGAGCGACAATCGCGGAAGTACCTAACAATTGCCCGGTGGTTGTTTCTTCCAACACAAAGAAATAACTCTCTTCGCCGGGCATCATGACATCCGACTGCAAAGCCGACAGCGAACGCTCTACTTTTTCCAACAGATTCCGACGATGCACAGGCAGAGTACACACCATCGGACCGCTGGCTTCCGCTAATCGTTCAATCTGAGCTAAATCGGCCATCGCCGCCGGACGCATGATGATCATAGTTAATTACCGCTTCACCACATGAGCCAACGCGCGAGCAAAACGAGCCAAGCCTTCCTGCACATCCGCTTCTGAGATGATCAGTGACGGCGCGAAACGCACTACATCTGGCCCGGCGATCAACGCCAGTAACCCCTCTTCCGCCGCTGCATTGGTAATGGCTTTTGCTTGCCCGGCATAGGCCGCCGTTAACTGACAACCAATCAACAGACCGGCACCACGAATATCACTGAACACATCATATTGCTGATTGATTGCGGTCAGACCGTTAACAAACCACTGATGACGTTGTGCAACACCGTCTAATACTTCTGGCGTATTAATGATAGAAAGCACCTTTCCCGCAACCGCTGACGCAAGAGGGTTACCACCATAGGTTGTACCGTGGCTGCCAACGGACAACGCTTTAGCAAATTTATTGGTAGTCAAAATCGCACCAATCGGGAAACCACCACCTAATGCTTTTGCGGTAGACAGCACATCAGGGACCACATCATATTGCATGTAGGAATAGAGCGAACCGGTGCGACCAACGCCAGTCTGCACCTCGTCAAAAATCAGTACCGCATTATATTGGTCACATAATTCGCGCAAACCTTGCAGAAATTGTGGATCGGCAGGAATAACTCCGCCTTCGCCCTGAATTGTCTCGACAATAACGGCACAGGTTTTATCTGAAATAATGGCTTTAGCGGCGTCTAAATCGTTATACGCGACATGGCGGATGCCACCTGGTAATGGCGCAAAGTCTTTGGAGTATTTCGGCTGACCACCGGCTGAGACAGTGAACAGCGTGCGACCGTGAAACGCATTGTTAAAGGCCACAATTTCATTCTTCTCAGCGCCAAAAACATCGTGCGCATATTTACGCGCCAGTTTCAGAGCCGCTTCGTTGGCTTCCGCACCGGAATTACAGAAAAACACTTTATCGGCAAATGTCGCGTCAACCAGTTGTTTGGCTAACGCCAGAACAGGTTCATTCGTATAGCCATTGCCAATGTGCCAAAGTTTATCTGCCTGTTCGATAAGCGCCGCTTTTACCGCCGGATGCGCATGACCCAAGGCATTAACTGCAATACCACCGGCAAAATCAATGTAGGATTTCCCCGTTTGATCCCACACCGTTGAGCCTTCACCTTTTACCGGAATAAACGGTGCCGGAGCGAACATTGGAATAATATATTCATCAAAATCCTGACGATTAATCTGACCTTCTGTCATATCTGCCTCGATAGATTGCACTATGGAATTGGAATTAGCTTAACGACATTGCTTAAATTTTAATTATAGAAACACGACAGCGATTTATATTTAAAACCCATACTATTTTTCATTAAGCTTAAATTTGTTATTTCTCTCTTCTCGTGGTGTGATCTCAAAAAATGCTTTATAGGCGCTGGAAAAATGAGGCCCACTTGAAAAGCCACAACTTAAACCAATCTGGATAATCGATTTACTCGATGTCAATAAAAGCTGTCGTGCTTTTTTAAGTCGTAGCTCTAGATAATATTTAGCCGGCATATTTCCAACATAGCGCTTAAATAATCGCTCTAACTGCCTACGCGATAAATTGACTAACTCAGCAATTTCATCAGTTGCCAACGGCTCTTCGGTATTTTGCTCCATGAGCTCCATCGCGAGCGTCAATTTCGGCTGTGTTTCGCCACCCAAATTGTGTAACGGAATGCGCTGTCGTTCATCTGGTAAGCGGATTCGATAAATTGACTAACTCAGCAATTTCATCAGTTGCCAACGGCTCTTCGGTATTTTGCTCCATGAGCTCCATCGCGAGCGTCAATTT
>Ga0183099_1001874_pt1 | contig 11471 bp, 10 predicted proteins | sample Biomet1_FD_127788 | JGI IMG/M metagenome (GOLD analysis project Ga0183099, IMG submission 127788) | Microbial communities from bioreactor (seeded with anoxic lake sediment) at LBNL, California, USA - Biofuel metagenome 1 | ecosystem: Engineered > Bioreactor > Anaerobic > Unclassified ... | reverse complement strand
TGGCGTCCGCCCGGGCGCTGGGGGACACGACGCGGAAGTGGCAGACGGCGCTGGACGCGCTGGGCCTCCTGCCGGTGGTCGGGGATGGCGGACAGGCAAACCGATACCCATTAGGATATAAACCAACGGAATTTCGTTATAGGGACAGGTGATAAACGATAGAAGAATTATTGCCGATAGCGGCAACGAAGTATGATAGGGACTTATTTGTTATGGTCCGCCCCTTATCACATGCCCCTGGTACTGTAATTTGGCTTGCGGGTGAAGAGATTGACAGGTATCCTACTTTTACTGAATACTTTCTGGCCATGATTGAGTATAATCGGCTACTTGTTAAGGATTTGCAAGAAGGCAATTAAGGTTCCAGTGGAGTATAAGGTAAGTATAGGAGCTGATTGTACGAATCTGTCGATTATAAGTAATATAGAAATCAAATATCCACAACAGAAAATCAAAAGCAATTGCAAACTTATTTTGAAAAAATTCAATCCAAAGTCCGCGAGTGATTTGGGGCGTTTTACTGAGCTGGTAACATTATTGTATATACGTGAGGCATATGAGGATGCCATACAGGTCTGTGATCTATTGAATGATATCAGTTTTCATGGAAACTACACGACATGGGACAATGTCGAAAATAGTAGACTGGTAAAAGTAAGAATTCTTCGCAGAAACGGGGATGAAGATGGAGTTATTGAAGTGCTTAACACCATCATCCCATTTGAAAACAAAAATATTTGGGCACAGCAAATACAATGTTTAAAAACGTATGATACAAATATTATCGAAGCGAGAAAGAGAAACTCGAAAAAAGATATTATAAGCTGGCAGTTAATCAAACTAGAGATGTTGATCAGATTTATGGAATTACCTGGGTTCCCTGTTGATAAAGCAAGGCTAGATAATGAAATTGAGGAACTTTCAAAAACATTAAGGTCAAATATCATTTAATCCATTCTGATGCGAAATCCGACCCCGCTGGGCCCTGTGCTTAGTCGGCAGTTTCACTGAATCGTAAGCCCTTCGGGACGCGCGCGCCCCGAAGGGCTTTTGCGCACTTGACAACGATTCAAATCCCGCCTACGCTGAAAAGCGGCGGAGCGACTCAATCGAGCGGGGGGACGCCTCTGTGGTGGACGATTCCGGGAAATTTGGCGGTGCCGTAAAGTGAGGAGAAGCATATGGATGATTTCGAAACGTGGAAAAACGGAATAACCATGCGCGCCTGTCGGATGGATGGCACGCACAGCATTACGCTGATCCTTATGCTCAAGGGGGGCGCCGCGTGGGAGATTGCCTGTCAAAAGGGCATCACGCACCTTACGGAGCATCTATGCTTCCGCCGCTGTTCCGGTATGTCTCAGGAAGAATTTTATTACAAGATTGAACATATGGGCGCTTTTCTAAGAGGCATCACCTATCGCGATCGGGTTTTATTTGAGATAACCGTCATCCCAAAACATTTCCGGGAGGCTGTGGACATCCTCAGAGCGCTGTTTGATGAAAACGGCTGGACGCCCAAGGATATCCGCCAGGAAAAGACGGTCGTCCTCCGACAGATGGAAGACGCCAACGATTACTGCCTTGAGACGATGACCAGCGACTTTTTTGATCGTTCCGTATCCGGCGATCCGATCACGGGGACCGTCAAAAAGCTGGAGAGATTGACGAGACCTCAGATAGAGGCCTGCAAGACAGAACTCTTTTGCCCTGAAAACTGTGAGATCATCCTCACGGGACCCATCGTGCCGGAACACACGCAATATCTTCGGGACCGGTTTTCCTCCGTCGCAAGAACCGCCGCAAAAGAGCGCCCCGATATTAGACCAAAGAATTTTCTGAACCGGCGAAACAAGGATGACCGGCTGTATGCCGGCGTATCGGACACGGTGAAAATCGGCTTGACATGGGATGTCGATACAAGCAAGGTTTTGCCCATAGAGGGGGAATTCCTGCAAGGTCTGCTCTGCAGCGGGCTGTTTACGCCGTTTGCCATGCGGCTTCGGGAAGAGCTTGGCCTGCTGCACGAAATTCAAAGCGGCAGTGAATTCTTTGATTTTGGCGGCTATCTTTATTTAATTTTTGACGTGCACAGAGACAGCGCGCTGCTTCTACTGGATGAGGTAACAAAAATACTGGCTCGGCAGAAGAACGGCGTTGACAGAAAAGCGTTCGACTGTATTCAGGCCGCCTATACCGACGGAGCGGAGACGCTTATGGATGAACCCAGGAGATTTGCTTATGAGCTTGCGTTTGACAGCGGTATCTCTACGCCGCAAAGCTACATCGAAAGGAACAGACAGGTTTCCTATGAACGGATTTGCCGTGCATCAAGTGAGATTTTCCAGCCACGGAACCTGATTATCAGCGTGAATGACATTCCGCGCGAACAGGAATTCAGGGATGCAATCTGCGAGAAAAAGGAATTGCTTCGGCAAACGCTGGAGAGATAGGAGTGGAATGAAAGCCGGAAAATACAACACTAGAAGATTCTTTCTTCTGCTTGTAATTCCGCTGCATAAAATTCTATCGTAGGCGCTTCGGGACACACACGTCCCGAAGTTTTCTGACTTCTGGAACTGGCTTGAAAGCGCTATAAAAGATAGCATCGGAGCGGGAGGAAGAACAAAATGATTTCTGATTATACGGAGCTCAGCAAGGAAATCTCATACGCTCTCCGCCACGCGCCGGAGGAATACGGCCTGGCCCTTGACGAGCAAGGCTGGGTCCCGGTGGAAGCCCTCCTCGGCGCCCTGAAAAAGCGGGAGAACTATTCCGCTTTGACGGCTCAGGATATCGCCGATATGATACAGAACTTCGAGAAAAAGCGGTATGAGCTTGCCGGCGGCTGGATACGGGCTTTGTACGGCCATTCGACAGAAGGAAAAATCAAGAAGGCCGCCGTTCGGCCGCCGGATGTTCTTTATCATGGCACTGCGCATAAGTTTTTGCAGAAGATTCTCGAACAGGGCTTGATCCCGAAGGGCAGGCAATATGTGCACCTATCGCAGGATCAGGAGACCGCGATCACAGTTGGCAAACGCAGAGACTCCGACCCCGTCATCCTGCGCGTCGACGCCGCGGCCGCCTGGAACGACGGCGTCCGATTCTACCACGGAAACGAGACCATCTGGCTCGCGGACAGCGTCCCGCCGAAGTACATTCGCGTGGTTCAAAAATTGGACTGCGAATGCGCGAAGCGATATGAAGCAAAGATAGATTCATGGGCCCTGTTTGAAGAAATAAAGACGTATTTTGAAGAACAGGTATCATTAGGACGTTATGAAGACATTCCGGTTAAGAAACCCTATTATATTTGGCAGTCCGGAAAAGAAAAAATGGAATGGAATGCGGATAAATGGTACAAGTGCAAAATCTGCGGCTGCTTATGGGAACTCGTATATCCTGATTTTCCTGCTGATGGAGAAGTACGCAAATTTGCAGATGGGGTTTACAAGGAAAAAGGATATTAAAAAGTCCCCGGAATTGCTTTTGCAATTCCGGGGGCTGCGTTTTTTCATCACCACGCGCCGGACATGCCCAGCGTGACGGCGCTGCAAAGGGCGCCCGCGCCCATGCACGCGGGGATGGGCGCGCCGCCGAGCCAGGAGTTCAGAAACCCGGCGATGTAGCTGTCGCCGGCGCCCATCGTGTCCACGACCGGGCAGGCGACGATGCCGTACGGCGTAAACGTCCGGCCGTCCCACGCGAGGCTGCCTTTTTCGCCGCGGGTCGCCACGACTACGCGCGGCCCCTGCGCGGCGACGGCGCGCAGCTTTTCTTGGAGCGTCTCGTCGCCCGACTCGTCGTCGGAGAAAAAGGCGACGTCGCAGCTCGGCAGGGCGATGCGCGCCGCCTCGTCGTCCGGGCGGGTGGCGCAGTCGAAGGCCACTGGAACGCCCCGGGCCTTGATCTTACTGAGGTCCCGTTCCACCATGCCCCACAGGCCGGACACGACCAGGTCGTGCCCGCACAGAAAATCGACGTCGTCCTCCGACAGTCGGAAATCTTTCAAAACGCCCTCCTCGTAGCCGCCGAAGACCCGGTCGCCGTTCACGAGCGAGACGTGCGTCAGCGCCGTCGCGCCGGGCTTGACCTGCACGTGGCTCACGTCCACGCCCTTGCCGCGCAGGGCTTCGAGCATCAGCCGGCCGTTTTCGTCCGTGCCGACGGCGCCGGTATAGGAGGCCGCGCCGCCCAGCCGGGAGGTGTAGACCGCGACGTTCACGGGGTTTCCGCCGGGGTGGGTCTCGCCCGTCGCGTCATAGAAGTCCACGCAGTTGTCGCCCACGCAGGCAATTTTCATAAAAATTTCCTCACTCTCTCCAGCGCCAGACGCGCCGCGCGCGACGGCTCCGCGATGTAGTTTGTCACAAGCTCCAGCGTGCAGGTCCCGTCGTAGCCCGCTTCGCGGATGTCCGATAGCACCTTTTTCAGGTCCATCACGCCGTCCCCCGGCATCAGGTGCGTCTCGGACACACCGTCCGAATCCACAAGGTGCAGGTGCCGCATCCGGCCGCCGAGAAGGCGGGGGTACTCCGCCGGGTCCTCGCCCTGCGTAAACGGCGCGACCACGTCGCACATGCCGCCGAGAGCGGGGGAGGAAACCTCCTCGAGCACCTCACAAAGCTCCGCGCAGGTCGTGCAGGTGTTCGACTCAAACGCCGTCAGCGGCTCCAGAACGAGCCGGTGGCCGATGGCTTCCGCGTACTCGGCAAGCTCCCGCAGAGTGCGCGTCAGCCGCGCTCGAAGCGCCTTATAGGTCGCGTCCCCGCCGTGACCGACGGAAATAAGGGTATCCGAAGCGCCCAGCGCTTTTCCCACGTCCATGGCAAGCTCTAAATACCGGACGCTATCCGCCCGCTGGGCTTCCGAGCCCAGCATGTAGTTGTAGGGGTAGGCGTTGTGCTCCGGGGTATATACCCGCACGGGCACGCCGTATTTGTCGATCAGGGCCAGTACGTCCGCAAGGCCCCCGTTTTTCAGATCGGGGGCGAAGGCGTGGGGCCTGCCGCCCCAGAGCTCGATATAATTATACCCGAAGTTTTTCGCGTCCGCAAATGCCCGTTCGAGGCTCAGACGCTGGTAGCCGCAGTTGAAAAGTCCAAATTCCATATCAAAATAAATAGTCGACAGGCCGTCCTTTCGGGCGGCCTGTCTTGGGTTTTTAATAGTCCAGTTTTCTGTAATACCGCCGGATGCTCATATCGTGGCCCGACAGGGCCTCCAGATGCATGTCGATGCGGTTTGTGACCGCGTGGGTCACAAGATGGGAAAGGCTGCCCCGGTACTTTTCGGAGATGCCGGGCAGGGCGTAGTCCTTCGAGTCGATGACGGTGTAATTGTCGCAGACCTTCGGCAGAAAGCGCACGACGCGCTCCGACAAAGGCCGCTGGGAGTCCTCGCCCACGAACACGGTCACCGGGGTGTCCCGGTCCACGATCTCCAGCATGCCGTGGAAGAACTCCGCGGCGTGGATGGACTTGGTGCGCAGCCAGTGCATCTCCTCGCAGTAGCACATGGCGTAGGAGTAGGTCGCGCCGTACTGGTTGCCCGCGCCCACGTAGTAGTGGATGGGGTCGTGCAGGTGCTTGGCGGCAAAGTCCGCCGCGAAATCGTCCGCTTTTTTCTCCACGTCCGCCAGATCCTCGGCGAGGTGCGCGTCAAGCTCGGCGTAGTAGTCTTCATAGTCCGCAAATTCGCCAGCGTTAAACAGTAAGCGGTCGGCGACCATGAAGAACTTGAGCTGTTCGTTGTGGGGGAAGGAGACGCACCAGTCCACGTTTTTGGCAAGCTCCGCGTCGGCCTTGTCGATGAAGCCCAGCACGCGGGCGCCGGCGGCGCGGGCTTTCGCCACGGCCTCGATCATCTCCGCGGTGGTGCCGGTGACGGAGGAGATGACGACGACGGTGCCGGGGCCTACCCGGCGGTTGCCGGTGGCGACGTACTCCGCGGCGTTTTCGGCGAAGACTTCGAGCGAAGTTCTCTCCTTCATGTGCACCACGACCTGCAGGCAGGACGCCCACGTGCCGCCGATGCCCAGCCAACAGAGGTTTTTAAGTCCGTCCGCCGCGCCGTCCACGATCTTCTCGATCCCGGTCCGGAGCGCGAGGGCGCCCCGGACGTTTTCTATTTTTTCTTGTTCGTTAAATTTTAGCAAGGGAATGATCTCCTTGGGCCTTAACCGCCGATTTTCAACATCTGGTAGTACTGGTCATAGATGGACAGGGCGTCGCCCACGTCCTTCTGGAAGAAGATGTTGGTCTTGTAGCCGAAGTTGAAGGCGGGGTCGTTCTTATAAGAGTCGGGGGCCAGGGCGACGGCTGCGTCGTTCGGGCAGGAGTAGGGGTACTCCACCAGGTTCTTGGCCATGACCTGCGGATCGCAGATGTAGTTCAGAAACGCGTAGGAGAGGTCTTCGTGCTGGGCGCCCTTGGGCACGACGTACAGATCGAAGCCGAGCTGGACGGGGTCGGATTTGAAGTCGGCGATCTTGAGGGTGTTGTTGGCGCCCATCTGGCTCATGGCCCAGGAGGCGTTGCCGTCGTAGGTCAGCATGCAGGAGATGGTGCCGTTTACCATGTTCTGCTCGGTGGAGCCGTAGGCGACGACGTTTGCGTTATACTTGACGAGCCAGTCGTAGGCCTGCTTGAGCTGGTCGGGGTCGGTGGAGTTCGGGTCGTAGCCCAGCGCGATGAGGGCGATGGGGAACAGGTTGCGGGCGCCGTCGACGGAGCCGATCTGGCCCTTCATGGCCGGGTCGATGAGGTCGTTATAGCAGGTGATCTCCTTGGGGCAGGTCTTGGTGTTATAGACGACGTAGATGTAGTTCATGAGGTAGGGAACGCAGTACTGCTGGTTTTCTTCGCTCCAGTAATTGGTGTTGATGTTCTTGCTGTTGGGGATCTTGCTGAGGTCGAGCTGCTCGAGGTAGCCGCCCGCGATGAGGGACTGCATGTAGGCGTCGCAGGTCATGACGAGGTCGTACTCGTTGCCGGCGCCGGCGGTCAGCTTGGTGATGGAGTCCGCGTTGTCGGACATGTAGCTGAGGTTCACGGTGCAGTTGTACTGTTTTTCGAAGTTCGAGATGAGTTCGTCGGAGATGTAGTCGCCCCACATGAAGATGTTGAGCTCTTTGCTAGTGACGTTGTTTGCGGTCTCGGTGGTGCCCGTGGGGGCTTCGGTGCCGGCCGCGGGGGTAGCGGTGGCGGTCGTCGTGCTGCCGGCGCCGCAGGCGCACAGGGCGAGAAGCATGGCAAGCGCGAGGACAAGGGAAAGTGCTTTCTTCATTTTGGTTCCTCCTAATAGCAGATTTATTTTTTTTGCCACTTCTGGCGGATGAACTTTTTATAGCGGAGCGGTTTTTATACGTTACTCCGGGCGGCGGAGATCGCGGCTTCGGATTCGGCGATCGCGGCGGCCTCTTTTTTCTGACGGTGCTTCTGTACGGCGTTGACGCACAAAAGGCCTAAAACCATCACCGCGATCATCACGGTGGTGAGGGCGTTGGTGTCCGGCGTGATGCCCGTGCGGTTCATGGAAAGGATGAGGACCGGGAGCGTGGACTGCCGCGCGCCGGCGAGCATATTGGACATCACGACGTCGTCGATGGACAGCGTGAACGACAGAAACGCCGCCGACAGGATGCCGGGCATGATGCTGGGGATGGTGATGCGGAAGAAGGTCTGCAGCCGGTTCGCGCCCAGGTCCATGCTGGCCTCCTGGAGCGTCTCGTTGTCGCCGGAGATGCGGCCCTTGATGGTGACGACGGCGTAGGGGATGCAGAAAGTGCAGTGGCCGATGAGGATGGTGCCCATGCCGAGCTTGACCCCGAGGGTCATGAAGATGATGAGCATGGCGACGGCGAGCACGATCTCCGGCACGATGATGGGCACGTAGATGTTCATATTGATGAACTGCTTGCCGACGAACTTGAACTTCCTCAGGCCGATGCCGCCCAGAACGCCGATGACGACGGAGATGACGGTCGCAAGAATCGCGATGACGAGGGAGTACCACAAAGCGCTAATGAGGCTGGTGTTCGCGAAGGAAAAGAGCTTTGCGTACCAGCCCGTCGTGAAGCCCTGCCAGTAATAGTTGCGGGGCGCGTCGTTAAAGGAGAATACGATCATCACCGCCACGGGGATGTAGAACACGGCGTACATCAAAACGGCGTAGAAATCGCCGAAGAACCGGACGGTCTTCTGGCGGCGGAGCTTTTTGTTTTTCTCCATCTCACACTACCTCCATGTCCTCGATCTTGGAAAACCGGGTGTAGAGGAAGATGAGAAGCGCGGTGATGGCCAGCAGCAGCACGAGCAGACGGCGCCCAGCGGCCAGTTGCGGATGACGCCGAACTGGTTTTTGATGATGTTGCCGATGTACAGGACCTTGCCGCCGCCCAGCATATCCGTCACGGTGTAGATGCCGAGCGCCGGGATGAAGGTGAGGATGATGGCGGAGAAAATGCCGGGGAAGGTGAGCGGGAGCGTCACGCGCCAGAACGTCTTCGCGGGGGGCGCGCCCAGGTCCGCCGATGCCTCCAGCATCGACTTTTGCAGCTTCTCGATGGAGGAGTACATGGGCAGGATGGCAAACGGCAGCATGCTTGTGATGAGGCCCAGCGTAACGAGCCAGTCCGTATAGATGAAGGTCTTGGGCGCGGAGATGAGGCCCAGCGCCAGAAGCAGGTTATTCACCGGCCCCTTGGTCTGGAACAGCAGCATCCAGGCGTTCAGACGCATGAGGGAGTTGGTCCAGAAGGGGATCATGATGAGCATAATGAGCTTTCCGGCCTTTTCCGGCGGCTTGCGGGCGATGTAGTAGGCAAACGGGTAGCCGAGGATCAGGCACAGCACGGTCGTGAACGCGGCCACCTTGAAGGACTTGGCGATGACCTTGAAGTACATCACGTTCAGCAGCGTCTGATAGCTCGCCGTGCTGAATTTGTACTCGACGCCGCCGAAGGTGCCGCGGGTCATGAAGCTTATGTAGATGATGAACAGCATGGGGACCGTCACGAAAAGGACCATCCACACGCTCACGGGCCCCGCCTGCGCCAGCGCGGGGAGCCGATTTTTCCTTTTGCGGGTTTTCATACCGGCGTCACCGCCTTCTGGGTGTGGATGGCGACGGATTTTAACGGGTCCCAGTGTACGAACACCTCGTCGCCCTCGTGCAGGCTTTCGTCGGGGTCGAAGCGGGAATACTTGATCTCCTGGCCGTTTTCCAGCTCGAGGCTCGTTTTGACGACGGTGCCCATATAGATGAAGTCCTTGATGTGGGCGAGAAGCTCGTAGCCGTCCCCCGGCTCCCGCGAGACGGACAGGTACTCCGGCCGGATGGACACGCTGATTTCCTCGCCGGCTTCAAAGCCCTCGCCGACGGCGGTGATCATGCCGGACGGGGTCAGAATTGCGAGCTGATTTCCCATCACGAACTTCACGACGCCGTCGAAGAGGTTCGATTCGCCGATGAAGTCCGCAACAAACCGGGTGTCCGGGTGCTGGTAGATGTCCATGGGGTTTCCCAGCTGCTCGATGACGCCGTCGCGCATGACGGCGATGCGGTCGGACATGGTCATGGCCTCTTCCTGGTCGTGGGTGACGTATACGAAGGTGATGCCCAGCTTTTTCTGCAGCCGCTTGAGCTCCACCTGCATCTGCTTGCGCAGCTTCAGGTCCAGCGCGCCCAGCGGTTCGTCCAGCAGCAGCACGCGGGGGTTATTGATGAGGGCGCGGGCGATGGCGACGCGCTGCTTCTGCCCGCCGGACAGGGCGTCCGGCTTGCGCTTTTCGTAGCCGGTCATCTGCACCAGGGACAGCATCTCCGTGACGCGCTTTTTGATCTCGTCCTTCGGCACTTTCCGGATCGTCGGCCCGTAGGCCACGTTGTCGAACACGGTCATGTGCGGGAACAGGGAATAGTTCTGAAATACGGTGTTGACGTCGCGCTGGTACGGCTCCTTGGTCTGGACGTTCTCGCCCTGCACCTCGATGGTGCCGCTCGTCACGTCCTCAAAGCCCGCGATCATGCGCAGCGTCGTGGTCTTGCCGCAGCCCGACGGGCCCAGCAGCGTCAGAAACTCCCCCTGACGGATCTCCAGGTTCATATCCTTGACCACATGGTTTTCGCCAAACCACTTCTCGACGTGGCGGAGGGAAACGATAGAATCGGCCAAAACGCCCACCCCTTGTTATTTGTTCTTTCCATTAGCTTAACATTGCTTTTCTTCAAATACAACAACGATAGATAAGTTTGTGCATTTGTTATACCAATCCGGGCAAAAACTATAAAATTTGACCGCTGTTTTTGCAAACAGCGGTGTAAGTTGCTCAAAAAACTGCCTTGGACCGTCCATTTTGCCCAAATCGGTCCGGGCGGCTTGGTGTGCGGCAGCCTGTTTTGCCGCCGGATTTCGTCAGCGGCGCCTGTTACTGTGTCCGGCCGCCGGTGTTGTTTTCATCCTGCCGGGCGTAATGGACCGTAAACCCGCACTTGTCGTTGCGGGTATAGCTGCGGGCAAATTCGATGGCCCTGCCGTTCTGGTCGTAGGTGACGCAGGAAAAGGCGAGCACGGCGTTTTGTTCGCCCAGGCCGATGAGCCGCGCGGCAGCGGGGTCGAGCCGCGTGACGGAAAGGGACTGTTCGCCCCGGACGGGCCGCACGCCGTTCCACTCGTAGGCTTCGTAGATGGAAAAAAGCTCGATGTCCACGTCCGCGAAGTTCGGCACCACGTCCGCGGGGATGTAGATCTCGTCCAGCGCGACGGGCGCGCCGTCCGAGAGGTTTACGCGCCGAACGAACCACACGTCGTCCTCCGGCCGGACGCGCAGCACCTGCGCGTAGTAAGGGCCGGCCTTCCGGAGCGCCTTGACGAGAACCTTCGTCGACGGGCTCTGCGCCCGCTCGCGCATGGTCTGCCGAAAGCCGCCCAGCGTCTCCATGTCCCGCTCCACCTTGGGCCCTGAAACGAACACGCCCTTGCCCTGCACGCTTTTGAGGAGTCCCTCGTACTCCAACGCCGCGAGCGCGCTGCGCACGGAAACGCGGGTCAGGCCGTAGGCCTCCGCGAGTTGGCTCTCCGAGGGGATGCAGGTCCCCGGCGGGTATTCCCCGTCCTCCATCTTCGAACGGAGGATCTCGCGCAGCTGGATATACAGCGGAGAACGGGCGTTCTTCTCGTTCATCGCTCCGCCTCCGCTTTCTCACTCCGAAAATGCAGCGTACTCGTCATATCCATCACGTCCGCGCGCCCCAGGGAGCGGCAGGCCTCGATGAGCGTGCCGTCCGGCGCGTCGGTCTCGCTGGTAATCCAGAACGCCGGCGCGCCCTCGGCGACGCCGAGGCACGCGGCCTCCTCCGCCGTGACCGCCGTGATGCCGGTCTTCTCTCCAGAACGCCGGCGCGCCCTCGGCGACGCCGAGGCACGCGGCCTCCTCCGCCGTGACCGCCGTGATGCCGGTCTTCTC
>Ga0183099_1001873_pt1 | contig 11474 bp, 8 predicted proteins | sample Biomet1_FD_127788 | JGI IMG/M metagenome (GOLD analysis project Ga0183099, IMG submission 127788) | Microbial communities from bioreactor (seeded with anoxic lake sediment) at LBNL, California, USA - Biofuel metagenome 1 | ecosystem: Engineered > Bioreactor > Anaerobic > Unclassified ... | reverse complement strand
ATTGCCTATTTAAATAGAATATATTCTTTATGAGCCTGATTATTAGGTCTTTCCAATATTTCGGGTTCTTATTGAATTATTGGCTACTCACTACTAAATGGCTGAAATTTGGATATTTTAGTTCTCCAATATGGGAATGAAGTTTCCATCTTTTGCTTAAAAACGATGGATCCCAATTATGCTGGGGCTTGAAATCAGGGATAAGGGAGATGCCATCAGGTATCCCCTGAAAATATCAATCCTGTAAGGGAGAGTTCTCAATTTTTTTCAATATTGAAATATACTTTTTCTCTATATTTTCCCAGGAGTAATTCTGCAAAACAAATTTCATCCCATTTTTCCCCATAGCATTCCTCATTCCATCACTTGCCAGGAGAATGTCCAGGCACGCCTCAAATTCATCATAGTTTTCATAGTACAGTCCTGCATTGCCTCTGATACACTGGCCTTTTAACACATCACACTTTCCATTTACAAGTACAGGGGTATTACAGAGCCAGGATTCCAGCAAGACCATTGACAAACTTTCGTACTTTGAAGGCATTATTAATAATTTAGCCGATTTGATTCCATTAAACTTATCCTGCTCCGGGACAAAACCCAGGGAAAGAATATCGGAGTTTTGAGGGATCTCCATAATCTGTTTTCCCAGTAAAACGAGTTTAATAGAAGATTTCTTTTCCTTTTTATACCGAAGAAAATAATTAAATAACTCCTGACAACCTTTAGACTCTTCTATTCTTCCAACGAAAATAACGAAGTTATCCAGATTATATTTCTGGACAAATGAAGTTGAATCAATTTTATCCGGGATATCTATACCCACACCCACGACATCAGAAGGTATATTTGAGACCCGGAATTTTGAGATGACAAAATTTTTTTCTTCCTCCGTATTGTAGATAAACCGGCTGGGGTAGTTGAAAAGAGAATTGAATATCGACAAATAGATAGGAGGTTCATCATGCGCTGTAGGAACAAGCAGAGATTTTTCTTTTACCAATGGAAGACCGAAGAATGTAGTACAGTAGAGATAGGTAAAAAAGATAAAAGAGTTGTAATTTTCTTTATTGTTTTTTATATAATCTAAAAGTTTTGTTGAATAAGGGCCCTGTAGTTTCATCCATTCAACTTCGTCTTCATAGGTGTGGATGTTATCAAAAATTTTCTCAGAAAATTCATTGAATTTCAGTAAATTTCTTTCATAATCAACAGGGAATCTCCTGACCAATACTCCATTTAAGGTTTCAGCCCCTGCAGGATAGTCATTTTTCCACGTTCTGTAGTCTACCGCACATGTAGTTAACACTTCTACATCAAAATATTTTGATAAATGCTCCGCTACGAGCCTGCAATGGAATTCGGCACCTCCATTAACTTCCAGACCATAACGCTGGACTACAAAAACCACCTTATTTGCAGGCATTATCTCACCTTAAACAAAATACTTTTGAGCTGAGAGATTATTTTTTCTCTTTTGAAATCATCCAACCGAGCTCTCTGTTTCTTAACAAGAGTTGATCGTAATTCCTCATCCTCTATCAATAGATTTGCCATCTCTGCAATTTCACAATAATTCTTTTCGTTAACTAGAATTCCCGTATTATCAAGAGTTGAGGGGATAGCTGTAGAGTTATATGCTATAATTGGAACTTCAAAATACATGCTTTCCAATATAGGAACACAAAAACCTTCATGTTCGCTCATACAGATAAAAATGTCAGCTAATTTATAGTAGGAAATCAGGTCATTAAAACTAATTTTACCTAATAAATGAACATCTTTCAGATTTAAGTCCTGAATCAGCTTTTTCAAATAATCCGAATAAATTTCACAGCCTTCATAGCTGCCAGCCAGGAAAAGCCTTGATTTTGGGTTAATAAGTTTATAATAATAAAATACTTTTATTATGTCTTCCTGTCTTTTATGCGGGGTCACTCTCCCTACAAATAAGAGATTCACAGAATCATCATTATACTTCAACAGCAATTTTTCATTTGGGCTGCTGTACTCATGAAAGTCCATTATTATAGGCAAAACATCTGTATTTTTAAATCCTATTTTTTGGAGTTCCAACCTGTTGTATTCGGAAACTCCAACAGCAAGGTCTATGTAATCAACAAGTGATCTGAGTTCCTTTTTTCCATTTTCCAGTAAGTTTACAAGAGTCTCATTGACTCCACAAAAATATTTAGGAGGGGTAATGTTGTGGTAAATCATTATCTTTTTGTCGGGAAGTTTTGCGACAAACTCAGAAATTTCGGAACCGATGGAAAAGTGAAAAATTAATATGTTTTCTTTTGAAGAAACCTTTTTATATTCGGTGTATTTTTTTGCATTAATTTTGGGATGTATATTTTGAGCGTAAATTTCGGATTTGTATCCCCATTCATTAAGGACTCTTTTAATTTCCCGAACCTCATTGCCTATGGCATCTCCTGAAGAAATTGTTGGCAAGATCTGGTGAATCTCCATTTTCAAAGGCCCCCTAAAAATTCAATATATTTTCCTACAATTTTATCCCAGCTAAAATTTTCAATAACGTAAGACATCCCGTTCTCAGCCATAATCTTTCTGGTGGCAGGGTTTTCCAGATAGAAATCGAGGCAGCCTTCAAATTCATAGTAGTCATTAAAATAAAGCCCACCATTACATTTGATGCAGTGATCTTTAGTTACAGCGCAACCTCCATGTACCAGTACAGGAGATTTACACAACCATGACTCCATTATTACAATAGAAAAGCTTTCATTCAAAGAGGGCTGACAAAAAAAAGTAGCTGCCGCATATGCATCATACTTGTCCTGAAGTGGTACAAAACCCAGATCGATAATGTCATTTTTATTTTCAGAGGGTATTTCTATTGTTCCACTGCCAATAAGAACAAGCTTTAATTTATTCTTTGTATGCGTTTTATATCTGGAAAAAAAATCGATTAGAAGAGGGACATTTTTCCCGGATTCTTTTCTACCTGCGTAAAGAATAAAGTCAGTTTTTATGCCGTATTTTTCCCTGAATCGGTCTGGATTATACATAAAATCCATATCAATTCCCTCTCCTAAAACAGTCTGCCTGTTATTTAGATTATAAAGCTGATTTGCTAATATTCTTTCAGGAGAGGCGTGAAAAATAATGCCTTTGGCATTTTCAAACATAGTCTTATAAATATCAAGGTAAGCATATCTTTCATCATGAAGGCATGGAATTAGAACTGATTTTTCAGGGTGTATACAAGACCCATAGTAAGTCGTACCGAACATATATGGAATAAATAAAAAGTAATCGTAATCTGCACCGTGTTCAGTAATATAAGAATAGAGACCGGGGCTGCTAACCATTTCCCGCATAAAAGTCTTCTCTTCCTCGAGAGATATCTCAAGACCGCGCATAAGTTTGTAGTTTATTTTATCAAAACGGACGGTATCTCTTTTCCTGACTGGAAACCTGTGTATACTGACCCCATTGAGATTATAAATACCCTCTTTATAAAAATCAGTACTCCAATCACTCAAGAATTCTTTAACGCAAGTAGTAAGTATTTCAACTTCAACACCGTGTTTGTGCAGATTTTCAACTGTCCTTCTGCATTCACTTTCTGCTCCACCAGGAATGTTCCCGTACCAAGGAGTTACAAACGCTAGTTTCATACTAATTTATCCCCGGATCCCGCACAACATAAAATTATGGTAATAATTCAAATACTACTTAGTCCCTCATTTTTTTCCGATTACCGCATAATCCTGCGCTCCGTATAAAACGTTGTTTAACATATCGATGTTTTGGTTATAAGTTTCAAACATCACTTTCTCTCTGTCTTTTAGATCACCAAAGTCCGGCAACTTCTTTAATCTCATACTGTCCGGAACGGGAGAAATAAATTTTGTTTCAATTTCGCGGAAATCGACTGCACTTAATAAAAACTTGAGTGTTTCGGGATGTACTGGTTTTATATGAGTAAGATCAATATAAAAATTGGCAAAAGAAAAGAGTGACAAGGGATTTACAGTTTCTACTATTAAATAAAAACCATATTTAAGTTTTTTATTGCAAAGGTTTAGCATTTTGATAAGATAATCAGGAGCCAGATGCTCAACTACCTGACTGATGAAAATTCCATCCAGACTTTTGTCTTCCATACTTTCAAGAGTCTCAATTGCATCTTTTAACTCTACATTAAAACCTTTCGATTTGCAGAAACTAACCATATCTTCATCGATATCTATTCCCTTTGCAACGATATCGTTCTGCCTGGCTAGTTCCAGAAATTCCCCTCTTCCACAACCAATATCCAACACACTTTTACAATCCGTGAAGTAGTCTAAAAATACCCTTTGATGCTGTTGAATATTATCCCTTGAACCTCTAAAATGTTCTTCAAATACATAATAATTTATTTCAGGCTCGTTGTCTTCAGGTTTCTGTACCTTATAATTTTGCAAGTTTTCTTTTAAACGGTTCTCAAGTACACTGTTAAGCCAGCCTTTGTTATCCAGATCCAGATCGATTGCAGAAATAAAATTATTAACTTCAGATTTGATATTTTGGAAGGAATTTAATTTAAAATATTCAACGTCAGTTTTTAAATGTCCAGCATCTGTTTTCAAATATTCAAAATCATTTTTAAAATTTTCAGCATTAGTGCTTAGACGTTCAAGATCAGTGTTCAAATGTTCAACATCAGTTTTTAAATATTGGGACTCAGTTTTTAAATGTTTAACCACGTCAGCAACGCCAAAATTAAACTCTCTTTGTTTTTGAAACACTGGATCAACATATCTCTGGATTTCTCCGTGAACAATTTTCCTTCCTTCTACAAGAAATTTTCCCACTACTGGACGATGAGAACTTATGGTATAACTTTCATTACAAATGTCACAACAATTTATAAATTCGAGACCTTCAGGAATATCTTTTTTTATAGTAGAAGCTGCAGAAAATGTTTCACCCATTATTTCCGGTTCATTTTCTTTATAGATACCCTCTTCTTTTCTCTTATCTATGTTCTCACGGATTTTTTCCATGATCCTTTCGACATTTACCTCTTCATCTTTAATTTCTAATGTATCCAATTTAGATTCCTCAATGAGCTTGATTTTCGTAAATGAATCAATTTCCAGAGTATATGATTTATCAGATGTGGCATGAAGTCCTGTTAATCCGAAGTTACGTTTATTTATTTGAGCCTTTTATTCCTTAGGACAGCATGTCCATTTTCGGCGCCTGTTTCAACAGAAAAATCATTCATTTAATCAAAAACACTATAGTTCTTTACCGAATAACGCCTATAACTCTTTACCGAGTCCTTCTTGAATTTTTACTATTGGTTTCATATTGAAAACTCCAGAATAGACAATTGCACTACTATTAGGAATTACTTTTAAAACCTCTATATCGTGAGCCATGAGCAAATATTCTTCAAAAGCATCTTTTCCGTATCCCTTATTTGCCACACCAACAGAGAATGAATAGTCTCCCGCTGAAAGTGGAAAAAAGAATTCCCAGATTAATTCTGCGATCTGTCCTTTTTTTAGAGTAAAAGTTTTAATGCCACTACAATATGTATTTGTTTCAAATACTGATACACCCAGCTTGTTTCTAACGTGAAGACCAAAGTGAGGATCAGATAATCCTTTTAAGGCTTTGACTTGATATATAACTTTAATTACCTGTTCACTCTCAATGTGTAATATTTCCTCATTATTTGAGTTCAGAATTTTAAAAGAAAGAAGTTCAACTTCCCCTGTTGAGACATTTGGATTTTTTAGACCTGTACAATCTTTCATTTCATTTATGTCATATAATTTTACCTTTGTGTCCCCCATGTGTGATTTTTGCAAAATCATTCCATGATAATAATCAATTATATCTTTTGGGTCACCGGAACTAATTATATGACCATGATCTAATAATACTGCTGAATCACATATAGTTTTCACAGCGTTCATGTCATGAGATACAAAAATAATGGATCCACCATTATTTTTGAATTCCAGAATCTTTCTCATGCATTTTTGCTGAAAATACGCATCCCCTACAGAGAGCGCTTCATCGACTAAAAAGCACTTTGGCTCTGCATGCATTGCTATTGAGAAAGCAAGTCTCATGAGCATACCCGATGAGTATGTTTTTATCGGGTCGTAAATAAAATCTTCAAGCTCTGTGAAATCAATAATCTCTTCTTTTTTCTTTTCGATTTCGTTTTTGTCCATTCCTAGAAATGTCCCATTCATGAATATATTTTCAAGGCCTGTAAGTTCTTGATCAAAACCTGTTCCCAGTTCAAGTAAACCGGTTATTTTTCCATCTACTTCGATCAAGCCCTCGTCCGGAAGCATGACACCAGAAAGTACCTTTAATATAGTAGATTTGCCCGCTCCGTTCTGCCCTACTATCCCGAGGGTTTGTCCATCCTTCACTTCAAAAGAAATATTTTCTAATGCAGTGATCTCTCGGTGGTATTTTTTCCTGAAGATTTTCTCTTTTAATCTGTCAGTGGGTGTATGATACAACTTGAACTTTTTTGAAACACCTGATACTTTGATCATATTGAGTCACAACTTGTGATTTTAATTATATGAAATCTCGAATATCTTTTTCTAATTTTTTGAAGATAATCTCTGCAAAGAATAGAATTACAAGACTTAACAAGAGCAGATATAAAATAGGCTTTAAACTCGGGATTTCTTTGTATATAAATATAGTTTGATATAAGTGGATGAATGAAAACGCCGGATTATAATTCATAAGTTTTTTGACAATATCTGGAAGTACATCATAAAGATATACGATTGGAGTAAACCAAAACCAGATCTTAAGTACAATTCCTACAATTTCTTTTAAGTCCCTTATGAAGACGACAAATACTCCAATAAAAAATCCAAGGGAATAAGCGAAGATCTGCTGTACAAGATATATAAATGGAACAAGTAGAATTACAGGGCTTACTCCATACCCACTGATTAGAAGTAAGAACAGGAATATTCCCATTGTCACAACATAAGTAATACTCTCCGAAACAGCAATATAGAGAGGAAATGAGGAAAGATCAACCTTAACTTTGGATATGATATATTTCTTGTCTAAAAAAACACTAGATGTCCTTGTGACAGTATTCGAAAAAGCGTTCCATGCAATTACACCAGAAGTAAGATAGAATCCATACGCATAGACCGAAGACGAGCCAGGCAAACGCGATCCCATAAGATTAGCAAATATAACGGTAAAGATAAAAATATCTACAAGCGGATAAATGAAGTTCCACAAAGCTCCTAAAGTAGATCCAGAGTACTTTTCAGTAATATCCCTTTTTGCTAATTCGAGAATTAAACCTAGATTCAAATTAATATCTCCTATTGCTACTTGCTAAAATGGAAGAAAATTACACTCAGTTTGATAAAGATCTATGATTACAAGATTACTTATTGTCAGACAAATTTTCGCGAGCAATACTTTTTTTCATAGCATTTTCAAAATTAGAGAGATCGAACATGGCTGCTCTCCTAAAGCATTCATTTCCATATTTCGATGGATTTTTCGAAATATTCTGCACTGCCCTGATGATATTTTGAGCATCTGCTTCTACAAGCATACCTGTTTTTCCGTCAATTACCGTTTCCTTAAATCCGCCTTCGTTTACAGCTACTACAGGTTTTCCACTTGCCATAGCTTCCACAGGCGTCATCCCGAAATCTTCATCTATAGCAGTGCAGATAAAACCTCTACAGCGGGAATAAAGGTCAAGTAATTCCTTCTCAGAGACTTCTCCAAGAACCTTTACGTTTTCCGGTAAATTGTCAACAATATTTTTTGCGTAACTTTTTGCATGATCTCCTTCTGAATATCCCCCAATAATAACAAGCTTTTCCTCAGGCATTTTCTTGAATGCCTCAATCTGGATTTCTACTCTCTTTTCAGGGTAAAGGCGGTTTACTGAAAGCCAGAAATTTCCATATTCCTTGCATGTAAACTTTGAAGTTTCCACTGGAGGATAGATAACCTGAGCGTCCCTGTTAAAGTATTTTTTTATTCTCTTTGATGTATTCTTTGAATTAGTTGCAATTTTACAGACGTGGGAAAGATAATATTCGGAAACTGGCCTATGAAGCCTGACCCAGATTCGGAAAAAGATCGAAATCAAGAGGGACTGCCTACTGAGAAAGGTCTCGTAAAGGTCATAGAAAGCTCGCGTAGGAGTATGGCAGTAATACAGGTTGGGCTTATGTTTCTTTGCCGCGAAATGCGCCCAGTTACCTGAAAAGATGAAGAAATCGTATTCCTTTGAAAAGTCACAGACTGCAAAGTGAAAAGATGCGGAGATTTGCTTCAGAGGAGGCACTTTTGGAGTTTTTCCCAGGCTGATTATGCGAATATCGGGGTAGCCCATTTTTTTAATGGATTCTGCATTTAAGTCAGTAGTGATAACATCGGCATTGAAGTATTTTGCAAGCATGAGCACAAGTTTTTCTCCGCCGCCAATGGCTCCGAAATAATCATGAAATATGGCTATTTTCATCGGTTTCTCACTTGTTTCGGGGGTTTTAACAGGTTTAAGAGGTAACTAAAACCAAATCCAGTATTAGTTAGAGGGTGGGAAAGCATACTTACCTGGTTTTTCTAATTTGCGGAATTCCGAATCTGCCCTTATTAGTAATATCAAAGTTTCTATATGACATCAGGGCTTTTTAAATTTTTTATTAATAATATCGGATATTTTTATTAATAGCTTCAGAGCTTCTATTAGTAGCATCAGGGCTTTTTATTAGTGAGAATCACTCACTTATTGATAGCATCAAGCCCTTTATCGGTAATAACATATCTCCCATAAATAAACAGACTTTCCATAAGTAATACAGACCTTCTCCACGATTTCAACAATTCATTAAGCTCAACGGTTATAAGTATATTGAAAATTCATATCAACATTAGGAGAGGTATATATAATACTTGCCAGATGAGAATACGGGTCACGAGTACTCCCCTTTTTATCTGGATTAGAAAACTTTAAAATTATTAAATTAATTCGAATATTATAAAAAGATTACTTTACTTAAAAGTGTAATACGCAAATAGCTAAAAACTAAAAGAGATGGTTACAACGAACAAAGGCATGGGATGTCCGGTGGCAAAACGGCCCGCTAATAATTTAAAATTCAGTATTATTGCTCTGACCGCAGTTGTAATAGTTGCTTTTCTCATGCGCATGCTGTCATATGCCTCGGTTACTGCAAATGGAAGCATAACCTTCATTGGATATGATAGCTTCTACCATATGCGGCGCATTCTATATACAGCTTCCAATTTTCCCCATTCCCTTAATTTTGATTCTTACATTAATTATCCTCAAGGTTTTGAGGTCGGGTGGCCGCCTTTTTTCGATCTTTTAGGCGGACTACTTGCAAATATCATGGGAGGAGGACATCCAAATGTGCATACTATCGAGTTTGCAGGAGCTCTGCTACCAGTACTTCTAGGAGTTCTGACAGTAATTCCTTTGTATGTTGCAGCTTCCTCGATACTTGATAGAAAAAACGCACTTCTTGGAGCTTTCATTTTTGCAGTGCTTCCAGCGCACATATATGTATCCCAGTTTGGGGCAACTGACCATCACGTAGCAGAGACCCTACTCTCAACCTCAGCTTATGCATTCTTCATACTTGCCTTAAAATGGGCAAGTGAGGGATCCCTTTCTCTTACATCTTTTAGAAATATTTCTTCCGAAAAGAACCTTATAAAATCGTTAGCTTTCGCAGGAGCATCCGGTTTTTTCTTTGCACTCATGATTTATACATGGATTGGGGCTCCGATTTTTGTGAGTTTTATTGTACTTTATGCATTTATACAGACCACAATAGACCTTAAAGCCGGGAAAAAATCTGACTATCTTCTTATCTGCACTGCTACAAGCGTTCTTGCAACACTTCTCTTTACTATTCCCCTGTCAGCCTGGTCCGTACGTCCGGGCCTGGAAATGAGTGCAATGTACCTTTCATGGTTCCAAGTATTCTATGTACTCGCTATGCTAGCAGGAACCTTAATTCTCGGGGGCTTTTCTTCATATATCTCAAAGAAAGGTCTGAACTGGAAGTACTATCCAGCCGTCTTAATACTGGTTTTTGGAGCAGGACTTCTGTCCCTCAGGGTTTTTTCCGCCGAATCCTATAATTTCATAATTGAAGGAATAAATTACTTCCTCGGAATAGGTGAATACTTAGGCACGATTTCCGAAGCTCTGCCCCTATTTTTAAACGAACAGGGTGGACTTTCCTTTTCGGCAGTACTGGGAAGCCTCGGACTTTGTCTCGTTACCGCTATGGGAGGTTTTTTCCTGCTTGGCCTTGAGTGGAAAGGAGAAAAATCAAAGCCTGAAGGGGTGTTTTTCCTTTTATGGTCGATATTCTTCGCATATTTAGCGTTCTCCCAGAGGCGTTTTACATATCTGTTTGCAGTAAATGTTTCAATCCTTACCGCATACTTCCTATGGGTTTTACTTGAGTCTCTTGACTTTGAGACTGAAGTAAGGAAATTGGTAAAATCTGGACCGATAACCGGAAACCATTCCATGCCTGCGCTTAAGGCAGGGAAAGAAACAAAGTCAAAAACAAAATCAAAGCTGAAAATAAATAATTCATCAAGCTCAAAAAAGAATTCCCAACCCGACTACTTCAAAATTGTCTCATCCATTGTACTGATAGGGTTTGTATTTATACCCTGCATATGGGCGGGACTTGCTTTTGCGGGAAATGATGGTTTGATTGATCCTGGATGGAAGGATTCTCTCACTTGGCTTGAAGCCTCGAGCCCTAAAACCTCTTATTACCTTGAGCCTTCCGAAACTCCCGAATATGGAGTTTTAAGCTGGTGGGACTATGGAAACTGGATCACTTACCTGGCCAAAAGGCCTGTGGTTTCAAACAACTTCCAGACAGGCATACAGGATTCTGCACTTTTCTTCACAACCGACTCCGAGGAAAAAGCAAATGAGATTATGGAAAAGCTCAAAGTAAAGTATGTAATAGCCGACAAGCAAATGGCAACTGGTAAGTTTAGTTCTATTGTTGAGCTTGCAGGCAAAAACATCAGTCAGTATTTGAATATTAAGACTGTCAATGGAAATAATGGCCTTGAGACCGTTGCGACTGCTAAAAAGGAATTCACGAATACCGAAATATACAAACTTTATGATCTTGACGGATCAAATCTTGGAAACCTGAGACTTGTCCATGAAAGTAATGTATCTGAGGAAAAGGATGACGAGAATAATGACGTAAAGGTATTCGAGTTTGTTCCCGGAGCCAAGCTTTCAGGTACTGCAAGCCCAGGACAAAATGTTACTGCTACCCTTGAACTGAGCTCAAACACAGGCCGAAAATTCACATATCAGAATGAAGCAATATCAGACAAGAACGCTCATTTGAAATAACCGTACCCTACTCGACCGAGAATACAGCAGGTGGAGTCAATGCTCTGTCGGCTTA
>Ga0183099_1001872_pt1 | contig 11496 bp, 10 predicted proteins | sample Biomet1_FD_127788 | JGI IMG/M metagenome (GOLD analysis project Ga0183099, IMG submission 127788) | Microbial communities from bioreactor (seeded with anoxic lake sediment) at LBNL, California, USA - Biofuel metagenome 1 | ecosystem: Engineered > Bioreactor > Anaerobic > Unclassified ... | reverse complement strand
ATATCAATGGGAGTGGCCTTGCTGGATTCTGAATCGATGCGGCCGAGCAACTCCTCAATCATGTCCACCACGGCCAACAGCAAATCGATGATGCCGTGGCTGGTGGCCATTTCGCCCTTGCGGACGCGATTAAGCAGTGTCTCGGCCTCATGGGTGAGGGCGTTGAGTTCGCGGTAGCCGATGATGCCGCTATTGCCCTTGATGTTGTGGAAGTAGCGGAACAGGTCGTTGACGAGTTCGCCGGAGCCCTCGGGGTTCTTTTCCAGATCCAGCAGGCCCTGGTTGAGATTGCTCACAAGGTCGCGGGCTTCCTCAAGAAAGTCCGTCAAGTGTCCTTCCCCGACAGTGGTCAGTGTGTAGGGGGTGGGGTCAAAGTCCGGACCTGGCTCATACACCACGTTCTGCCAACGGATAGTCATGGGCGCTGCGGGCGCGGCAGGCGCGAGATCGGCGAAGGTCGGGGAATCCACCTCTTGTGCCGCCGCGGCCTGTTCCTCGCTGGCATCACTTTCGACGGCGGCGGAAGGGTCCTCAGCCCCGGCGGCGGGGTCTGCCACATCAACCTCGACCGGAGCGGCGGCTTCGGCGGTTTCGCCCTCTCCCGCCAGCGCATTTTCAATGCGTGCGATGATGGAGCCGGTGTCCACCTCGCCCTCCTGGCCGGTGGTTTCCAGATTCTCCACCATGGTGCGCAAGGCGTCCGTGGCGGAGAGGATGATATCCATGATTTCGGAGTTGACGGACATTGCGCCCTGGCGCAACTCGTCCAGAATATTCTCAGCCTTGTGGGCCAGCCCATTGATTTTGTGCAGGCCAAGAAAGCCCGAAGCGCCTTTCAGGGAGTGCATCGGCCTGAATATCTCGTTCAAAAGACCGAGATTCTCTGGGCTTTTCTCCAGCTGAAGCAGATTGGGCTCGATGGTCTCCAGATGTTCCTTGGCCTCGACAAAAAAGTCGGTAAGGATTTCTGGATCAAGATACTCTTGGCTCATTTAGGATCCCTGCCTGATCTGATGTTTCCGCCGGTCGAAATTCGCTGAGGCGGCGCTCCGCCCCGTCCCACAGGCTAGGCGGCGGAATCAGCCCAAAAGCATTTTTACGTTGCGGACCATTTTCTCTGGCTGTGCGGGCTTGACCATGTACAGGTTGGCCCCAAGCGTCAGTCCGGTCTCAATATCCTTGTCCTGGCCTTCCGTGGAGAGCACGATGATCGGAATATCCCGGTACGCTTCCTGCTCGCGGATGTTTTTGATGAAGGTGAAGCCATCCATGCGCGGCATGTTCACGTCGCTCACGATGAGATCAACCTGCTCCGCCGCGTAGAGCTTTTCCAAACCGTCCAGGCCGTCTTCGGCCGTGGTGACCTTGAAGCCTTCCTTTTTCATGATGAAGGCGACGAGGTTCCTTACGGTTTTAGAATCGTCCACAATCAAAATATGTTTAGGCATGTGTCCTTCCCCCTTGAAGCACGACCTGGACCAGGTTGTCGATGGACAGGATGCTGATAAGTTTCTCGCCGGATTTGTAGAGGCCCATGAGCAGATGCGTATGAACGCCCACATTGCCCTCCACATTCCACTCCAGATCGTCTGCGCTGGCCTTGTACATGGTGGAAACCGCCCCGATCATCAGGCCGATTTGCAGGCCGCGGTGCCGGCAAACGACAATAAAACGATCCTCTTGCTCGCCTTGGATGCCAAGAAGCGTCCGCAGGCTCACCAGCGGAGTGACACGCCCGCGCAGATTGATGATGCCGGCAATGCTCGCCGGGGCGGCGGGAAGTTTGGTCGGCTTCACAAAACGGATGACTTCCTGAATGACCGTAATGGGCAACGCGTATTCCCGCCCCATGAGCGAGAAACTCACCAGCCGCACCTCGGCCAAATTGCGCATCACCTCGTCGGAATGCTCCGTTTCGCCCTCCGGGGAATGCTGCGTGGGAGCCATGCCCGCCACAACGTCCTCGCCGCGCGGATCAAGGCGTCTGGTCTGCGCCAGCACTTTGTCCCGCTCCATGCCGAGGTACTTGTCCAGAAAGGCCGCTTCCGCGCCGGTGAGCTCTCGGCCGGCGTCCGCGACGTCGGGCAGGCGGACGTCATCAATGAAATATTGTTCAGGCGTTTTCATTCGCAAGCATCTCTTTTGCCAATTGCATGTATTCCTCAGCCCCTCTGGCCTTTGGATCAATCTCGAAAATCACCTTGCCGCCCGCGCTGGACTCCCGAAACTTGGTGTCGAAGTGGATGACCGTTGTAAACACCCGTTCGCCGAGCTTGTCGCGCATAAGTCTCAGAATCCTGCGGCAAGCCGCCGTGCGCTGGTCGTACATGGTAGCCAAAGCCTTGTACCGCACCGGATGCGGCAGCACTTTGTTCAGCAGCCGTATGGTGTCGAACAAGAGCCTGATTCCGTACAGGGCGAGAAAATCCGTCTGTATCGGAATGAGCACAACGTCCGCCGCCACGATGGCGTTCACCAGCAGCACGCCCACATGCGGCGGGCAGTCAACGAGCACGTAGTCGTACCGGTCGCACAAAAGGGTCAGCGCCTCGGTAAGGATGAGCCCTTTATTCTCCCGCTCCTTCAAGTCCATTTCCAACTCCGAGAGCCGGATATGCCCGGGCACGAAGTCGAACCCGCCGGAAAGTCCCGTCTTGATGAGCCGAGCGTAGAGCGCCGCGTCCACCTTCTGCGCATGAAAAAGATCGTATGCCGTCACCTCCAGCGTCTCGGGGAAAAACGAGAGATGCACGGAGGCGTTGGCGTGCGGGTCCAGGTCCATCGCCAGCACGCGCTGGCCTTGCAAGGCCAGGGCCGCCGCAAGGTTCAGGGTGGTGGTGGTTTTGCCCACGCCGCCCTTTTGATTCGCTATGGCAATGACCCTGGCGCTCAAAAAAATCACCCGCCGAGTGGCAAAACCCGACCTCGGCCCAAAACGTCCCCGCCTGGGCGCATCAGGCTTCCTTCTTGTACATGATGGCCCCGGGGTAGTGGATGGGCTTGAAGGAGCGCGTGATGTTGTGCAGCGACTCGGAATGCCCGATAAGCAGGTACCCCCCCGGGAGCAGGTTGTCGTAGAAAGCGCCGATGACCTTTTTCTTCATCTCGTCGTCAAAATAGATGATGACGTTGCGGCAGAACACCAATTGCGAACGCTCCACCCGCTTGAGCGCAACGCGGTCGGAGAGGTTGAGCTGCCCAAAGGAGATGAAGCGCTTCAACTCCTGCTTCACGCGGTAGTTTTCGCCGTCCTTGTCGAAATAGCGGGCCACAATCTCTTTGGGCGTGGTGCGCAAGGTATATTCGTTGAATACGCCCTTCCGCGCCGCCTCGAGAACACGCTCGGAGAGGTCGCTTGCGGTGATGCGAACGTCCCATGAGGGCAGCTCACCGCGGAGGACTTCCGCCACGATGATGGCGATAGTGTAGGGTTCTTCGCCGGTGGAGCAGCCGGCCGACCAAATGCGAAGGCGCTTGTCGCCCTTCTTTTTCAGATCAGCAATGACATCCGTGAGGATATTCTCCTGAAAGACCTTGAGCTGCGGCGGATTGCGGTAAAAGCTGGTCTCATTGGTGGTGATGACCTCAAAGAGCTTTGAAAGTTCGCCCTTTTTGTTCGCATCGTACTGCAGATAATGATAATATTCACCAAAGTTTTTTAAATTCAGCAGCTTAAGCCTATTCGCAAGGCGATTTTCAAGGAGGTACTTGCGATTGTCGGCCACGTATATGCCGCACTGCGCGTAGATGAAGTCACGCAGCTGAACAAATTCGGCATCGCTAATTTTAAGTTCGCCGCCAGTGGCACCGGAGGAGGAAAAAAGCGCTGCCATCTAAACGTTCCCTTCCTGTTCGTCCTGTATCCTTGCAATGGCTGACTCCGCAGCGTCCATCAACTCGTAGTCATCCCCGCCGGAGATGGAGAGCAACGCTTGGAAGGCCGCCGTGCCGCCAATAGCTCCAAGGCATTCAATGGCGCGTATGGCAACCAGCTTGTTCGGATTCTCCAGCTGGGCCATAACAGCGGGAATGGCCTCCACAATTTTACGCTGCCCAAGGACTTCAAGGGCCCGGACTTTGACCCAATCGTCCTCGTCATTCAGCGCGCTGAGCAGATGCGGCACAATATCCGGGCAGAAACAGTCGCCCATAAGCTCGACCACGGTCTGCCTCACGTCACGATTTTCGTCCATAAGACGCGGGGCGAGAAGTTCGGTCCACACGGAGCTTTCATGGCACTGGGAAGCCACTGCCTTCAGCGCGTGCTTGCGGATTTCCGGATTCTCGTCCTCCATGGCGGTCTTGAGCAAGTCCATATTGGCCGAGGCGTCTATGCGTCCCAGGGCATACACGGCCATAAGCCGCTTCATGGGGTCAATCCCACTGAAAAGCTTGCGGAAGCGCTCTTGCATTTCCTCGCCGCCTAGCGCCACGCAGGCGTCCAGGCCGGCTTCCTTCACGTCGTCGTACTGATGGTCCAGAAGCTCGAAGAGAAGATCGGCCGCGGGGGCGTAATGAAGCTTCTGTCCAAGAAAACTGGCCGCCGCCTTAAGCACTTTGCCATCATTGTGCTTGGCGATGAGGTCCATGAAGAAATCAACGCTGTCTTGGCCTGCTATCTGCGCCAAAACGACAACGATGGCCCGCTGCACGGCGATGGGGTTCTGCCAGAAGGCGTTCACCAGCACGCTTTCCACCTCGGGCGAGGCGATGCGCGCCAAAACCTCCACCGCAAGCTGCGCCGCGTGGGCGTCATCGCTGCGAAGCGCGTTTTTAAGCACGGCGGTGACGCCCATCTGCGCCAGACTGGAAATGATGCGGTCCAGCCGGTCCTGATCCTGGTCAGGGTCGAGCTTGGCGGCGATGGCGAAGATGCCCGCCGCGGCGTCGTCGCCGCCCATGACGGCGAGGCCATTGATGGCGGCGTCCTGAACTTCCTCTTCCTCGTCCTCCAGCGCCACCAGCAAATATTCACGGAAATTGGCCCGCGCGTCCTTGGGCAGCAGGTTCACCAGCTTGGCGCCCAGAATCTTCACTATCGCCTTGACGATCTTGTTGCGCAACGCCGTGGGCGAAGTCTCCATGCGGGCCAACAGCAGCGAAACGGCCTTCACGTTGCCCATGTCGCCCAAAGCGTCAATGATCATGGACACCACGAGCTCCGAGGAATGGCTCATGGCTTTCACCATGGCGTCCACAGAGCTGCCGTGGCGGATCTTGGCCAGAGCCTCAATGACCGAATACTGCACCCACTCTTCGTCGCGCATGGCCTGGTTGAGGCATTTCGCGGCCTCGGGCAGCCCCAGGTCGCCCAGGCTCACCGCCGCCTGGTAGCGCACGTTCACCTCGGGGTCCTTCAACAGCGCCTCGCACAAGGGAGCCACGGCCATGACGTTGCCGGCCGAGCCCAGGATGTCCGTGGCGAAAATGCGGATGTCGACGTCCTCTTCCTTCAGCAGGGGGATGATGGATTGCAGCTCCTGGCTGCCCAGAGCGCGCAAAATATCCATGGCGCCATTGCGTACGGGGGCCTCGTCGCTGCGCAGCAAGGGGATGACCCCGTCCACAGCCTCTTTGCCGCCGATCTTGCGCAGGGCGTTATCGGCGGATTCCTGCACGCCGATGTTGCTGCTCTTGAGCATCTCAACGAGCAGAGGCACCGCATCCTCGCATCGCGCTTCACCAGCCAGGTAGGCTCCTTCGCGCAGCGCGTCCGATTCGGAACTTTTCAGCATGGCAAGGATTTCTATGCAGTCGGTCATCGGCTTGAACCCCCAGGGTCTTCTCCTGAATCTATGAGGACGCGGGACACCGCCCCGCGCAACTGCGCACGCTACATGTAAAGATTGGTCATGATAGCTTGAGCCATGTCATCAATATCCACAATTTCATCGGAAAGTCCAGCGTCAACGATTGCTTTTGGCATTCCATACACGACACACGTGGCGTCGCTCTGCGCAAGGGCGCGGCCGCCCTTCTGTTTCAGCGCGCGGATGCCCTCCATCCCGTCGTTGCCCATGCCGGTGAGTATGACGCCCAGCGCCCTGCGTCCAACGGCATCGGCCGCGCTGCCAATGAGCACGTTGGCGGAAGGTTTGTAGAGCGCGCTTGCCGGCTCGGTGGAAATCTGCAAATCAACGCGGCTCACCTGCTGCTTCAGCAAAAGGTGCTTGCCGCCGGGGGCGATGAAGGCGCAGCCGGGCTTGAGCCTGTCGCCGGTTTCGGCTTCCTTCACGGAAATCTGGCACAGGCCGTCCAAACGTTTGGCGAAAGGCCCGGTGAAAGCCTGCGGCATATGCTGGGCAATGACGATGCTGGCCGGGAAGTTGGCTGGCAGCGCCGAAAGCACCTTCTGCACGGCGGGCGGGCCGCCGGTGGAAACGCCAATGACGACAACATCGCGCTTCGGCGTGCCCCCGGTGTTGATCACCGGCGCGGGCCTGGCAGCGGCGCGCGCGAAGGACGAAGCGGAGGACGGGGCGGAAACCGGGGGCGCAACCGGCGTGCGGACATAGGCCGAGGGCCGCGGCCGCGAATGCATAAGCTTGCGCGAAGCCACGATTTTGACCTTGGATATAAGGCTGGCCTCGATCTTCACGATGTCCAGCGACACCTTGGAGAGCTGCTTTGGGATGAAGTCGACAGCGCCAAGATCCAGGGCCTTCAGGGTCGCCTCGGCGCCTTCGTTGGTAAGGGAGCTCACCATCAGCACGGGCCGGGGCATTTCCATCATGATATGGCGCAAGCAGGTCAGCCCGTCCATGCGCGGCATCTCAATATCCAGCGTGACGACGTCCGGATCGTGTTTGCGGATGAGCTCAAGGCCCTCCTCGCCATCACGGGCCGTGGCCACAACGTCGATCTCCGGGTCCTTGGCCAGCATGGTGCTGATGGCCTTGCGCATGAACGCCGAGTCATCGACGACGACAACCTTGATCACGAAGCGCTCCTTCAACTGATGGGACAAATAAACATCGGGACGCTGCAAACCAGCGCCCTTTCCATACGTAATCCTCGCACAACTTAATGTAATTGTCCAACATCGGCCATGGAAAGGTTTTGAGCAAAAGCGCGAAATATTGGCGCAAGACTCTTGCCTTTTGGTTTTGATTCGGCTAAAAGCCAGCCTCTCGACAACGGGATGTGGCTCAGCCTGGTAGAGCGCCGCGTTCGGGACGCGGAGACCGCTGGTTCAAATCCAGTCATCCCGACCAGAAGCAACAAGGGCTTGTGGATATACTCCGCAAGCCCTTTTTGTTTGCCCCGCCTCCCGGCGTCTCCAACCCCGCCGCAAAATTCAAGGTCGTCGCTGGTCCCTCGCCCAGGCGAAGCATTCGCGCACGCCGTCCTCAAGCCCGCGAAAAACAAATCCGGGGAAATTCCGCAAAAGCTTGTCGCTTGGCAACACGGCGCGCGTGTTGTCCAAGGCGCGCCGCGGATGCAGCCGATACTCAAACGGCTGCGGGTGAACGTTGCGGAACAACGACAGCAATTCAAGGACCGAGGTTCCGCGCCCGGTGCCGATGTTAAATGTGTCTGATGCGGCAAGGTCCCGCAGGGAATACGCCATCAACCTGGCCGCATCGGCCGCGTGCACATAGTCCCGCACGGTTTCTCCATCTCCATAGATCTCAATGGGCAGCCCATCCAGTATTCTGCCAATCCAGGCACCGATGACGCCCTGTGGACGGCCGAGAGGCTGGCGGGGGCCGTAGGCGTTGCCTATGCGGTAACAATCTGAGGCGAGCCCGGAATGTTCTTTGAAATAATTCAGAAAATGTTCCTCGCACAATTTGATGATTCCATGAGGATTGAAGGGGCTTGCGGTGGCCTCTTCCAAAATATCCCCAGGCTGCGGCCCGTAAAGGGAACCGCCCGAAGAGGCGAAGATAACCTTGCGCACGCCGAGCCGCGCGCATTGCTCAAAAAACAACACCGAGGGCTTGAGATCCGCTTCAATGGTTTGCAACGGCGCGCCCCAACTGCCGACGGGAGTGGAGGCAAGAATAAAGTGCGCAGCAACATCCTGACCGAGAAGCGCAGACGCCACGGCCTTTTGATCTGAAAACTCGCCCAGCACACGACGGAAACGGCCTTCCAAATGGGCGAGATTACCTCCGGCGCCATGACGCGTATGTCCGAAGACCGTGACCTCGCAACCGAGACCGATCAGAACCTCGACAAAATACGAACCGATGAAACCGTCACCGCCGAATACGGCGACTTTGCACCCAAACGGGCTGGCTGCGGGGGCGGCTGATTGTTGCAATAGAACTCCTTGCGGCATGAACAATGGCTCCGCTCTTGTCCTTTCTGGACACGCGATTCGATACGCGGCGCGTGATATGAATGTACACATTCGTCCGGGAAATTATTGCTCAATGCAATAGGCATATTTTCGAGCCTTATAAAAACATATTGAACTCAATACATATTATGCACACTACAAATCAAAGCAAAGACGCATTGTCAACCGCATTCTTTGTTTAAAATGTTTTCATCACGACATTCGATGAGTACGAACAACGCTTATACGTACCGCAACAATGCAAGCATCATCGCTTAAAACAACCTCCTGAAATATAGGAGGCTCTCGACAACTGGGCCGGAAGTTGCGTAGAGTTGCAGGCGGAAGGCTATTGCCTCCGTCCACTTCAACCGAAACGCGAGTCGGCCATGACCATGGTGCTGTTGCTCCGACATGGAGAAATCCCCCAATCTGACCCGCTCCGTTTCGTCGGCCAGCGCGATCTGCCGCTCACGCCTCTTGGGCGGGATCAAGCGTTGCGCTGGCGCAAGGTTCTGGCACGCGCCCCTTTGGACGGCGTATGGACATCCGACCTCGCACGCTGCCGTGAGATGACCGAACACGCGCTAGGTGATCATCACCCTGTGGCCAAACCGCTGCCCGCGCTGCGCGAGATAAGCCTTGGGGAGTGGGAGGGATTGAGCGTCGCGGAGGTGCAACGGCGTTTCCCCGGCGAATACGAGCGGCGCGGCGCGGACCTGGAACGTGTCGCCCCGGCGGGCGGCGAAAGCTTTGCCGACCTGCGCGACCGGGTTTGGCCAGCCCTGACCGGAATTCTTGCCCATGCGGGGGCCCAGGCAGCCCCCTTGCTTGTGGTGAGCCATGCGGGCGTCATCCGCACCCTCATCTGCCAGGCGCTTGGAATGCCGCTCGAAAGGGTGTTCAGCCTTGGGCAGCAGTATGCGGCTCTGAACATCCTTCGTTTTTCCCCTGCGCGCCAACCGGAACTGCTCGCCCTCAACCTTCCCCCGGAGGCCGCCACGCCTCTGCTCGCCTCTCTGTCCGGCTGATACGGCGAGGAGTTGTGCCAAAGCCTGCGCAACCCCCTTTACTTGGACAATCGCCAAAATCCCGGCGATGAGCGTCATGTCACCTTAAGCGAACATCCTCTTCGAGGAGGTTGATTTGAACGATGAAAAGAAAGACGCGGTCATCCGCGTGCATATTTGGATGGAGCGCGACGGCGAAACGCTTTTGGGACTGGGCAGATTGCAGCTGCTTGAAGGCATAGAAGCCTGCGGTTCCATTAAGGGCGCGGCGGAAATGTTGGGCATGAGCTACCGGGCGGCCTGGGGCAAGCTCAAAGCCTCGGAAGAGGCGCTTGGCTTTGCGCTGGTTGAAAAAATCGGCGGCAACAAGTCCGGCTGCCGCCTTTCGCCTGAGGGCCGGGCCCTTGCCGAGGCCTACACCACCTGGTTCCGCGACGTGGAACGCGTGGCCGTGGCGCGCGCCAAGCAGCTTTTCCCTTTCAACTGCAGTCCGTTTTCAGAAAAGTCCGAACTTTGCCACCCACCTGGGAACGCTTCTTATGTTTCACAAAACATATCAGAATCATTGAAAAAGTGTTGACTAAAACTCTGGGCATGAAGCATATATAGCTAAATAGGCATAATGCCGTCGCCCCGGCTCCTCACCGGCGCGGCAAGGGACCCGGGAGGGAATCATGAACATATCGCGGCGAGGGTTCATCAAGCTGCTTGGAGCCGGCACCGCCTGCTTCGGGCTTTCACAAATGGGGCTCAACGTTAAGCCGGCCATGGCTTACGCCACCAGCCTCAAAACGGCCGGGGCCAAGGAGATTGTCTCCATCTGCCCGTACTGCTCCTGCGGCTGCAACATCATCATGTATGTTCGGGACGGCAAGTTCATCAGCTCCGAGGGCGACCCCGACTACCCCGTGAGCGAAGGTTCGCTTTGCGCCAAGGGCGCGGCGTTCCGCGCGCTGCACGTGAACGAACACCGCATTGTGAAGCCCCTGTACCGCGCCCCCGGCGCCACCGAGTGGGTGGAGAAAGACTGGGACTTCATGCTCTCCACCATCGCCCGGCGCATGAAGACCACCCGCGACCGCGATTTCACGGCCAAGAACGAGAAGGGTCAGGTGGTCAACCGCCTCGACACCGTGTTCAACCTTGGCAGCGCCCTCATGGACAACGAGGAGTGCGCCGTCACCGTGCAAGCCCTGCGGGGCATGGGGGTCTACCAGATAGACCATCAGGCACGTGTTTGACACAGCCCGACTGTACCGGCTCTGGCAGAGTCGTTCGGACGCGGCGCGATGACGAATCACTGGATTGACATCAAGAACTCCAACGCAATTTTGATCATGGGCAGCAACGCTGCCGAGCATCACCCCATTTCCTTCAAGTGGGTGCTGCGCGCCCGCGACAAGGGCGCGAAAATCATCCACGTCGACCCCAAGTTCTCCCGCACCTCGGCGAGAAGCGACCTGCACGTGCCCCTGCGCAGCGGCACGGACATCGCGTTCCTTGGCGGCATGATGCGCTACATTCTGGAGAAGAATCTCTACCAGAAGGAGTACGTCACCGAGTACACCAACGCGAGCTTCATCCTCGGCAAGGACTACGAGTTCAAGGATGGACTGTTCAGCGGATACGACCACGAAAAGCGCATCTATGATCGCAAGAAGTGGGACTTCGCCCGCGATGAGAAGGGCGTTTCCCAGCGCGACAAGACCTTGCAAAATCCCCGTTGCGTGTTCCAGGTGCTCAAAAAGCACTACGACCGCTACACGCTCGACATGGTGAGCAAGGTCACGGGCGTCTCCAAGCAGAACCTGCTGACGGTGTACGAGACCTTCGGCGCCACCGGCAAGCCCGACCGCGCGGGCACCATGATGTACGCGCTCGGCTGGACCCAGCACACCGTTGGCGTGCAGAACATCCGTCTGGCCTGCATGATCCAGCTGATGCTGGGCAACATCGGCGTGGCGGGCGGCGGCATCAACGCCCTGCGCGGCGAGCCAAACGTCCAGGGCAGCACGGACCACGCGCTGCTGTGGGACATCCTGCCCGGGTATCTGCCCGCGCCCCTGGCCACGCAAGCCACCCTGACCGACTACAACAAGGCCACAACGCCCAAGACCAACGACCCCCTGAGCGTGAACTGTGGCAAAACAGGCCAAGTACATGGCCAGCCTGCTCAAGAGCTGGTTTGGCGACGCGGCC
>Ga0183099_1001871_pt1 | contig 11507 bp, 8 predicted proteins | sample Biomet1_FD_127788 | JGI IMG/M metagenome (GOLD analysis project Ga0183099, IMG submission 127788) | Microbial communities from bioreactor (seeded with anoxic lake sediment) at LBNL, California, USA - Biofuel metagenome 1 | ecosystem: Engineered > Bioreactor > Anaerobic > Unclassified ... | reverse complement strand
CTGCTGTAATCGTTTTATATTGATAAAAAAATGGCTATCTTCATCAAGCAGAACATCAAAAACTCCACTTCTTTCAATATCATCCTTTGAAATTTTAAATTCCTTTGAAAAAAGAACTGCCATTTTATCTTCTCCCTTATATCACCTTTACCCCTGTGTTAGGAGAAATCGTCTTGAATATCTCCGTCACGTTGATCTTCTCCGGGCTCGTTGCAAAGGAACTGTCCCGGAATACAACACGGAGCGGTTTACGCTGCGCTATAATACGGATTGCAGATTCAGGAATGTTGGCATCAAAACAGGCAATAAGCGCACCGCTGTCTACCGTGTGAACGGTAACGCCGTCGAGAGTTTCAGTCGAATGCGGTAAAGAAAGCGGAAGTCCCCAGTCAAGCATACAGCCGTAGAGCAGGTCCATATCGGTACGATCTTCCTTGATATTGCTCTCAAGCCCGGAAAGCATCTGTTGCTTTGTTTCTTCTGCCGAATAGTACACGTCTTTCATATTGCTGTCATCCACTTTGAAGACACGGAAACCGATATCTAATTCGGAATGCGTACTATTTAATTCGGAATTATCAGCATCGGAAGCTGATAATGATAACTGCGGATCATTTTTCTTCTTCGATTCAGCAGTACGCATTTTTAATTCCGCAATAATCTTATCTCCTGCCCGCCGGATGCGTTCTTTGCCGATATCGCAGATATTTTTATAACCAGCCTTGGCCGCCTCGGAGCCTTCTGCACAGACTTCAGGCAACTGTACCATGATGAATTTGCGGTTGCCACCGTCTTCTGCATTCAACTGCATCACGGCATGAGCTGCAGTAGCAGAACCGGAAAAAAAGTCGAGAACTGAAAAATCGTTACCATTCACGAGATGTACTAACTGTAAAATAAGTTCAGGTGGCTTCGTGTATTCAAAAATACCCTTTTGCATTATCGCGTCAAACACCTTTTTAGCGTTATCATTTGAATACTTATTATCGATAAATTCAAGGGTAGATAATGGCTTAGTCCGGTCTATTCTTACTATCTGGTATTGTCTGCCCATCTTTTCGATAGAAACGTTTTGGTATGTCTTTGTGTAAATGCGCGGCCTTGTTCCGCCACGATGAATTTCGATAAATCCTTTTGCAAGACCGAAATCAAAGAGGTCTTTACTCCATCTCCATCCCCAGTCCGCACGTCCATGTTGTCCTTGTTGTCTTTCATTGTACATTCCAAGATCACCACCGGCATAAAAAGTCTCGCCGCCAATTTTGATAGGATAATCGAGTGTTTGGACATAACCTAATGAATCGTAGTCAAGCGTTTGGTTTACTTTATAATAGCCACGTTCCTCAAAAAACTCGTCTTTGTTACTATATCCACTGTCAGTATGCGATATACCAATAAGGTCTGCTTGCAGGATGTTCTTAGCATAAAATAAAATATAATCATGATTCTTTGCTGTAACATCTGAAGATTTGCCACCTTTTTTTGTCACACGCGGAAACTCAGCAAGATAATTACATTCACCTAAAATTTCGGCGCATATCTTTCGAAGTTGTGTAACTTCGCGGTCATCTATATGAATAAAAATTACTCCGTCATCAGTAAGCAGATTTCTCGCAAGTACAAGCCGCGGATACATCATTGAGCACCAGTCAGAATGAAACCTCGGATTGGCATCATTATTCTGCTTAAAATTCACGATACCGCTGTCATCAACTGCACCGGTACCTTCATCATATTCGTCCTCATCCATTTCAAAATGATCTTTGTAGATAAAGTCGTTTCCGGTATTATACGGCGGATCGATATAGATCATTTTTACTTTTTTCAGATAACTTTCCTGCAGCAGTTTGAGCACATCAAGATTGTCGCCTTCTATATATACGTTCTGCGTTGTATCCCAGTTTTTACTGCCCGTACTGCAATATGGTTTACCTGAACTGTCAGCACCGGTCGGTATACCTTCGTCTTCCACAACGGGTCGCAGCGTCTTCCGAACAGGAATACCGGCTTCCTGAATAGCCGCTTTCTTTCCTACCCAGGTAAAATCGTATGATTCATCTCCCAGCGCAATATCACCGCCAAGCAGTGTGCGAAGTTTGTCAAAATCAACCGATTGCTTGAGTTTACCGTCTTCACCACGCGATTCGTTAATGCACGACGGGAAAAGCTGCGCAAGAGCGGAGATATTGGCAGAAGGAATATCTTTTGATTCAAATGTGGGTTTAGTTTGCTGTGTCATTTTGTACAGACTCCTTACATATATCCAATATTGTATAAAGATTCTTCATAATTTTTTCCTCTACTTCATGTCCAGTTATATTCCAAATACTTGCAAGGTATTTCACTAGATCCTGACTCTCCCAAGGAAACCTCACATTCCCATTAAAAGATGTAAAAGGACCATCGGTTTCCAATAAAACCTTGTTCATTGGTATTAAAGAAATCAACTTTCTTCCATTTTGAGTCATGCACATTGAAGGATTTATGCTAAAATAACACCCATAAACAAGTAATTTCTCTAATATGAAAACATTACCCGTATACCAGTGCATAATTACTATACCTAGTTTTTTGTAATTACAAAGTATACTTGTAACAATATCTTCTGCCGCACGAGAGTGAATACTGATAATTTTATTACTGTGCTTATTACACTCGTTAAGTATTTTTTCAAATATTGACTGTTGCAATTCCAATGTTTTCCGATTCCGCTCTGTACCGTCAATACCTATCTCACCTATAAATTTCGTATTTCCAATATTCGAAAGAAATGTATCGATTTCATTTTTTTTCTTTTCTACAATTTCAGGGTGCAGACCTAATCCAACATATATATTTTTATAAGGGCTTAAGACTTGTTTTGTAGTAAGCCATGCCTTTGGACTTGTAGTTACGCATAGGTAAAAAAATTCTTTTATATTAGTTTCTCTAGCTATCCTGATTGCATTCAGAATACAAGTCTATATGAGAATGCATATCAATCATAACACGCCCTTAGCATGTAAGAATGTACAGAGCTCTTTATACCCTTGTTCGACAACACGAACATATAACTTCCTTTCAGTTGGTGTAGCAAATGACAAATTTCCTGAAATAAAATGGTCCAAACCATATTTCTCTATCTGAATACATGCAAGTTCAATAGAATTTAAATCATCAGCGCCAGACATTCTCCCAGCTTTCTTCAAATCATCAAACCGATATTGTGTATTATCAGTTAGTTTAGCATAATAAAACGCTGCCCGTCGAACCAGGCATGGAACACAGCGTCCACAATGTTTTGACTCATTACGTAAAAATTTACCACAACTTGTTGATCGAAAAGCAATTTCCTTCAAAAGTTTTTGATTTTTACACTCACATAATAATTCACCTTTTGTTTTATACCTATAAGGAAATAATAATTCTGCATGTATACCAACGGTATTCCATATATTTTGAATTCCTGTCATGTACACAGGGTGTGTCGTTTTTGTACTAAAACTTCCAGATCGCAAAATTGTAGAGGGAATATTCAAGCTTATAAATCCATTTTCACAAACATAAATTGGAACAGGTTTATTTTCTTGTCTTATGCCACAAGAAGCAAGAGCTGCATATGCAAAAAATATAATTGATCTACTTCTAGTCGACGTTTCTTTTTCTACTCCCGGTTGATGAAATTTATGACTCCATTGAAAATAGTTACCTTTTATTGTTAATTTTTCTGCAAATTTCACTTGTTTCTCGCCATCTCCCCTTACAGTCTGAGAAACAAATAGAGGTTTATGACCATCGGATATTAAATCAATACCACCTGTTAGACTGTCTAATCCTCCAGAAAGAAGAGAAACACAATCACAGTCGTACTGTATAACCTTTTTTATAGAAGGAGTTGGTACTCCTATATCTTTAAATATTAAAAACCAAAAATCTCCCGTTAAAAATCTTAACGTTTTTTCAAGCTTTTCTTTTACAAGGTTCCATTTTTGAACATCATTTAAATGAATAGTTAATTCAATTTCTCTTGTCCATCCATCAGCAGATTTTTTTCTCAACAATGAAAAATCAGCGGCAATCACAGATAACGCTATTGTTGTAAAATCCCAAACTTCTTCTGTTGGATTTATTCCTGCTTGTAATACATCATTTTTCAAAGAAGGTGCTATATATCCAACCCGCTTACCATAGCGTTTATCTGGTTTTGAATACAATAAAATATATTTTGTATCTTTGTTCAAATTATTTGGCTCAGGAAGAATATCACCAGGTAAACAGATAATTTTTCTCATAACTCCCCCTCATAAACAATAAAAGTATGTTCAATTGCTAAATCTAATATCTTCTTAACATCGGATTTATTTGTAACCATATTGTTTTTTCGACATTCATCTATTTGAGCATATATATCCGAATGAAGATAATCTCGCATCTCTTCCATTCTTGTGACGTTATCAACCAAAAAACCAGAAGGACGCTCTATTTTTTGTCCAATATCAGAAACAATTCGGTTGTAAGCTTCATTTGATATAAAAGAAGCTATAAACGACCATATTTCATTTTCTGTTAGATTAAAAATATCATCTACTTTATCAAGTAATTCAGATAAACTTTGATTTATAGAATCTTTATAAGATTCTTCATCAAGGCTTCCGCCATCATTTACAACTACACGAATAATTTCATCTATTAAGTCTTGCCCTTTTAAATCCCGCTCCTTCACGGAATTTATCCAATCATGAACATTTTGGCTTGATGATGTTTTTATACCAGATAATAATGAATATAATCCCGCACCAACAGCTGTGGACGCCGATAATTTTTTTACTACATTTTTTACACCACCCATTCCTTCACGCGAATAATGGCCTAAAGCTTTTTTAAAACTTTCACTATTACCTGTTCTTAGATATGAAGCGAAATCTTTCCGTGTTGCCGTAAAACGTCTCGGAGGTGCAATTATATTAGTCGGAATAGGAAGTGGAATGTCTTTTAAATCTTCTTTTGCAATTCTTTCCAAAGGAGATTGTGTCTCTTTCGGTATATCATCTAACCATGTCGGATCTAAAGAAACATTACTTCCTGGTCCTGAATTTGAAGTTGATGTTCCCATATTATTTTTCTCCTCTATGTATTTTAATCGCATTGACTAACTGTCTAGAAGCTCTTTGATCTATTTTCCATTTATCCAACAAATCATGTGCCCATACATCATCCAAAAAAGGAATTAATGATGGCTTAATTTTTTCAACGGGAACATTTTTCATTATTCCTACATAACTTTGCTGCAATTCCTCAAAAGCTTTCGGAAAGTGTAACAATTGAATACTACTTTTATCTTCCCATTGAGAAACATTAGCTTTACTACTGATTCTAAACATTATTTTCTTTGCGTCATCTGCAGAAAGTTTTTTTTGCATTTCCTCAACAATAAAATTTTCAAATTTTGTTGTTTGCACTATAGCATTCATAATATCTCTTGCTTCAGAAGATAATTCATCGAAACTTGCTAAAGTAACTGCTTTATTTCTGCTAAAATAAAGTATAGGCCGTAAATCAACATTATATAATCGCGGATTAAGCTTGATCCAATCTTCATAAAACTTATCCTTCCATGAAAGATCAGGAGCTGCATATTCCTTTCCAGTACGTACGTTTTCTTCCTGCGCTATTAAAAATTTTGCTTTACCATCATTACTATCTTCTACTTGATTCAATAAAAAGTTGAATGCTTTTTCAGTAGAGCATCTTTCGAACAATTGAAGTTTTGTTAGCACCTGCAATGAAACCGTATTTCCTTGTATCTTCATTATCTTTTCTGTAATAATCAAATTGTTTAAAAATCGCTTTATTAATCTTGGATTTCCAGCAATTTGCGGAGAAGAAACCAATATACCAGAAATTTCTTCTGCAATTTCAATTTCATTTTCTGGTTTATTTTTTAGATCTTTACAAATATCTTCTATTTTTTTTCTTGTAAGTGCTCCTGACCAGCACTGTTTTTCGCTATCAATTACTTTATTCTTTACATCTGAATACTCACCATCGCTGATGGTCGTTTTTTTTACAGCCTCTTGCAAAAGTAATAAAAAAATATATGCCTTAACTTCATTTACACCTAATCTCGGAACTGCAATTGAAATTTGAATCAACTTGTCAAAATAATTTGTAACAAGGTCATCATTGTATCCATCATCTTTGAAATGAATACGAACAGCACTTTTTATCATTTGATCATCAGCCGCAATAACAAATGCAGTTCTAGGAACAAATAGAAGCAATCTCATGGCTTCAAGAGTTGATATTGCAATATCTGGAAGACAACGATCCAAATCATCTACAAATACAACTAGATATATGTTCAACTCTTCAAGAAGATCAGAAAATCTTTTTATAAAATCTTCTATTTGAAGTGGTATATTTTCTTCTTTTTTTTGCTTTAACAATCCACCAAAATCGTTTTTTACTGTCTCTAAATATTTTGTTATACCATCGACGTTATTTTTATCAGAAAAAATAGACAGCAGGATTTTGTGCCATTATTGTCGACAAACTTGAAACAAATGCAATTAAAGAATTTCCGGTTGCTACTCCTGCTATTGCACCCTGCAGCACCGCCTAAATATTTTATCGTTTTAAACCAGTCTATTTTTGCTACAAAATCATTTATTTTATCACGAAAAGTTTCATGTATTTTAGCATAGTCCAATAATTTATTTCCAACTTGTTGGAGTAATGCTGATTTCGCATCTTCGTATCCCTGATAGCGCCATGCATCAAATTGTAAACATATATATTGCTTGTCTTTATCTTGTAAACTAATCGATTTTCGAATTATTCTCAGCATAGAAGATTTCCCTGTTCCCCAAATACCGGAAATACCAATTGAAACCGGTTGATCCTTACTCTCAAAGATAATATTTGTTGCAGTATCGGCGACAACGTTAAAATTCAATAAGTCATCATCTGTATCAATATCATTCCACATTAAGATTTCTCTCCTATATTTTCAACTCCATTCATCATTTCCCTAATTCTCTTAACTTCATCCCACAGTTCCATCTGCCGGTTAAACTGCTTCTCGCACGCAATCTTCTTCTCCAGCGCTTCAATCTGTTTCTGCAGTTCCTTCCGCTTCTCTTCCCGCTCAATGTCCTCAGAAAGCGTTCCGGCATTTTCCGTCTGCCCCGCAGCAGAAATCGCAAGCGCACCGCCAGCAATCTGCCGCACAAAGTTCTCATACACGGCATCCATATTCAACCCGTCAAGCGTAAGCGTAACCGCGGCTTCCGGCTGCCAGTCCGTTTCGTAATATACCGGCGTACTGAGCGCAGCCTGATTATTCCCGCTCTGTTCCTTATAACCGATACAGAGCTTTACTTCCCCGCCGTACACAAGCACAAACAGAATATGGTACGGAATACCGCGGTCTATCTGTATCAGGATCTTCTTATCATACACCTTTTTCTTTAAATGTAGTTCAAGAATTTCAATTTCTTTTACCGTCTGCCCGTCCGCAACATTCATAGTCGCAGCCGACAGCTTGTTTTTCCACACGATCTCTTCAACATCGCCGGTGAACGACCGTTTAAGAGCAGGAGTTACGTTCAGGTTGTCGTAGAACTTCTGCTTTGGAATATGCTTATCGAACAGCGTTGACTGAGGAAAAGACAATTCGAAATGCATAATTTGTAATTCAGAAACAGTACTATTTTTCAAATCGCCCTTCATCATCTCCTCCTCTCCAATTCCGCATTCCTAATTCTTAATTACAATAAAGTCTATCAGTTCAAAATCTTCCAGCCCGCGTATCTTTGCAGACAGCGCGGACGTACCGCCCGGCGAAAAGAGGCTTTCAATATCGCTTTCATCTTTTACCGTAATAACCGATTCCACCGCCTTACCGAGCAGTTCTGAATACTTCTGCATATTCCGTCCGTCGTGAGTCTCCCTGTTGAACGCAGCGGCAGATTCCGCATCGGGTGTGTCGTGCCCGCGGCACAAAAGGCGCATGTCGTCCAGCAGCTGCTTCGGTGCAAGATGATTGCAGATAACATGTCCGTCGTCGGCTATATACACCATATAGAACGGGTGCCGCCTGTTCCGGCTGTCGATGTTCACTCCGTTGTTCAGATTCTTCAAAACAAAGATAACGCCATCGGAAAGCCCCGCACAGCTGTGTACAACTGCGTGCATACCGTTGTGTGCGTGTTCAATATCCCGGTTCTGCTTCATATATTCGAGCAGGTCAAGCCGGAACTCGTTCAGACCCAGGTCGGTGATCGATATACCGCTGTTCATTTCCTCAAGATCGACCACTTCCTCATGAAGCCGCTTGAGCTGAGACCGCCGGTATTCAAGATCGCCCCGTTCCTCCTGATTGATCGGATCATCGTCGCCCGTCGCCGTCATCACGGAAAGCTTCATGCGCGTTTCAACGCGGGATTTTAAATTGATGTATTCATCAAGTGAAATGTCGGGCCAGAAGTTGACCAGCTGGATCTGTTTGTTCTTACTGCCGATACGGTCGATACGACCGAACCGCTGGATAATCCGCACAGGATTCCAATGGATGTCGTAATTCACGAGATAGTCGCAGTCCTGTAAGTTCTGTCCTTCGCTGATACAGTCGGTCGCTATGAGAATATCGAATTCATGCGTATCGCCGGGCATAACGAGCGGCTTTTCCTTTGAAACCGGGGAAAAACAGGTAAGTACCGCATTAAAATCGTTCGAAAAGTCGGAATACGTTGTCCTGATTCCGCCCGATCCGGTGACAAGCGCCGTATGCATACCGTACGAAGACAGAAAATACGGCGCAATAGTGTCGAACAGGTAGCGGGCAGTATCGGCAAAAGGCAGTAAAGACTATCACCTTGCGGTTTGTCCCGTTTATGGGATGTTCAATCTTTTGTTCAATTGTCTTTCGGAGCGTTGTAAGTTTCGTATCATAAGAAGGCGTAATATCGGAAACCATACTGATAACGAGCGCAAGCGTTTCCTTGTCAGCTTCCATATCACGCCGCCACGAAACATAGTCCATATCGGCAAGGTCTATTTTTACCTTCCGCCCGACTGTAAAAAAATCGGAACCGGAATCGTCCTCGTCAAAATCGTCAGATGAAAATGAATCAGTCTCCGCATCAACAGAAGACTCAGAATGATGCGCTTCATACTGATTTATCCGCGCAATCGTTATGCCGATTAAATCGTCAATACGTTCAAGCGTTTCCCTGAACGAATAGACGGAACTTTCAAGCCGCTTGAGCAGATTAATGCTCATAAGACGCCTGATCCCCTGTTCCCTTCCGTCGAGCGTTAACCCGTAATCGTCAAGCTTGGCCATATCAACGTATTTTCCAAGAAGCGACGGCTGTATATACCGCGTCGGCACGTATACGAAAAGATTCAGGCGCGTCAGCTGTCCGTATATCTCGTTGTACGTAATAGCACGCGGCAGATCGGTGAGTACCGGTGAAAGCGATAGCGGTTTGAGCCGTTCAGGGAACGTACCGATCGCTGACGTATCGTAGTATTTTTCAATATGCCTGCGCGAGCGCGCGATCGTTACGCTGTCCAGCAGTTCAAAGAAATCAAAATCGAGCTTTCCGAGCAGCGTCTGTGTTTTCCGCTGTTCTGCCGGCAGCTTGCTCCAGTCGTTGAACGCCTTCTGCGCACTGCGGAATATGTCTTCGATAGAATGGGATATATGAAGCGACTCTCCCAGAACACCGGAGTTCCCTTCGTACGCAAGCGCAAGCTGATTTTTTAAATCGGTAAACCGATTGTTCACCGGTGTCGCGGAAAGCATAAGGACCTTCGTCCTCACGCCCGGCTTGAGCACCCTGTTCATGAGGCGCAGATACCTGTTTTCAGCTTTACCCGCAACTTTTGAAACCGTATCGGTCCCGTTCCTGAAGTTGTGCGATTCGTCGATAACGACAAGATCGTAGTTCGCCCAGTTAATACGGGAAAGATCTATGCCGTTCGAATCACCGCCGTTCCGTGACAAATCAGTGTGGAACAGCACTGTATAGGCAAATCTGTCCGCTGCTACCGGATTATTAACGTAATTCTCCCGGAACGTATTCCAGTTTGCACCAAGCTTCTTGGGACAGAGCACCAGTACGTTCCGGTTCCGGCTCTCGTAATATTTAATAACGGCAAGAGCCGTATATGTTTTTCCCAATCCCACACTGTCTGCAAGAATGCATCCGTTGTATTTTTCAAGTTTGTTGATTATGGCAAGCGCCGCATCCTGCTGAAAATTGTACAGCTTGTTCCAGATAACGCTCTTCCTGAATCCCGTCCCCTCGTTCGGAAGTACGTCTTCTGAAATATCGTCGAGAAATTCAGAAAAGATATTATACAGCGTCACAAAATAGATGAACTCGGGACTGTTCTCCGAATATGCCGAAGAAATACAGCCCAGCACCTGCTCAGTCACGTCCTGCAGCAAATCCGCGTCGTTCCAGAGATTGTCGAACGTCCGCAGCAGCTGCTCCGTCTGAGGATAGTCTATTTTCGTTATAAATGAAGAAAGAGTGTTGCCGCGCGAACACCCCAGGTCTACCGTTGTAAAACCGTTGAGCGGCGTATAGGCCGCAGGCATTTCTTTCTGCACGTGAATAAATCCCTGAATGGCGGACTGCGTCCTGTTCGATTTGAATGAAGCCTTTTTCTGTATCCAGTCGGCACATTCACGCGAAACAGCCTGCTGAGTCATTTCGTTGCGAAGCTTTATTTCGAATTCCGACCCGCACACTGTCCGTTCGCGGTCAAGTCGCGGTATATAAAATTCCCGTTTTTCCTTAGGTGTTTTTTCCGTCGTAAACGTCGGAGACGTAAAGATAAAACGGAGCGAATCGATGTCTTCAAGCTGTTTTTTAAGCTCGTAAAACGCATACATTGAAAAAGATGCGGCAGCTATAGAAAGCTTTGCGTGAGGATGCAGTTCTTCGGTAAGGTCGTCTTTAAGCAGATGCCGGACGTTGTCGATGATTTCCACGATAAACACTCTAATTTATCCAGTATACCACTAAAGGTCTGTTTTAGAAAGCGTTTTTCTTACTGGAGAACCCGTACGACGTATTTTTTAAGAACAGTTCGATCCGGTAAAATATGGCATATCCGGGTTCGGATGATCATGCGATTTTATCACCACTGGCCCACTAATTTAAGCAGACCGTGATACATACAGGTTAAAAAAACACACAGCCGGTCCGGGACCAATAGGTCCGAAGTTTAAAAATTAAATTCTGTTCACTGCGTTTCATACGGCTGTATACAGGCATACCCTGAAAACGGAAAAAACCAGACCTTATATCTGTCAAAAAAACCGTTGATGCCTAAAATCATATCCTTATCCTTGTACTGGGGAAAATACGAAAACGTGTAATCATCCCACATGACCACTTTCACATTTTTCAATACGGTCGAACCGAAACGGATTTCGCCGGCATCTGCATAATACTGTTTAATTGTTTCCACTCCGCTCATAGTAAGCAGTTGTTGCCATGAGACCTGTT
>Ga0183099_1001870_pt1 | contig 11514 bp, 11 predicted proteins | sample Biomet1_FD_127788 | JGI IMG/M metagenome (GOLD analysis project Ga0183099, IMG submission 127788) | Microbial communities from bioreactor (seeded with anoxic lake sediment) at LBNL, California, USA - Biofuel metagenome 1 | ecosystem: Engineered > Bioreactor > Anaerobic > Unclassified ... | reverse complement strand
AATTGATCAATAACTCACGGACACGACCCAAATTTCTATCATTAAGAAATTCGCGGATAGGGTCCGCTAAAACAGGAATTAGAGCTTCTAAATTAGGGCAGATATTTCTCTAAATAGTTAAAAAGGGTTTTTCTGATACAGGAAGAGAGCTTCTCCTAAACAGGAATTAAAATAGAAATTCTCCTGGCTTCTAAAAGACTTGATAGTATTTAATCAGCCTCATAATGACCAAAACCACTTAATCGGCTGACTGCCGGACCTGTTAAAACGGATGTGAGCAGCGCCATAATAATCAAAGCCACAAATACGTGGTCGTCGATAAGTCCAGCATCCTTTGCGACGGTAGCAAGTATCATCTCCATAGCGCCCCTTGCGTTCATGGCAACACCTACGGCGGCAGACTGCCTCAGTGGCAGTTTGCTGATCATCAAGCCAAGTGTCACACCGAGTATCTTTCCTATACATGCAATCATAAGAACTGCAAGCACAAGGGTCAGGTCAAATGATGCCACGAAATCCGCGCGCAGCCCAATTGAAACAAAGTAGAGAGGGGCAAAAAAATGCATAACAAACTGGTGGATCATTTCATGCGCATCATCACGCTTTTCCAGACCTTGGGAAAATGCCAGGCCCACCAAGAAAGCGCCAAAAACAGCGTGTATCCCGATCGCTTCAGCACAAGCTGCGGCTAACAGAATAAGGACTGTTGTTATTCCGAGGAACGAACCTGGCCAGGGCAGATATAACTTCAACCATTTTTGAGCTTTCTGCGCCAGAGTCCGGCCTACCGTGAGCATGAAAGCAAATAGCAAAAATACCAGAATGAAAGTCATGTAAGGCGGGATATCCATTATGCTCTCAGGCACGAAATTGCTCAATATAAAGGCAAATAACGACCACCCTACGAGATCATCGATAGTTGCGGCTCCGGTAATGATCATCCCCATATCTGTCTTCATCAAATCCAGATCCATAAGAGTTCTAGCAATAACCGGAAGGGCGGATATTGACAGCGCTGTGCCCATGAACATCGCGAAAAATAATAATCTGCCCTGGAAATGCTCCCTCCACATGTCCGGGAACAGGAAAATCATCCCGAAACCCATTATAAATGGTATCACTATCCCCATTAAACTGGCCCAGGCTATGTTAACGCTCCGTTTCTTAACTAGGCTCAGGTTCATCTCCAGGCCTGCTGCGAATAAAAAGAACAGCATGCAGATCTGGATAAGGGCATCCCTGCCCTGGAAAATAGCCCCTGATTCTGGAAATAGCCAGTTATAAGTGCTTGGACTAAACCATCCCCAGACTGTTGGACCGAGGATGATACCGCCAAAGAGCTCGCCCAGGACCACAGGAAAGCGGAGCATACGCATTACCTGTCCGCACAACAATGCCATAAAGAGCATCACAGCGATCTCTAGGAAAAAAATCATCATATCTATCGGCGCCATAAAACCTCACCTCAATTTTTTACATTTACCCCGGCTATTTTTAAATCATATCGCAATGGCTTACATAAATCATCTTTGTACAATTGTTAAGTATACTTTTTCAACCACAGCCTTGTGTAAAAGTACACAGGAGGAATCCATAATTGGCTTTTTATAATTATTCATATAATATTAAACAATTGGTTATAAATTAAGGAATTTTCTCGTTTACTACTGTCGATTTCCAACTAAAAATTAGTGTCAATTCAAGCCCCAGAAATGAAATTGATATTTTTTCCAGCTTGATATAACGAATATTTTGAGCAAAGTTGTGAAAACAGGATAATTCATCTTGATTCATTATTTAATCGAAGACGTACGAATATTAAGTGTTAAAATCAGACCTCAGAAGGATTAAATTTTTGTCGCTGGTGCAGAGTTGTATTTACAGCATTTTAGGATAGTTATTTTATATGGGCTCGAAACTAGCTGTATAAAAAGGGGTTAGGACATGAACAATCAATATCTTTAGCCCTTATCGAGATCAGAAGCCAAAAGGAGAATGCTGTAACTTGAGCATCCTGCTTCAAAAAGGCTTTCTGATCTGTCAATTTCAAATTTGTCGGAATAATCCTCAAGGGCAGATATTAGCTCTGTATTTCTCTTGAATAACAGGTAAAAGGCAAAATAATATAATGCGAGGTATCGAACATGGCTGCTGGGTATATTGCAGCCTCTTTTCGTCCGCCTCTTCCTTCTCAAAAGTTTGGATTTTTAGTTAGAAAGTCGAGTTATATATGATATAAGATTAATATAACATTATAGGCAAGAGCTTATAAAAATAATTAAATTTGATTATTCATGAGCTTTTGTATTTTTTGAGTGCGGAGTCTAAATGGATAATGCACATTTGAGAGGGGGAACATTATGTCAGTTAAAATCGAATGGCAAATTTTTACAGCCGAGACCCGGAGCGACGGCACCTGGAGCTCGAACAGCCCTGCACTTGCGGAGCTGCTCAACGCCATAGCAAGCCCGGAAAAAATTAAGGGACCTGCTTCGGACATTGAGAATTCAATGGCTCATCTGGCCATCAAAGGGCTGCCATATTTCAAAATAACCGAGGTCACTTCCGGGAATAACAGGGGGAAAAACGGCACTAAAAAGTCCTCAGGGGCCATATGCTAGCATAAACCTGCAGGTAAAACCCAATAAAAGCTGTCCATTTATGTTCGGTTAAAATATGATCTGCAGGAAATGTATTATTTTCTTTGCGTTTCTGTAAGCTTACAATGTATGGGATAAATATAAGATGAATAAAAAATTTTAATGTTTATTTTAAATTATATTATTCTTATTTTATTTACAATTCCTTAGTTTGACACTGAGAAAAAGGATTGAACTGGCCGATAAACTAAAAACAGGTTTTATTCCTAAGCCATCTTTTTGCAATTTCGTTTATTCTCTATTTTGAGACGGCTGTGAGCACAGAATATTTCCTTAAATCAGTAGCAAGAACGCCTTCAGCGCTGCTATCTATTCTCCCAGATCGAGAATAATGGGCACGTAGTTGAGATGCATCTATTGTAATATTTTAATCCTGTTCAGGGCTGGTCCGGAACCGCGCTGAAACTTTAGCCTCACTTAAATCAAGCATGAGAAGGTTATGACAGATACTGGTAGATACTGGTCGCCAGAAGGAAGTACTGATTCCTCCGGTTTTTATACAAACCCTTTTAAAAAAGAATCTACCATACTTAAATGGGGGAAACAAATGCCATATAAAAGTAATTCAGAACTGCCGGAGACGGTTAGGGAAAGTTTGCCGGAACACGGGCAGGACATTTACAGGGAAGCTTTCAATAGCGCCTGGGAAGAATATAAAGAGCCTTCCGAACGACGGGGAGATTCATCAAGAGAAGAGACCGCCCACAAGGTTGCTTGGAGTGCGGTTAAGAAAGTATACGAGAAGGATTCCAAAGGAAACTGGGTAAAAAAAGATTAATTTTTTGATTTTCGGCGTTCTACCTGTTGATTTCTTAAATTCTTTTTTTTGTCAATGTTTTTTCAATGTCAACTACTTGGTTTGCTTGAAGATAGCTGTGGTGCTGCTTAATTACTAAAGGCCTGAAAATTGAGATCTTACAGGTGGGGATATAAGGAAGATAAAGGAAAACCGAACTTTTTATATATATGGGCAAAGTATTTAATATGCGGGAAGGCATAAAAATGGGTATACTATCCTTTATAATACGCAGTAAATGTAAATACCATACTTCATGTCCGCACTTTCAGAGAGGAGGTAAATACTGTGAAGGATTGGATTACTGTAAGTGCGGGCTGTTTTTGAAAAGGAAACGGGGAATCTAAGCTTTTTCAGTCCTCGGCCTTGAAGTATTATCTCTGTCATTATACAATAGTCTCAAAATTTTAAGTCCAGATAGTTTATAGTTTATAAGTTTATACTTTATAAGTTTTTGTTATAAATTATAGCTCACAGGTTTAAACTTTCCATTTTTTTGTTAAAAGTCGATAGCTTACAAATTTATACTTTGCATGTTTATAGCTTGCAAACCTGTATATCTAAATTCAGATCTTGTTTGTTTTATATGCAACTTTAACTATATCGTATCCAGGGAGTCGACAACGTGATACGGACGAAGTTTTTCAAGTTCTTAAGTCTCCTTCTTCTTTTTGCATTTACTGCCGGATGTATATATCCTGCCGTTACTGATAAAATCCCTGTTTCAGGTTTGGACCCCGAAGATCTGGTAGCGAATATACATGACTTAATACCCGACAGGATGAATAGTTCCTTGCCTGACGAGACCGGATTAGGAGAACAAAATAAGATAGAGGAAAATGAGAGCACCGGAGACTTGAACGATTCTATTTCTCCTGAGGTACCAGAGGTTCCCACTTATTCCGAAGAAAAATCAAATATTGTTTATCCTAAGGAATACAGGAGACTGTCCCTGAACTTTCAGAGAGGCATCGGGTCAGGAAATGAGAGAATTGCATCTGAGGTTTTCAATATAACCGGAAAGACCTCAGGATATGATATTAAAGATGCCTGTGACGTTTTTGATTATGTAAATCGGCACTGGGAGTACCGTTATGAAGGAAATGCCGATTTTCTCTTTGGGGCCTCTCAGACTATAAATGAAGGTTATAAAGGAGATTGTGACGACTACTCCATAGTCATGTCAGCGCTTTTAAGAAATATGGGATTCAATACAAGGATTGTTACCGTAACAAACGAGAGTTACGGGCACGCCTATCCTGAACTTTACATAGGGAATAGTAAGGAATCTGCGTATGGAATTCTCAGGTATTTACAGGGCAGATATTCCTATGCCGAAAACATCTGGTACTCAAACAGGGAGCTCGAAGGCGGGGAGCTTCAATACTGGCTGAATTTTGACTGGAGCGGGTCAAATGGGTACAGGCATCCTGGAGGCGTATATTTTGAAGGAGTGCAGGTAATTTACTATCCGGATGGATCAATCGAGTTCTGAATTAAGAGGTAACTCGGAATTTCCCTTCAGAATCCATTCTTTGTGCGCAAAAAATTCATTTTTTCCTGCAATGGCTCAGAAAATGAAAAAAATGGGAAAAAGTGTTTAATTCTCTTTTCTTTTACAAAACCAAGTCTTGAAACTAAGTTTTTATGATTAACTTTATATGCGCGTACCTCTACCCTCTTTTAGTAAAAGGCAACTCATGTCTGATTATACACTGAAAAACGGTTATTAAAAGGGGGAATTTCATGGAAATCAGCAACTATAGCGAACTCATTAGAGGAGATAGGGTACGGGCTAATACGCCTCCTGAGATTAATCAGGCAATCGATACGGAGATAGCTGCAATGGTCAGGTTTTATGCGAGCAAGACTGACTATGAAATCGGCAAAAGGATTGAAGAGCTTGATAAAGAGTGGGATATAGGGCGTATTGTTGAAACCCGCGCATCTGCGGTTTCTTTGATTGGAATAATACTTGGCTTAAAAAGAAGCAAAATGTGGCTTATTTTGCCCACAATAGCTTCAACCTTCCTGCTCCAATACGCTGTACAGGGCTGGTGTCCTCCTGTATCTATGCTCAGAAGGTTTGGCTTCCGCACGAGACAGGAAATAGATCTGGAGAAATACGCACTTAAAGCTTTGCGCGGGGATTTTGACGAGATCTCATATCAGGATAGCGATATAAACCGCGCAAAAGAGGCTATAACTGAAAGTAGAAGTATCTAACAAGTCCAGTAAAAGTGCAGGTGCAATAGAAGTGCCTGAGATTAAATTGCAGTAAAAACACTAAATTGCAATAAAAAAACCTAAATTTAATTGCAGGAAAAACGCCTGCCATTTACTTTTTTGCAAGTTTGGTTCAGGAAACCTTTTAGCTGCTTTCTGAAACTGTTAAAACCCGATCTTTCCTGCATTTATTCATTTTTGGGATTTTGCCTTGCTGGTCTGTTAAACCGGAGTGTCTTTTTTTGGCGTCCTGATTTCGATATCTTGCCGTGCCCCAGATCTTTCCTCTTTTAATTTTATTCTTAGATATTATTAAATAAATACAGCCCATAATTTGATTCTGCCGAACGATATTTATTTTTCAATCTTTGGGGGGAGTTGAAACGACTACGGGAGTACGGAATCTTGACAACAGTATCGACTTGACCAATGTATGGTTCAGAGACATTCTGAGCCAGTTGAAGTGGCAGAGTAAAGAAAGTGCATATCAGGCATTACGGGGTACACTGCACGCGCTAAGGGACAGGCTTCCGGCAGAAGAAGCAGTAAATCTCGCTGCACAATTGCCCCTTTTAATTAAAGGGATGTATTATGACGGCTGGACCCTCAGGGATAAGCCCGAGAAATTCAAAAAAGAGGAGTTTGCAAGAAGAGTGCACGCGCAGTTTGAGTTCGATGACAATATAAACCCGGCTGAAGTTATTCGGGCTGTTCTGCGGGTTATGTACAGGCACATGGGCGAAGGCGAACTTCGGGATGTAAAATTCAATATGCCAAAAGATCTTCAAGAGTGGTTCCCGGAAGAGGTTGCGCCGAGAGAATAAAAACGCTTGCATTTAAACTGGAATTTTTTGGGGACCCCTTTAACTTTCCTGTAATTTCAAGTTTCTCTTCTTTCTCCTCTTTCTTGTAAAAAATGTCTTTTTATTTCTTTCTAAATATTTTCATACTATTTCTTTTGCAAAAGGGTTGTACCAGATAACTTTCTGAAATCTTGAGTACTTTTTTGTTTTACTTTTAATATAATATTTATTCGCAAAGTTACAATACATTAATAAACAATAAATAGGAAGTGTTATTCCTATTAATACGAAACATTAATATATAATTATAAGGCAATACTTTGCTGGTGATATGATACAGGGCTATTAGACGGATGAGATAGGCTTGGAATATAGTAAATTATCAGAAGTTGGTCTTATAAAAATTTCAATTATACCTTTCAACCTGTCTTTACAAAAATAATAAGATAATACGATCTCGCATGTCGCTGACCGCCTATAATTAAAGCCCGAATGGAAAATTAAGGAGTCTATTGAATGCGGAAAAAGATAAATGGGTTATTCGTTAGTTTTTTGGTACTATTTATTTTGGTCGTTGCTTTTCCGGCTATAGTGATGGCGGAACAGCAGGCAGACCCTACGGGAGCTAATACGGATTATTCCAGCTCTGTTACGTCGAGCACCGGAGGCGCACCTTCTTTAGCAGACGTGGCAAGCGCTACAGGGCATAATAGCGTGGCCATAAATATTATGTGGACATTACTAGCGGGTTTCCTGGTCATGTTCATGCAAGCCGGGTTCGCAATGGTCGAGACGGGATTCGTCCGCGTGAAGAACGTCGCGCATACTATGGCCATGAACTTCCTTGTGTACCCACTGGGCATGCTGGGGTTCTTCGTCACGGGCTTTGCCATCATGTTCGGAGGCATCGGCCCACTGGCCACCTTGGGAGGCTATACAGGACTTAACCATGAGTTCTCGATCAACCTTTTGGGGCACCAGTTCGGCCTCTTCGGGATGACCGGGTTCGGGTTGATTGGCACTTATGATGTGGGTGTATTCGCATTATTCTTATTCCAGATGGTCTTCATGGATACGACCGCGACGATTCCGACCGGAGCATTGGCCGAGCGCTGGAGATTCTTGTCGTTCTGTATTATGGGGTTCATTATCGGCGCCTTCATATACCCACTCTTCGGCAACTGGGTGTGGGGCGGAGGCTGGCTGTCCCAGCTTGGAGTTAATTTCGGCTTGGGTCACGGCCACGTGGACTTCGCAGGCTCGTCGGTAGTGCACATGACCGGAGGAGTTATCGGCCTCGTAGGCGCATGGCTGATCGGGCCGCGCATAGGCAAGTATAACAAAGACGGTTCGGTTAATGCAATACCCGGTCACAGTATCCCTATGGCCATAATCGGTACCTTCATCCTGGCTTTCGGCTGGTTCGGTTTCAACGCGGGCTCGACCATGGCAGGTGGCGATCTGAGAATAGCCATGGCAGCCACAAACACGATGCTAGCTTCGGCTACCGGTGCCATCATGGCTACGGCATGGATGTGGGGCGTTCGCACGAAAAAGCCGGATCCTGGCATGGCATGTAACGGTATGCTGGCAGGGCTTGTCGCTATCACTGCACCCTGTGCATTCGTCAACCAGATCAGCGCCGCAATCATCGGCCTTGTTTCGGGCATTCTCGTAGTTGAATCAGTATTCTTCGTTGAAAGAAAGTTAAAAATCGATGACCCGGTTGGTGCTGTCTCTGTACACCTGGTCAACGGCGCATGGGGCTGTCTCGCTCTGGGTCTGTTCGCGGACGGCAGCTATGGCTTTGGCTGGAATGGTGTGCCTGGAGCAGTTACCGGTTTGTTATACGGTCAGCCTTTGCAGTTTGTGGCAGAGCTCATCGGCGTGGTTACCAATTTAATTGTGGTTGGTGGACTGGCGTTTATCACCTACAAGTTGATTAACCTGATCACGCCGATGCGTGTGAGCACCGAGGTTGAGATTGGAGGGCTTGACGTGCCTGAGGTAGGTTGCCCGGGGTATGTGGGGGATAGTCCTGAGACTGGAATGCATAAAAGCCCTGAGCCGGCCCACATGCATGAGTCGGTAGCGGTAGCGACCGAGGCAAAAAAGGAGGGAGCTACATGAAGAAAATAGAAGCAATTGTCAGGCCCACAAAGCTTGAAGAAGTAAAAATATCGCTTGAAGATGCCGGCTTCAGCAGCCTCACAATTGTCGACGTAAAGGGCCGCGGCCAGCAAAAAGGCGTTATCCAGCAATGGAGAGGGCAGGAATATCGGGTCGATACCCTGCCGAAGGTAAAGATCGAGCTGACGGTAAACGATGGAGATGTGGATAAGGTCATCGATACCATCGTTAGTTCCGCCCGGACCGGCAACATTGGCGATGGTAAGATCTTTGTCTTACCAGTGGAAAAGGTTGTGAGGATAAGGACCGGTGAAACAGACGGAAAGGCCATCTAAAGGCCTTTCTTATATAAATTTCCGGGCAAACAGACTCACATACAAAAAATAGCTTAAAACTGGAATAACATATTGTGGGGAGTTTGGGCATAAATCAAGTATTGATTACGATAGGCCAGTCGCAACTCTTCAGCTTACCGATCAATTCTAATGAGTATTGTAGAAATTATAGATCGTGGGTGTGAGTTGTTGAATACCATAATCTCTAGAAACTCCCTATTCTTTTCTTAAACACGGCGATAGTACTCGTTTTTCAGAATTGATCCATGACTCGTGTACACGACCAAATTATAGCCAAGATAATAACTCTGTCGACTTTAAAAAATGAAAACTAAAGTCCAAAACTAAAGTCCTTAACTCTAAATCTTAAATTTTATTTTTGTGGATAGCGACATTTACCCTAAAATGTTGCTATCATAACTGTTTATAGTCTCTTTTGTGCCGATCCTGTAACGTTTCCCGAAGGATGTTTCCCAAAGATTAGGATTAGAAGCTACATTTATAGCTCACTTGCATAAAAAATATACAGAGGTATAACCCATGAGTGAAACAGATAAAAATATTGCGCCGGAAGTTATAGGCAAAACTGATGCAGCAATAAAAGACGGGAAAGTATCAAGTTCAGACGTCAAAATAGAGTCATCTAAATAATAGATCTTGTCCGTGAGTTATTGATTAGGACTTACGCAGTTAAGAACCCGTAAACTTGAGGCCCTAGATTGTTAAAATACAATGCTTTTTCAAAAATTCAGGTGTATCCGTTTCTTTAAGTTGTATTGATTTAATCTGAAAAACCAGGCACAATTTTCATCACACAAACAAGCCCACTTTTGGAAAAATCTAGAGATGGTATTGTGTTTTCGTTTTTTAATAACTCACCCTAACGATCCTAGGAATAATGACTGATGGGAAAGCAAATGTTTGACAGAATCAAAAAGATGCTGAGTGTTGAAAAGATACTAATGTTTTCGTGGTTACCCTTTTTTGTAGTGTCAGTAACAGCCGTGGTAGTACTCTCATTGGCATATAACAGGGGGATAAAATTTGCCAAGGATATATTCTTTCAAAAAATGAATATGGCCGATTAATTGGTAAAATAATTCCTTCATTTAAGTTTTTTTATATACCTCAGCAGTTTCTATGTTCAACTATTTAAGGACAGAGACGTTTATACTTAAAATGTTGCTGTCTAACTATGAGAATCTCTTATTTTATATGCATCAACAAGCGGTCCATATTCAAACCTTGATCCAGGAAAATAGCAGGCTAAACATTAAGCTGTTTCCGGATAACTCAGACAAAATAAGCCTTGGTGGAAGATATGGTAAAAAAATGTCTTAAAGTGTCTTTTCATTTTTCATATATTTTTTTTAATTGAGATCTGATGTCTGGATCGTGCCTCCTTAGCTGGTTGATATTTCACCTTAAAATGTACTTTGGTAACTATTCAGCCTGCCCAAAATCAGTTTGTTGATGTCGATTTTGACATAATAGATATGTCTGATCATTAACTGATGAAAAAAGAAAAAACATGATCAATAACCAACGATTAAAGAAAATTAACTTACAGAAATTTGCTCATTGAATCTTAATAAAGATGGCTATTGATGTTGTTGTACCCAGACTGAATAGTTACACCCATTAAATACAAATCTTTTCAGGTCCTCCCGTATTTATCCTCAAGTCTTACAATGTCATCTTCTTCAAGATAATCTCCCTGAGCGATCTCAATGAAAACGAGGTTTTCGTTGTCTATATTTCTAACGCGGTGCACCTCGTTTACCAGAAGATCGACAGAATCTCCGGCAAGAACCCTGATTTTACTCTCGTTTTTAGTTACAATTCCCTTTCCACTGACTATGTACCAGTGCTCATTTCTATGAGCATGGCGCTGAAGTGAGATTTCACCCTGAGGTAGAATAGTAATAGTTTTGACTTTATATCCTGGTCTCTGCATAAGCACCTCATAGTGCCCCCAGGGCCTTTCTGACTCAGGTTTGCATTTCTGACTCACGTTTGCACTCTCCAAAATTGTTTCATACACTTTAATGTAATCATCTACCATCCTGTCAACAGAAAAGCGTTTTTCCACGCTTTCCCTGCAGCTTTTTCGAGATATGGAGCCGAGTTTTTGCACAGCCTCTGCAGCTTCCTCAACGCTATTTACCAGAAATCCGGTCTCTCCATCCAGGATAAGCTCAGGCATCGCACCCCTGTTCATTGCAATTACCGGTGTACCGCTGGCCATAGCTTCAACTACGCCAAGCCCGAAAGCCTCATCATAATTAATCATATGCAGCAAAGCATATGCATTTGACAGGAGTTCCTTCTTAAACTCGGGATCAACATGCCCTTCATAAATAATCTGTTCATTGTCTATATATGGCTGTACTTCGTTTTCAAAATAATCCTGATCCGCAATAAAACCGGCTATTCTAAGTTTTCTGCCGGTCTTTTTTGCGACTTCTATTGCTTCTTTTGCACCTTTGTCTTTGTGCAGGCGTGATAAAAAAAGAAGATAATCCTGCGGGTTCTCGTTGAAATGAAATCCTTCTATGTCGATT
>Ga0183099_1001869_pt1 | contig 11515 bp, 10 predicted proteins | sample Biomet1_FD_127788 | JGI IMG/M metagenome (GOLD analysis project Ga0183099, IMG submission 127788) | Microbial communities from bioreactor (seeded with anoxic lake sediment) at LBNL, California, USA - Biofuel metagenome 1 | ecosystem: Engineered > Bioreactor > Anaerobic > Unclassified ... | reverse complement strand
CGGTTAGTTTTTTTTTCTTGTATGTGATTGGATCGCTTGGGGGCAGTGAATTCCATGTGATCCGACAGCAAAATCTCAATTGCCGTGCGTTTTTGCGGTGAAAGCGACAATAGTTTTGCCAGCAACTCAAAATCATCATCGGCAATCGGCAGCAACTGTTCGGAGGAATTCTGCACGATCCGTTCGCCGCCGGTTATCAGCCAGTCCAGGGAAACGTCATAGAGATCAGCCAGTGTCTTCAGCGTATGCGGATCGGGCAGGCTGATATTGTGCTCATAGTTTGATATGCTCTTGTTGTTTATGCCGGTCAAGTTCTTTACCTGGGTTTGTGATAGTTTTGCAAGCTCGCGGGCCTGCCGCAGATGATCACCTAATTCCATACGGTATCGCTCCTTAAAAATATAATAATTTTTCATTATCCAAGCATAATGAAATAATATTTGATTTCCAAGATTCTTGGATGTATAATTATGATATAACAAAAAAAAGAAAAAATCAATGCCATATATTATTTTGCCAATATTGCAAATATTAAGTATATTAAAATCGTTTTACGGAAGATGGCTCAAAGTGGATTTCAACAATGCGAAATACGGCTGTGAAACTCTCTGATGAGCGTTAATAAAAGTAATAAATACTGATGAGGAGGATTTGAAAAAATGGCTAATTATTCGGAAAATACGACGCATGCTGTGAATCTCGATCAAATCAAGTTGACGGATGTAATTGATCTCGGCTTTTTGCAAAATTTCCAGGACGAATTTGCTACCAGTGTAGGTGTTGCCAGTGTTACCGTGGATGCTGATGGAACCCCGGTGACGAATCCCAGCAGCTACACGCGTTTTTGCATGAATTATGTGCATTCGACGGAATGCGGTGATAAGCGCTGCGCGGAATCCCATCGTAAAGGCGGCGATGAAGCCGTTCGCACCGGTAAGCCGGTTGTATATGAATGCCATGCCGGGGTTATTGATTTTGCCGCGCCGATCATGGTCGAAGGCAGACACATCGGAACTATTCTTGGCGGGCAAGTGTTGACAGGAACGCCGGAAGAGGAAAAATACAAAAAACTGGCCGGGGAAATCGGTGTCGATGAAGCGGGCCTTTTGGCAGCAGTAAAAGAAGTGTATGTCCTGCCGCGGGAACGTATTGAAGCGGCAGCAAATCTGCTCTTTACCGTTGCCAACAATATGTCGCGCGCGGCTTATCAGAAAATAAAATTGCAGGCGGCAGCAGAAACGCTCAGTGACGGCATCAGTCAGATTTCAGCAACGATGGAAGAACTCGCCGCATCGGCTTCAACCGTAAACAATACGCAGACTAATTTAAACAACGAAATCAAGCATGTAAATGAAGTTACTGGAAAAATCGATGAAGTCATGGATTTCATCAAAGATATTGCGGATGAGACGCGCCTTTTAGGATTGAACGCGGCGATAGAAGCTGCCCGTGCCGGAGAAGCTGGCTTGGGTTTTGGGGTTGTTGCCCAGGAAATCAGAAAGCTGTCCAATGATTCCAAGCAAACCGTCGGCAAGATCAAGGATCTGACGAAGATCATCCAGGACTCGGTCAGCAATACGGTTGTCATGGGAAATGAAACGACCGAAACCATTGAACAGCAGGCAGCCGCTATTGAACAAGTTACCGCCAGTGTCGAGGAAATCAACGGCTTGGCCGAACAGCTGAATGCTTTGGCAATGGAAAAATAATTTGTAAAGGAGGGATTTCTTTTGGCTAGTAAGCAATTCGTCGTATTTACCGTCAACAATCAGGAATATGGCATTGATGTCGAAACTGTTAACGGTATTTTACGAGCAAAAAAATTTGAAATAAAAGTATTGCCCGGCATGCCAAAATCAATTGAAGGGATTATTAACTTGCGCGGCCAAATTAAATATTTATATAATTTACGGCATAAATTTGATGTTCCGGGGGGAGTTCTCAATGAGGAAAGCAAATTTGTCATGCTGAATGTGCAAGGATCTACGGCAGGCTGGATTGTCGATGAAGTTACGGATATTGTGAAAATCGATGATGAAGATATGGAAAATACACCGCAACGCCTTAGCAGTTCGGAAAAAAACTATATTATGAGCATCGGGAAAGTAGACGAGCGTTTGATTATAATTTTAGACCCGGGGAAATTATTAGAAGAGACGATGCTGGATGAAATTAAGAAACCGGAGGCTGTTCTTGCTTAGTCTTTGCCAAGGGCAGTGTTATTTCCGCGAATAAATACGGAGAGATAGGCACACGTTTTACAGGGAACAAGCGATGAAGCAGAAGAATAAAACAAAAACCGCTGGCGGTGATCTTTAGATGGATCACCGCCAGCGGTTTTATTTTCTGGAAACAGGAAATGGATCATAAAAATTATTGCTTGGGAAATAAGTTGCGATCTTTTTCAGATGGTGCTGGTCTTAGCCGGAGCCTTAACGACCAGACCTCGCGCGGCAAAGACTTTTTTGGCGACGGCAACGGCATTTAAGACGCGGGGGAAGCCGGTATAGGGAATGCATTGAATGAAGATCTCAATGACTTTCGTTGGCGTGATGCCGACATTTAAGGCACCGTTGATGTGGACATCAAGCTGGTTTTCGCAGCCACCTAAGGTCAATAAGCTGGCAAGGGTTGCGGTTTCGCGTTCTTTTAGATCCAGAGCTTCCCGGCAGTAGATATCACCGAAAGCGAATTCGACGATGTATTTTCCCAGATCGGGAGCAATCCCTTCAAGTGATGCAATGACTTTTTCACCGGCGGTGCCGTCGATTTCTGCTAATTTATTCAGTCCTGTTGTATAACGTGTTGTTTGCATTGTTTTAGCCTCCTGTATTTGGTATAATCAAAGTATACAACTTAAAGTTAACTTTATGTCAAGGGGAAATTTAAATGCAGTATTCCATCGGCGAATTTGCCGCAATGACAGATCTCAGCGCACCGACTTTGCGCTATTATGAGCAGGAAAGTTTGATTTTTGTGCAGCGAAATGCGGCTAATCGCCGCTTTTACACAGAAGAAGATGTAACCTGGATAGCCTTTATAAAAAAACTTAAAGAGACCGGGATGAAAATCAAGGATATACAAAAATATGCAAAGCTTCGTTATGAAGGCGAGGCAACCATGCAGCAAAGACTCGATATATTAGAACACCATAAAGAGCTGGTTGTTGTTGAAAAGGAAAAATGGGAACAAAATCTCTGCCAGTTGAATAAGAAAATCCAGTTTTATAAGGCGGCATTGGGAAAAAAATAGCTGTAGCAGTTGTCCCTTTGGTTGTATAGAGGGAGCAATTGTTAAAAATAAACTGAAATTTCTGTATTTTATGAACGGGTATAAATATCGTAACGGTGATCGGCAAATCTTTACACTTTCTTTACTTGTTTGATGTGATTTTTGACGACATCTTTACCGGAATCGGACTTATAATGAGAGCAAGCAAGAGAAAGGAGCGCGATCCGCGTGGAAGATTTATGGCTGGCAGCTGTTTTAGCCGGAGCAATCTGTGTGTATTTAGTTTATGTCTTAATGAAACCGGAGGAGTTTTAACATGTTCAATGATATCGCATTATTTGTTATTTTTGCCGTTGTGCTCATCGCAATGGCCCGGCCACTCGGAACGTATATGGCAGATGTTTTTTTTGAGAAAAATAAAGGGGGCGGAAAGTTTTTTTTGCCAGTGGAAAGAAAAATTTATCGGTTGGCTGGTGTGGATGCTGCAGCAGAAATGAATTGGCGGCAGTATGCCTGTGCACTTTTAGTATTCAATACACTAGGCATCGTTGTCCTTTTCATCATCCAGATGCTACAGCAGAATTTGCCGTTTAATCCCCAGGAATTTGGACCGGTTGAAAGCTGGCATCTGGCGCTGAATACTGCAATCAGTTTTGCGACGAATACCAACTGGCAAGCGTATGGCGGCGAATCGACGCTAAGCTATTTTACGCAGATGGCTGGTCTTACCGTGCAGAATTTTTTATCAGCAGCCACTGGCTGCGCTGTGGCAGTGGCCTTTATCCGAGGGCTGACGCGCCGCACGACAAATCTCATCGGAAATTTTTGGTCGGATTTAGTCCGCTGCCTTGTGCGCGTGCTTTTGCCGATCGCGGTAGTACTCACCGTTTTTTTTATTGCCCAAGGTGTTCCGCAAAATCTGGCGTCTTATGAAACGGTTCAGACGCTCGAAGGGACGCAGCAAACCATCGCCATGGGGCCGGTCGCCTCGCAGGAAGCGATTAAAATGCTCGGAACCAATGGCGGTGGTTTTTTCAATGCGAATTCTGCTCATCCATTTGAAAATCCGACACCCCTGACCAATTTTGTTCAGATGCTGGCGATTTTTCTATTGCCATTGGGTCTGGTTTTCATGTTTGGTATAGTGGCGGAAGATAAAAAACAGGGATTTGCCATTGCCGGGGCGATGTTTCTTTTGTTTGCTGTCATGCTGGGGCTGAACTATTACAGTGAAATTAATGGGAATCCGCTTGTAAGGCAAATGAACGTGAGCGGGCCGACCTCTTTTGAGGGCAAGGAAGTTCGCTTTGGCTTAGGCAGTTCCTCACTGTTTACAACGGTGACGACCGCGGCTTCCTGCGGAGCGGTAAACAACATGCATGACAGCTTAACGCCGCTTGGCGGGCTGGTTGCGCTGCTGCAAATGATGCTGGGCGAGATCGTTTTTGGTGGTGTTGGTGCAGGCTTTTATGGCATAATGGTATATATTTTGATCGCTGTGTTTATTGTTGGTTTAATGGTCGGGCGAACGCCGGAATATTTGGGGAAGAAGATTGAAGCAAAAGAAATGAAATTGGTCATGCTGGCCTTGCTCGTACCGTCGTTGACCGTCTTATTGTTTAGCGCTTTGGCTGCGGTGACCGATGCTGGGACAGCCGCGTTGAACAATGAAGGTCCGCACGGACTCAGTGAGATTCTCTATGCCTTTACTTCCGCTGCAGCGAATAATGGCAGTGCTTTTGCGGGGCTGACGGCAAATAGTCTGTTTTATGATGTGCTTCTGGGACTCGCCATGCTGCTCGGCCGATTTGGCATAATTATTCCACTTCTGGCTGTGGCTGGCAGCATGGCGGAAAAGAAAACGGCTCCGGTCGGCTTGGGGACATTTGCGACGACGAGCCTGACGTTTATGTTCTTATTGGTAGGCATTATTTTGGTCGTTGGAGCCCTGACCTTTTTGCCAGCCCTATCATTGGGGCCGATTGTCGAACAAATCCTCATGCTGCAGGGTATAACATTTTAAAGGAGCCTGTGAAATATGATAAATGCGAAAAAAAATAGCTTGGATGCAAAAATTATCATGACGGCAATGCGCAGTGCATTGCAGAAACTTCATCCAGCGGTGCAGATAAAAAGTCCGGTCATGTTCATTGTCTATGTGGGAGCGATATTTACGACCTATGTAGCCTTACGCGATGCCCTGAGCCGGGATGTTTCCGTATTTTTGGTGAGCCAGATCAGCCTCTGGCTTTGGTTTACCGTGCTGTTTGCCAATTTTGCTGAAGCTATCGCCGAAGGGCGTGGTAAGGCGCAGGCGCAATCGCTGCGGAGCACCCGCAGCAATGTGCAGGCAAAAAAAATGCAGGGTGATACATGGCAGCTTGTCAATGCCGATACGCTACGAAAAGGCGATGTGTTATTGGTTGAGGCGGGAAATTTAATTCCTAGTGATGGTGAAATCATCGAAGGGATGGCAACCGTTGATGAAAGTGCGGTTACGGGTGAATCGGCGCCGGTCATTCGTGAATCGGGCGGGGATAAATCATCGGTGACGGGCGGCACTAAGGTTTTATCGGATTGGATTAAGATCCAAGTGACGGCAAATCCCGGCGAAACATTTTTGGATCGGATGATTAATTTAGTGGAAGGGGCTAAGCGTCAAAAGACACCAAATGAAATTGCCTTGACGATATTGCTGGTTAGCTTATCCCTTGTTTTTTTGGCAGCGGTGGTTACGATCGAGCCGTTTGCCATATATTCCGGGACAGTGATTGCACCGGCGACCCTCGTGGCCTTGCTGGTTTGCCTGATTCCGACGACCATCGGCGGACTGCTCAGTTCGATTGGCATTGCTGGAATGGATCGCTTGCTTAAGCGCAATGTGCTGGCGATGTCCGGGCGGGCGGTTGAGGCAGCTGGGGATGTCAATGTCTTACTGCTCGATAAAACAGGTACGATTACGATTGGCAACCGCATGGCAACGGAATTGCTTCCGGCCCTCGGCAGCACGGAAGCGGAGATGGCGGATATAGCGCAACTTTCTTCTTTGGCGGATGAAACGCCGGAAGGCCGCAGTATCGTGGTTCTGGCCAAAGAACGCTATGGACTCAGAGAGCGGGATTTAAATGCCCTGCAGGCGGAATTTGTGCCGTTTACCGCGCAGACACGCATGAGCGGTGTGAACCTAAATAAAATAGAAATTCGCAAAGGTTCTGTTGAAGCGATGGAACGCTATGTCAAAGAAAAAGGCGGCGTTTTTCCCGAAGACGTCCGGCAGGCGAGCGAACACATTGCGAAAAGCGGTGGTACGCCGTTGGTGGTGGCAAAAGGTGAAAAAGTCATCGGGACAATTCATTTAAAAGATATTGTAAAAGGCGGTATAAAGGAGCGGTTTCGCGAACTCAGGCAGATGGGGATAAAGACCGTAATGATCACCGGCGATAATCCGCTGACAGCGGCAGCGATTGCAGCGGAAGCCGGGGTGGATGATTTTCTCGCGGAAGCGACACCAGAAGCAAAGCTGCAGATGATCCGCAGTTATCAGGAGGGCGGCATGCTGGTAGCCATGACTGGCGATGGCACAAATGATGCGCCCGCGCTGGCACAGGCCGATGTAGGCGTGGCCATGAACAGCGGCACACAGGCCGCGAAGGAAGCCGGGAATATGGTGGATCTCGATTCCAATCCGACGAAACTGATTGAAATTGTAGAAATTGGCAAACAGTTGCTGATGACGCGCGGTTCATTGACGACATTCAGCATTGCCAATGATATCGCCAAATATTTTGCGATTATACCGGCAATATTTGCAGGCACCTATCCTGCTTTAGGCTTGTTTAATATCATGCAATTAGCGACACCGGACAGCGCTATATTAAGTGCCGTGATTTTCAATGCCTTGATCATCATCGGTTTGATTCCGCTGGCTTTGAAAGGTGTAAAATACAGACCAGTCGGTGCGGCCATGATCTTAAAACAGAATTTGTTGATTTACGGGCTGGGCGGCTTGATTGCTCCGTTTATAGGAATCAAGATCATTGATGTGATTTTAGTGACAATGCATATTGTTGGTTGATAAAAAGGAGTTGACAGATAAATGTTGAAAGAAATCAGTAAGGCAATTCGTCTGCTTTTTTTAATGGTCGTCATGCTGGGCTTGGTTTATCCTTTGTTGATGACCGGCTGGGGAAAATTGTTTTTTGCCGAACAGGCGAATGGGTCCATCATCTTAAAGGACGGCAAAGCCGTTGGTTCAGAGCTTATCGGACAAGATTTTACCCGTGCGGGCTATTTTCACGGACGGCCGTCGCTTGCTGGCGATCAGGGTTATGATGGGACGGCTTCGTCAGCGTCCAATTTGGGACCAACCAGCCAAAAGTTAATAGCCATGATTGGCGAACGGGCGGAGCAGATTCGCCAGGAAAACAAGTTAGGAGAGAAGGCTCTGATCCCCAGCGATCTGGTTACAGCTTCCGGCAGCGGTCTTGACCCGCATATAACGCCGGCAGCAGCGAAAATACAGGTAGCCAGAGTTGCTGAAGCCAGAGGCATCAGTGAAGATGAAGTGACGGCCTTGGTTGAAAAAAGTATAGAAGATCCACAGCTGGGATTTTTAGGTGAAAAAAGAATTAACGTATTGCGTTTGAATTTAGCGTTGGACGGAGTTCTTTGACAAAGAGCGGAGGGATTGCAGCGTGGCGGAAAAGCAGCAGACGGATCGACCAGATCCGGAAGCGTTATTGAAAAAAATACAAAAAGAAAAGCGTGGCCGACTGACCGTGTTTTTAGGGGCGATTGCCGGCGTTGGCAAAACGTTTGCCATGCTGAAAACAGCGCATGAACAGTTGGCTGAAGGGAAAAATATCGTCATTGGCTGGGTTGAAACGCATGGCCGGACAGAAACTGAAAATTTGGTGACAGGGCTGCCTAAGGTAGCCCCTTTAACCTTGCGTTATCGTGAGAATGAGCTGCTGGAAATGGATCTTGATGGGATTTTGGCTTTGCACCCAGAAATTGTTCTTGTAGATGAATTGGCACATACCAATGTCCCAGGCTCCAGGCACGTAAGGCGATACCAGGATGTGGAAGAATTATTGACGGCGGGAATCCATGTTTACACGACGGTTAATGTGCAGCACATTGAAAGCTTAAATGATGTTGTTGCCCAGATTACCGGCGTAACCGTCAGGGAAACCGTACCGGATTACGTGATCGAAAAAGCGGATACGGTTCAATTGATCGATATCGCCCCGGAAACTTTGATCCAGAGACTCCGCGATGGCAAGATTTATATCCCGGAACAAGCCCGCAATGCGTTGCAGCAATTTTTTCGCCAGGGTAATATCAGTGCGCTGCGCGAGCTTTCACTGCGCTTTACCGCACAGCGGGTCGACAAGGATTTAAGTGAATATATGAGCCAGCATCATATTGAAGGTCCGTGGCCGGCGGCGGGCCGCGTCATGGTTTGCTTGAGCGGCAGCCCTTTTCCGCGCAGCTGATTCGGGCGGCGAACAGGCTCGCGACAGGCTTGCGATCGGAATTATTGGCGGTACACATTGAAGCTGAAAAAATGGAGTTCCCTCTGGGCGATAAAGAACGGGATTGCCTGGCGAAAAATATGCGTTTGGCGGAAGATTTGGGAGCAAAAACGTTGACGGTTGTCGGCAAGAATGTTGTTGATGAAATGCTCTTGCTGGCTCGCAAGCAAAATATTACGGCAATTGTCGTCGGCAAGCCGAATCACTGGAAAATCAGTGATGCCTTCGGCGGTTCGCTCGTCGACAAGATCATTCGCCGCTGCGGCAATATCAATGTCTATGTTATCCCGGGAGCGCAGGATGGTGAAGCGAAATCGGAGCAGCCAAGCAAAAATGGGCACGCCGGACTGAGCTATCAGCATGCGTGGCTGAGCCTTATGATGGTTGTTTTTGTCACTGCTTTTGGCTGGTGGTTGCAGGCGGAACTTGAGGTCATCAACATCGCTTTTTTATATATTCTGCCGGTGCTGCTCAGTGCTCTTTGGTGGGGCAAATGGGCCTCTTATCTGAGTGCAATCACGGGAATGCTGGCCTTGGACTTTTACTTTATTGAACCGATCATGACGTTTTCCATTGGCGATGTGCGCTATATATGGAGCTTTATTATCTTTTTGCTGTTGTCCGCACTGATTGGCGGACGGACAGATGAACTCAAAAAAGAAAGTAGGCAGGCCCGGCAGCAAGAAAAAAGTACGCGGGCGGTTTATGAATTCAGCCGCGATATCGCGGCGGTCATCGATATGGAGGCTATTGCTAAAAGCTTGGCGCGTCAAGCTGGTGAAACTATTGAACGCAAGATCTTGGTTTTGCTGCCGGATGAAAAAGGTACAATAAAAAATGAAATTCGCTACGAGCCAGCAGGCGGTATTGTGAATGAAAAAATGCGGCTGACGACACTTAGCGAGGCTGAGATCGCTGTGGCCGCCTGGGTCTATAAAAACAAGCAAGCTGCCGGGCGAAGTACGGATACATTGCCAGGCGGTAAATACCTGTATGTGCCGATTTACAGTCAGGCTAATGTGTTTGCCGTATTGGGTATTGATTTGGCTCTGCAAAAATTAACGCCCAGCGAGCAGCGGCTGATCGATGCCTGGGTTCGGCTGTCTGCCATAGCGATGGAAAGAGTCCGCTTGGCAGAAAAAGCTCGTCGCAGCGATATGTTGATTGAAGCAGACAAACTGCGGACGGCATTATTTAATTCGCTTTCCCATGAACTGAAGACGCCGCTATCGGCTATTTTAGGCAGCGTCTCAAGCCTGTTGGAGGCTGATGATTTTTATAGCAAGCAGGAGCGGTTGGATTTACTGACGAATATCAAAGACAGCTCTTTGCGAATGGAACGCCTGATTGCTAATTTGCTCGATACGGCCCGGATGGAAAGCGGCATGATGAAGATCAAAACGGATTGGTGTGATATGGAAGACATCGTTGGTGCAACCTTACGGCGGCTCGGAGATTTGCTGAAAAACCACCGCTTGGCTGTTGATATTGAGCCGGCATTGCCTTTTGTTAAAGGGGACTGCGTTTTAATTGAACAGGTTTTGGTGAATTTGATTGATAATGCCATAAAATATTCGGAGAAGCAAACGGAGATTATTATCCGCGTCAAGAAAATTCCCCAAGCGGTCGAAATCGCTATTCTCGATCAGGGCGTAGGCATTCCGGAAAAAGATTTAGAAAAGATTTTTTCTAAATTTTATCGGGTAAAACAGCCGAAAAAAATCAGCGGCACGGGTTTGGGTCTCTCCATCTGCAAGGGGATTGTGGAAGCGCATAAGGGAGAAATTACGGCGGTTAATCGCAGCTCGGGCGGAACGTTGGTTTCGTTTACCTTGCCGGTAAAGACAAGCGCCGATGATGAAAAATTTAGCTGTAGGCGTATACTATAAATGCAGTGGATTATCAGAAAAAGGAACGCCGCCTTATTTTAAAGACGGCAAAGGAGCGACAGGTGGTAGAGGTATGGCAGAAGGTATGAGGGTGCTGGTCATTGACGATGAAGCGCAGATTCGGAAATTGCTTCAAGTGATATTAAGTGCGCACGGTTATACGGTGGAAGCGTCGAAAAACGGTACAGATGGAATTGCCCGGGCAACGATGTTTAAACCGGATCTGTTGCTTGTTGATTTGGGGTTACCGGATTTGGACGGAAAAATGGTAGTGAAAGAGATTCGCGAATGGTCAAAAGTGCCAATTATTGTATTGACGGCTCGTGATGAGGAACAGGAAAAGATTGAAGCCTTGGATTTAGGCGCCGATGATTATGTGACGAAACCTTTTAGTACAGGCGAACTGTTGGCGAGAATGCGGGTGTGTTTGCGGCGGGCAGGTGTCACGGAAGATGAAGCGGTTATCGAATGCGGTGATCTGACGGTTGATATCGCCAAGCACAAAGTAATCGAAGGTTCGCGTGAAATCAAATTGACACCGACAGAATATGAAATTGTAAAAGTCCTGGCACAAAATGCCGGGCGGGTTTTGACACACAAGCAATTGTTGAAGGCGGTCTGGGGCCATGATTACGATGAAGATACCCATTATATTCGGGTATATATTGGTCAGATTCGAAGAAAACTGGAAAAAGATCCGACGCAGCCTCGTTATATTGTTACGGAGACGGGCATCGGCTACCGTTTTACGGGCTGAGTGCTGCTTGAAGAAACCATGTAACCCAAAGCCCCCCGCTCATTTGAGCGGGGGGCTTTGGGTTACATGGTTTCTATTGATGGCTGGAGTGATCGACCAGT
>Ga0183099_1001868_pt1 | contig 11515 bp, 12 predicted proteins | sample Biomet1_FD_127788 | JGI IMG/M metagenome (GOLD analysis project Ga0183099, IMG submission 127788) | Microbial communities from bioreactor (seeded with anoxic lake sediment) at LBNL, California, USA - Biofuel metagenome 1 | ecosystem: Engineered > Bioreactor > Anaerobic > Unclassified ... | reverse complement strand
ACTAGAAACAATATTTAGTATTTGTAGAGATATGAAATCAGATAGACTTATTCAAGAAAAAGAACTAGCAGAGATAGAAGCAAAAGTGAATACTTATACTGAATATACTAGCTTTCATAAAGATACCTTAAACAAAAGTTATGAATTAGAGAAAAAAGAACTAGAGCTTATTCAGTTAGTTACAAACAAAATAGTATCATTATTTGAAGTAGTAGAAAATTTAGATGAGAGTACTACCAAATTCAAAGTCTACATAGAACAAATCAATAGATATCAAAAGATACTTGAGAAAATGGTAGATAGCTCAGGTAAGTATTTCAATGAAAAAATCATAGAAGCCAACAAGATAGATATACCTGAATTTATTAGATATACAGAGATTGGGAAGCATCAGAACAGGAAGAAGTTATGTAATATGAGAGAAGCTGAGTGATTATATAAAATCAAACGAAAAAAATCATTGGGTAAAAAACAATTTTTATGATAAACTGTTGATAAAAATATGTCGTATTATATAATCTAGTATTAATCAAAAGTTATTTGACAGAAGGGAGATTAAAATAAACAATCAAAAATTCAACTTAAAAATAGGCTTTATTTGTTTAGTCTTTTCAATTTTAATTTTTATTCCTTTATGTAAAAAGCTTAAATATTCAAGAGGAATAGAAATAAAATTAATTTCTAAACAAGTTAAAGATATTGATTTACAAGTTTTTTATGCAGAAAATGAAAATGAAAATTTTAAAGAAGAGTTTTCTATATCGAAACATATTTTAAAGAAAGAGGATTATGATGAAATCTCAATTAGTTTGGATAAAGTAGAAAAATTAGAAAAATTAAGAATTGATTTGGGAACAAATCCAGAAAAATAATGGATAAAAAAATAGAAATAAAAGGAAATAAAGATATAAATATTCCTCTGAAAAAATTAATTAATTATCAAATGAATGATATTGAAAATAAAAAAATAGTGAAAAACACATTAGAATTAGAATCTTATAAGTCAGACCCTTATATTATTTTTGATTCTCAAAAAATAAAAAATTCTAATAAACCATATTTAGATAAATTTATTGCATTCACAAGTTTAATTTTAATATATTTCATTTTATATAAACTTATTTCTTATTTAAAATTTAAGAAAAAAGAATTAGGATGGTATTGTATTGTATATATAGGTATATGCATTTTAATTCTGATTTTTCCAATTCTTAGAATTGATAAAAATGAGAGAGATGTTATAGAAAATAGAAATTTAGCTAAGTCTCCATATCTTTTTAAAGATAAAAAAATTAATTTGAATTATGGGAAAGAGATTGAATTATGGATAAATGATCATTTCTATAAAAGAAGATTAATAATAGATAATTATGAAAAAATAAATAAAAAATTAATTGGCAGAATAGAAAATGATAGAGCTTTTGTAGCAAAAGATAATTGGATTTTTTATAAAGGGGAAAATTCTATTGAGAACTATCAAAATATAAACTTATTTTCAGAAGAGCAATTAAAAGTTATAAGAGAAAATTTATTAAAACGAAATAAATGGTTATCAAGCATGAACATTAAATATTATACATTTATAGCCCCAGATAAAATAAAATTTATGGTGAATTTTATCCTACATATATAAAAAAATAGGTGAAATAGGAAAAGGACAGCAACTTAAAAATTATTTGAAGAATGATAGAAATATTGAAGTTATTTACCCTTATGATGAGTTAATTAAAGAAAAAAAAAAAGGAATTCTTTATTATAAAAATGATACTCATTGGGATGAGCAAGGGGCTTTTATAGGTTATTTGAGTTTAATGGGGAGAATAAAGGATGATTTTCCTAAATTAAATATTTTGAAAAAATCATATTTTAATTTACAAGCTGTAGCTCACCCAATTGGAGATTTATCTAATATGTTAGGATTAGATAAAGATAACTATGGTTATTATAATAGTTTTGTTCCTAAAAAAAATTATAGCTTTAAATATTTAAAAAATAAAGGTGTAGATGGGGTTATTACAAAATCTCCAAAAAAATTGAAGATTTTAATTTTTAGGGATTCTTTTACTTCTGCAATGACACCATATATTTCTGAAACATTTGGAAATGTTGAATATGTTTGGGACCATAATTTTAATAACTTTCAAGATAAAATTATAAAAGAAAAACCAGATATAGTGATACATGAAATAGTTGAAAGATATATTGGTGTTTTACAGAATAATAATCCTAAATTGAAGGGAGGAAATTAAGTGTTATTTAGTTCTTTGATATTTCTGTCGATATTTCTTCCTTTGGTTATGATGGTTTATTTTATAGTAAAAAAAGAGTTAAGAAATTATGTTTTATTAGTAGCAAGTTTAATTTTTTATGCTTGGGGCGAACCAAGATATTTGGCATTGATTTTATTTGCAATAATATTAAATTATAGTTTTGGAATTGCAGTAGAAACTTTTAAATATAAGAAAAGTATATTGACAGTTGCTATATTTACTAATTTATTAATTTTGATATATTTTAAATATTTTAATTTTGTAGTTGATAATATTAATAAGCTTGGATTACTAGAAATTAGCTATATTAATGTTATAATGCCAATAGGAATTTCATTTTTGATTTTTCATTCGTTATCATATATTATAGATATATACAGAAAAGAAGTAAAAGCACAAAAAAACATATATAATTTAGCGCTATACATTACTTTTTTTTCTCATTTAATTGCTGGACCGATTATTAGGTATCATGATATTCAGAGAGAAATAGAAGAGAGAGAAGATACTATTGAAAATGTATTTTATGGATTAAAAAGATTTTCTTTTGGTTTAGCAAAAAAAATTATTTTAGCAAATACACTAGGGCAAGTTTCGGATAAAATTTTTAGCTTAAATGTAGATATAATTGATTATAAAATTGCTTGGTTAGGTGCAATTTGCTATGCTTTTCAATTATATTTTGATTTTAGTGGATACTCAGATATGGCAATTGGATTAAGTAGAGTTTTTGGATTTCATTTTTTAGAAAATTTTAATTATCCATATATTTCTAAAAGTATTACTGAATTTTGGAGACGTTGGCATATATCTTTAGGAAATTGGTTTAGAGAATATTTATATATTCCTTTGGGAGGAAATAAAAAATCTTTGAAAAGAACCTATATTAATTTGTTTATAGTATTTTTGACTACAGGAATATGGCATGGTGCTAATTGGAATTTTGTAGTTTGGGGATTATGGCATGGAGTATTTATTATATTAGAAAGAATTTATAGAATAGAGAATTATAAAAAGAATTATCAAATAATTATGAGACACATTTATACTCTATTTATAGTTTTAATAGGTTGGGTTTTATTTAGAACAGACAGTTTAGGAAAAGCAATCAATTATTTAAAAGTAATGTTTGGTTTTAAAATAAATGAAATAGTAGGTTATAATGTATGGTACTATTTAGATAATAAGGTATTTTTAAGTTTAATAATAGCATTAATAGTTTCTACAGGAATTTTTAAATTTATGTTAAAAGAGTGTAATGTTAAACTTTATAGCATTTTGATTAATGTACTGTCTATTGGATTGATTATAATTTCAATGATGATGATTTCATCATCAACATATAATCCATTTATTTATTTTAGATTTTAAATAAGTTTGCTTGGTGGATTACGCCAGTTTCACTTCACTTCCACCAATGAATCCACCAACTAATCTTTGTTTGGCACAAGATTGGTTATGATGTATAGAGAAAATGAGAACCACTTCTAGAGATAGAGGTGGTTTTTTAGTAGTATTTATTTTTTTATTGAAATTAACTAGGAGAAAAAGGTATACTAGATTTAAAATTTAATTACAACAAGGAGAAGACTTATGTTGTCTATTGATATAGAAGGGTTAAAATATCATTTGATTAGAAAAAAATTGTTTAATAGCTCTTATGAAACTATTATTGGGCTATTTCTCAATTATTAAATGATATTGATGATATAAATGTAGCTTTAATTGCAGGTTCAAATTATAAAGATGAAATAGAAATAGAAGCTTATATAGAAAATATACTTGGGAAAAATAATGAATTTAGAGATTATGAAATAGAAGAAATTGCAGGAAAAATAATAGTTGAAAAATCAAAGGAGTATTTTAATAGATGTCTGTCAATTTTGAAAATAGAAAATATTATTTATAAATTTTATGTATCAATAGGTAGCGATTGGTTGATTGTTTTGTCAAGAAATGCAGAATATGCAACAGATATAGATAATTTTATCAAACCTTTTGAGAAAGAATTAAAATACATATCTAATCTTTAGGAAATGTATCCTGTGTATAATGAGTTTTACATTCATTACAATAGAGATATCTCAAATATGAATTTAGAGTAATTAAAAAAGTATAAAATTACTTATCATAGCATGAAAACTATTTTATAATATTTTGATTTTCTCACCCTTTCAAATATATATTATTTTTATGATGGAAGTTATACTGCTCTACTCCTCCTCTGTTGGCGGTTTCTCTAATCATAGAGAAACCTAAAGTAGAAATGAAAGTAAAAAATCCCGATATACTGAACTTTGTCCGCCTTTTAGCTAAGAGGCGGAAACAGGTGGAGTTGGTCTTTTAGGAGGGATATATGCAAGTATTCAATAAAGAATCAACAAAAGAAAAAAGAAATGACCGAATGTTAAAAAATACTTTGGCGGTATATTAGAAATGATGCTCTAGGAGTAAGATTTCGCAGACAATATGGAATTGGAAATTATATTGCTGATTTTTAGATATTCTTAGCTGTTAAGCTTAGAATATCTTATGCGTAACGAAGTGTAGTTTATTGTCCGAATTTAAAGCTTGTAATAGAATTAGATGGAAGCCAACATTTTAGAGAAGAAGGTCTTGAATATGATAAAATTAGAGAAAACTTCATGAAAAACCTTGGAATAAAAACTTTAAGATTTAATAATAATGATATTATGAACAATATTGAGGGTATTTTGGAGGAAATAAATAATAACTTGTAGAAGAAGTTGTACTAAACCCAGTATGACTTCTTTTTATTTCCTGCAAAAAAAGTTTGATACACTCTAACAAAAAAAGGTATACTAAAGTTAATATTTGATTATTATTTACTGTCATAAAAGTAAAATAACATAAGGATGTGGTTAGAAATGTATGAAATTATTCATGTTAAAGGGAATACTTTTTGTATAGATACAGGAATGACATATATACCATTTTATAAAGTCAATGAAAAAGAGATTATTATGCTAGATTCTGGTTGGGCAGAAGGAGAGCAAGAAAAATTAAACACTCTTCTTGATTATAATGATTTTAAAGTAGTAGGAATTATTAATAGTCACAGTCATATTGACCATATAGGAAATAATTCTTTTTTAAAAAAGAAATATGATTGTATCATTGCAATGTCAACTTTTGCAGCTCATATTTGTAGTTCTGTGGAGGCTTTAAAACTTTATTATAATAGACATTTTTTATCATGCGTAAAAGAACATTATGGACATTTAGTTTGTGAAACAGATATTATAATAGATGAACACCAAAAGAGTGTATACATAAATGGTATTAAGTTTGGAATTTTTCCTACTGCAGGGCATACTTTGGGGCATATAGTAATTATAACGCCTGATGATGTAGCCTATTTGGGAGACTCTCTTATAACAGATAAAGTTATGTCTGGAACAAAATTGCCATATGCTTATGACCTTGAGGAAGATTTGAAAAGTAAAATGAATTTACTAAATTTACATTCAAAAAAATATGTGATTGCTCACAAAGGAATCGTTGATATTATAGATGATTTAATAGAAGAAAATATCAAGTATTACAAGGGAAGGGCAACAACTTTATTAAATTTAATAAGCCACCCAATGACAATGGAAGAAATATTAAAAGTTATAGTTAAAGAGTGGAATATAAAAATTCAATCAGTCAATAAATATATAGTAGTTGAAAGAATGTTAAGATATTATGTTGAATATCTTTTTGAAACAAATCAAGTAGAACTTGTAATTGATGATGGATTTTTAAAGTATAAACCTTTGATGGAAGATAGAAATAATTAATCAAAATGTTTGTACACAGGTAAAAATAAAAAAAGATATTCTATTTAATTAAACTAAGTATTTATCAGCTGATTAATTCTTTAGAATAAAATTATAATTAAATGTCTAAGGGGATTGATGATGGACAACAGAAAAGATTTTCATAAAAAACACATGATTATAGAGTCATTTTTATGAAACATTTATATATTTTTATTCATGTTTTACCTTTTATATTGGGAATAATTAATTTAACACTTTTCTTATATAATCAAAAATTTTATCATAAGAATCTAAAGATATATATAAGAATGCTTATATGTGTTAATAGTTTTTATTTTATAGATGTATTTTTAATATATTATAGAAAAAACGTGTTTTACAAATATAATCAAGTCAGAGATATAATTTTTATAGCTGAGATAATTTTATTTGTTTGGATTATATGGAATTTAATGGAATTTTTAAAATTAAATAATGAAAAAATAAGAAAAATATCTACGACAATTACTTTTAAAATTATTCTATTTTTAATTTTACTTGTTTCTATCATATCTAAAAAATACTTTATTGGATTTGTTTTTTTTGTATTTATTATCTATAAATATATTGATAACTTTGATAGTCATCAAAAGCAATAATTAGAAAAATTTTATATATAATAGGAGCGACTATTATTATAGAAGTTCTAACACTTATATTTGCTAAAGGGTTAATTACTAAACTACCTTTTTATCCTATAATTTATTTTATAGTTAATTTCATTTTATTTATGGATCTTAAACAGAAAAAAATGTTGATATCTGATAAAGATAATTTAGAGTGCTATAATTTAACAGAAAGAGAGCTTAAAATTGTAGAATTAATTTTGGCTGGTTATACCAACGGTTCTATAGGAGAGTATTTGGATATTTCTTCTAATACGGTGAAAAATCATATAAGTAATATTTATAAAAAAATTAATGTATCAAATAGATATGAATTGATGAGTATTTTTAAATAGATACAGTATCATTTTTTGAAATTTTAAAATAAGTAATGGTTTCCTATATGTATTTTTTTAAAAATTTGTTAAGTTAACCTCAATAGAGATTTAGTAAATTTAAAATTGGAGGTTATTTTATGAGTTTTTTAAAAAAAACATTTGGGATTTTTATTTTTGGAATAGGTATTGTATTTATTTGTGGAGGATATACAATTTATGAATCATTTAACTATTTATATTACAGTTCGATGATTAAAATTTTAAAAGATGATCCTGAAACTCTTAGTAATCTAGGTGTTTTCGATGGTTATTTTTTAGATTTTTATAATGATAACTTAACTGATAAAACAAGTCAATTTACAATAAAGAAATATAATAAATATAAAAAAATTAATGAATGATATTGATAGAAAAGAGATGAAAAAATGAGTGAAAGCCAAAGACTCACTTATGATATTTTTTCTACTTATATAAAAAATGAACTTGATGGGGAAAAATTTATGTTTTATCAATATCCATTAAATCACCTTGATGGAGCTCACTTAACTATTTTGAATACATTTACAAAAGTTCATAGAATTAAAAATGAAAATGACGTAAAAAATTATATAAGTCGTTTAAAAGAAATTGACACAAAAATAAATCAACTTTTAGATGATTTGAACTATAGGGAGAGTATAGGAATAATTCCCCCACTATTTAGCTTAGAAAAATGTGAGAAGCAAATTTCTGATTTTTTAAGTGAGAATCCAAAAGAAAATGTATTAGTTGTAAGTTTGGATAAAAAAATATCTGATATAAAAACTATTACAAATAAGGAAAAATATATAGACGAAGCCACAGATATTACAGAGAAAAGTGTTTATCCTGCATATGAAAAATTACTCGAATATACAAGAAAACTTGAAAGAAACTCGAATAATATTGCTGGAGTATGGAAGCTTCCCAATGGAGATAAATATTATGAGTACAAAGTAAAATACTATACTAATTCAGAAAAAACGCCTCAAGAGATTTTTGATATAGGAGAAAAGCAAGTTGATATTTTAGAGAATAAAATGCTTGAAATAGTAAAAAGAATAGGTTTTTCAGATTTAAAGTCTTTTAATGATGAATTAAACAGTAAATATAAGTATGAAAATATAGAAGAACTTTCAAAGGATGCAAATAAGCTTACTGAGGAAGTAAGAGAGGATTCTGTAAATTCATTTGAAAAATTTCCTAAAGGAGAACTTCTTTGGAAGACAGTTTCACAAATGGAATATTCTTCAGCTCCAGCTGCAATATACCATCATGTTAACAAAAGTGGAAGTAAACCAGGAGTTGTCATATTTAATCCTATACTTATAAATAGAAAAAATATTTTTACTTACGCAGCACATGAAGGAATTATAGGTCATCATATGGGAGAAGGAATTAAAGTACAATCTCAAAGTCTACCTTTCATAAGAACAATTCTTCCTTTTACTACATGGAGTGAAGGTTGGGCAATGTATGCTGAGGAATTGGCGCTAGAGAATTATAAGAAAAAAACTGCTTATGATGAATTTGCAATTTTACAAAGAGAGATGTGGGCAGCAGTTAGAATGGTTGTAGATGTAGGAATCCATTATAAAAGATGGACAAGGGAACAAGCAATTGATTATATGAAAGAAAAGACAGGATTATCTGATAAAATGGTTGAAACTGAGATAGAGAGATACTGTGTAGACCCTGGGCAAGCTCTTGCTTATGAATTATCAAAACTTAAATTTATAGAGATGAGAAAATATGCTGAAAATAATTTAAAAAATAGTTTTAATGAAAAAGACTATCATACATTTATTCTTGAAAATGGAGCTATGCCACTAGATATATTTGAAAAATCAATTAAAAATTGGGTTGCCCAAAAGAAAGTTAATACAAATTTTATTTTAATATTTTCACCAACGAATCTTTTGGGTACAAGATTGGTTATAGTGTATAGAAGTGGTTTTTATATGTAAAGAACTAAAAATATAATCAAGAATTTTAAAAAACACTTAAAGGTTTAATTGTTTAAAATTATATAGATATGGTATTATTAACAGAGAGGTGAAGAATGAAAAAGAAATACTATGCTTACTTTATAAATGAAAATACCTTTGGAATAGTAGAAAGTTGGCCAATGTGTCAAGAAATTTGCAAAGGAGTAAAATCTAAATATAAGAGCTTTGATACTAAAGAAAAGGCAGAAAGCTGGCTAAAGGATGATTCAGAAATTGATTCAAAGTTAAAAGGCAAGAAATATTATGCTGTCCATTTTGTTGATAGTAGAACAGAAAAAATTTATTATGACTGGGATAAATGTCAAAAAGAAATTAAAGATAAAAAGACAAGATATAAAAGTTTTAAGACAGAAAAAGAAGCTATAGACTGGCTAAGGTCTGGAGCTAATTATGAGAATAAAGAGCAGATTAAGGCAAATTTAGAAGAAGGAATATATTTTGATGCTGGTACAGGGAGAGGTATTGGAGTAGAAGTAAGAGTAACAGACAAAAGAGGAAAGTCTTTGTTAAATGAAGTAGTTCCTGATGAAAAGGTGAATGAGTTCGGGAATTATCTTTGTCCAAAAGGGTCTACTAATAATTATGGAGAATTAATGGGAATATATATAGCTCTAAAGTTAGCGGCAAAAATAGGAGAGTTAAAAATATTTGGAGATAGTAAACTTATTATTGAGTATTGGTCAAAAGGTTTTGCAAAAATAAATGAACTTAATGAGGAGACAGCCAAATTAATTGGTCTTGTAAAAGAATTAAGAATTAAATTTGAAGAAGCTGGGGGTAAAGTACAACATGTTTCTGGCGACTATAATCCTTCTGATTTAGGGTTTCATAGATAAATTTAGGTTATAGGAAAAAGATTCTTGCATTTTCTTTATATATATTATATAATGTTTTGCTAAATAAAAAAGAAATGGGTAGCATAACTCTAGATTTTTCGGTAAAAAATACTTGAAAAATTCTGTAGTCTATGGTACAATTATTTTCGATTATAAAGTTTGGAAAGAGGTGGAAAAAAAATGAAACAAGGTATACATCCTGATTACAAAATAGTTAAAGTGGAATGTTCTTGCGGAAATAAATTTGAAACAAGATCAACATATGCTAAAAGTGATGAACTTAAAATAGCAGTATGCTCAAATTGTCATCCGTTTTACACAGGTAAAGCTAAATTCGTTGACGAAACTGGAAGAGTTGACAAATTTAGACAAAAATACGGTCTTAAATAGGGAACAGGACTTTTGTCCTGTTTTTTTACGGACTATTTTTTAGTAATGAAAATCTTATTGTTGGAAAAAAAATATAATTGTGGTAAAATATAAATATTAAAATGTTTGTTATCAGAGAAATTTACTAAAGAGTTTAAATGTAGAGTAGTAATTTACGTTAAATAAAGGAGTGTAGATTTTATGAAAAAGAGAATTTTATTATTGTTTACTATATTTATAATGGGAACAACATCTGTTTTAGCAGAAGTATTTGTTAAAGATTTGAGTCTTATAAAAAAAGTAGAGATTGAAGGAAAAGGAAAAGCAGGAAAATCAAATGTCCCAGCGCTGAGACAAATGGAGTCACTAGATACTGCTAAAAAGAGTTCACAAAAAGAAATTGGAAATTATATAAAAACTATAAAAGACAAAGAAGGCAGAACTTTAGAAGAACTTGCTCAGACCAATACTCCGTTACAGCTTATATTTGCAGAAACGATTAAAGAGGGAGTAGTAGTTTTTAAAGAGTGGGATAAAGAAGATAATGCTATAATAAGAATAGAAGTAAATCTTATAAAATTAAAAGAAAAATTAAATAGGTTAGGAGTGGAATAATGGCAGTTTTTGAAATGAATCATCCCTTGATTCAACATAAATTATCATATTTACGAAACAAGGATACAGATACGAAAACTTTTAGAGAAAATCTGAATGAAATAGCAACACTTATGACATACGAAGCAGGGAAAACTCTTCAATTAAAAGAGATAGAGACAGAAACACCTATACAAAAAACTACAACAAAAGTTTTGGCTTCAGATGTTTCTATAGTTCCAATACTTAGAGCAGGACTTGGAATGGTAGAAGGGATTATGAATCTTATTCCTACAGCAAGAGTAGGTCATATAGGGGTTTATAGAGATGAAGAGACTCTTGAGCCAGTTTATTATTACTGTAAATTGCCAATAGGAATTGAAACTGGAAAAGTATTTTTGGTAGATCCTATGTTGGCTACAGGTGGTTCAGCTAATTATGCAATAGATTATTTAAAAGAAAAAGGGTGCAAAGATATTCAATTCTTGTGTATAATTGCAGCTCCTGAAGGAATTAAAAAAGTTCAGGATAAGCATCCTGATGTAGATATTTATGCAGCATGCATATTATGCAATAGATTATTTAAAAGAAAAAGGGTGCAAAGATATTCAATTCTTGTGTATAATTGCAGCTCCTGAAGGAATTAAAAAAG
>Ga0183099_1001867_pt1 | contig 11516 bp, 12 predicted proteins | sample Biomet1_FD_127788 | JGI IMG/M metagenome (GOLD analysis project Ga0183099, IMG submission 127788) | Microbial communities from bioreactor (seeded with anoxic lake sediment) at LBNL, California, USA - Biofuel metagenome 1 | ecosystem: Engineered > Bioreactor > Anaerobic > Unclassified ... | reverse complement strand
ACTGGACAAACAGTGCGTTGAAGACATTAATATGTGCCTCGCGCAGAGCGCGCCCCGCACGCAGCCGCCGTCCGCATAGGTCGGTAACACCGCATATTTTTCTCCGAACGGTTGAATCCCGCATGCTGCTGTGTTATGGTTTAGTATGGCTCCCTTTTTATATTACAAAAACTTAGGATATGCGGAAAACCGCTATCCGGTATCCATGGAGGAACAATGAATTCTCGCAGCTCTATACAAATACGTATCGCCGGTTCAGCGGGTCTGTGTCTTGCAGTCGTCGCTCTGCTGCTTATTTCCACCCAAATAATCTCCACGTTCAGAAATCAGAACCAGATCAATAAAACGATCAATAATTCTGTCGCGGAACTCACCATGGCAAGCCTTGGAAACCTGGCGGGAGAACAGGCGGGAGAACTTCAATCCAGATTTAACAACGCGCTCGACGCTGCCAGAACCATGGCGCATACGTTCATTCTGACTAAAAAAGCCGGACCTGTCAAATTTTCCCGCGACCAGATAAACGCCATCCTGCTCAACGTTCTCGAGAATAATAAGGACTTTAACGGGACATATTCCTGCTGGGAACCTGACGCTCTCGACGGAAACGACGCGCGGTCAGCAGGGACTGGAAACGGAAACAACGATCAGACGGGGCGGTTCACTCCGTACTGGACCCGCAGCAGCAGCGGAAAGATCGCTGTGCAGCCGCTCGTCGAATACGACACGTCCGCCAAAACATCCCAACGGCGTTTTAAAAGGCGGCTGGTACATAAATCCTAAGGCAGACAATAAAGAAAGCGTCCTTGATCCGATTCCGTACATTGTTCAGGGGAAACAGGTCTGGCTCGCGACGTTTTCTGTTCCAATCTCATCAAACGGCCGTTTCTACGGTGTCGCCGGCTGCGACTATAATCTTGATTTTGTCCAGCAGCTCGCCCAGGACGTAAGCAAGGGACTGTTCGGCGGTAAAGGAACGGTTGTGATCGTCAGTTATATGGGACTGGTTGTAGCGAACAGCAGCAAACCCGAAACAATCGGACAGCAGTATTTTACATCGTCAGAACTTGACCAGGAACTGCTTGCGGGCATTCAGAAAGGTAAAAAAATAGCCAAAGTAAACACCGATACCGACGAATTGATCGCCCTTGCTCCGATCACCCTGGGTGAAACCGGTAAACCGTGGGCCGTGCTTATCCGCGTTCCCGGGAAAATAGCGTTCGCACAAGTACTTACGCTGCAGCACAGCATAGTCTCAAGCAATACCGCCACGCTCACGCTGCAGATCATCATCGGCATAGCGGTCGTAGCCGCCGGCATACTCCTGCTGTGGTTCCTCGCACGCTCAGTCGCAAAACCTGTGCGCGAGGTGTCTAAAACGCTTTCCATCATTGCGGAAGGTGAAGCCGACCTCACAAAGCGGATCAACATGAAACGCAACGACGAGATCGGCCTTCTGTCCGATTCCTACGACAATTTCGTCGAAAAACTCGGCGTTATCGTCGGCACGGTAAAAAAAGCAAGTTCGGGCCTGGGAATTTCCATAAAAGACCTGAGCGAGTCGGCCGTTAATTCGTCGGCGTCGCTTAACCAGATAAGTTCAAACCTAAAAAGCATGAAGCTCCAGATAGAAAACCAGGGAGCGTGCGTAACAGATTCGGAAGACGCCGTACAGGGAATTCTGGAACTTATCGCCAGTATGGAAAATACGATCGAAGCTCAGAATCAGGCGATCGCGAATTCGTCAAGCGCTATAGAACAGATGATGGGCAACATCAATTCTGTATCCTCGACAATGGAACGGCTCCACGGCAACTTTACAAACCTCAAGGACGTGACGCAGGTTGGCAAGGATAAACTACAGTCGTTTGCAGAAAAGGTACAGATGATCTCCGAACAGTCGGCAAACCTGATGGAAACGAACAACACGATAGCAAGCATTTCGTCCCAGACAAACCTGCTCGCAATGAACGCCGCGATCGAGGCCGCCCACGCGGGTGCGTCAGGAAGCGGATTCAGCGTTGTTGCCGATGAAATCAGAAAACTGGCCGAACAGTCAGCAAAACAGTCCCACGAAACGAGCACTAAACTAAAGGATATTAAGCGCATTATCGACGAACTCGTTCAGGCATCCGGCGAAACGGAAGCGTCGTTCAGCAGCATTCTCGACGGGATAACAGACGTTGACACGCTCGAAACGGAAGTGAATCAGGCGATGGTAGAACAGAACACCGGTTCACAGAATATTCTTACGGCTATAGACGGCTTAAAATCAGTGAGCACACAGGTAACGGAAAAATCGGAAGAAATGTCTCAAAAGGCGGGAAGCGTGCAGGATACGATGAAAAAACTGCTGAGTATTTCGTCAGAAATCCAGAATTCCGTCGGCGAAATTTCAACGGGAACAGACACCATCAATCAGGCAATAAACATCGTCGCGGAAAAGAGCCGCGAAAGTATTTCGCACATTGATTCTCTTATCCAGGAAACGGTCAGGTTCAAAGTGTAGCGGAACCCGCGCTGCGCTGCAAAAGCCGGTCAAACCGTACAGGTTTAACCGGCTTTTTTTTACTTCAGCAGCGACTTGAACAGCGCTACGACGTCAGCTTTCGACGGATCGCGCGGATTACCCGGCGTACACGCGTCTTTCATCGCGCAGTCGGCAAGCACGTCGATATCTTCTTCCTTCAAGATACCTGCGAGGCTCTGCGGAATGCCCACGTCAACGGAGAGCTGACGGACTGCGGCACACGCAGCTTTGCGGTATTCCGCCTGACTCATCGTCTCCGTGCCTTTCACACCCATCACGCGGGCAATGTCGCGGTATTTCTCTCCGGAATACTCAGCGTTGTATTCCATGACCGTCGGCAGCAGAATGGCACAGGCAACTCCGTGCGGCGTATCGTAGAACGCGCTCAGGGTATGTGCCATGGAATGATCGATACCGAGCCCGACGTTTGAAAATCCCATGCCTGCAATGTACTGGCCCAGAGCCATTTCTTCGCGTGCCTTCGCGTCTCCCTTGACGGAATCGCGCAGCCACGTGCCTATGATTTCGATGGCTTTCAGGTGCATCATATCAGTCATTTCCCATGCGCCTTTCGTGATATAACCTTCAACAGCGTGCGTGAGCGCGTCCATACCCGTAGACGCGCAGAGTTTGGACGGCATGCTCATCATCATGTCGGGGTCAACGCACGCAATAACCGGAATATCGTGCACGTCAACGCACACAAATTTCCGTTTCTTCTGCAGGTCGGTGATAACGTAGTTGATCGTTACTTCAGCGGCAGTTCCCGCTGTCGTCGGAACGGCGATGATCGGTACGCACGGATTCTTCGTAGGTGCCACGCCTTCCAGACTGAGCACGTCTGAGAATTCGGGATTCGTGATTATAATGCCGATCGCCTTCGCCGTATCCATTGAAGATCCGCCGCCGATGGCGATGATATAATCCGCTTTTGCCTGTTTAAAACATTCGACGCCGTGCTTTACGTTTTCTACCGGCGGATTCGGCTTAATATCCGAATATACTTCATATGCAAGACCTGCTGCATCGAGCAGGGTGGTCACTTTTGCCGTCACCTTGAATTTTACGAGGTCCGGATCGGAGCAGACGAACGCTTTTTTCCAGCCGTGCGCGCGCGCCTCGTCAACGATACTGTTGATCGCACCTTTTCCGTGATACGACGTCCCGTTCAGTGTTATTCTGTTTGCCATTTTTAGTATCCCCCATGTTCTTCTATTTTCAGGGATAAAAGCGGCTTTATCAAGTTACAGAATATCGGTTATGTAACATCCCGCACTATAACGCGGGAAGCAGCACGGCGGCAAGTTTTGGCGGAAGTGCGGCGATAAGATCGTCCGCAAGCGATTCCGAAGATTTTTCCATGCCCGTTACCGCCCATTCCACCGTCATGGAAATTGAACCGTGGCAGTACAGAGAAAGCATAAAACGCATGTCCTCGTCCAGCGGACGGTGCAGCCTCCGTTCCAGGATAGTCGTATAGAACTGCAAAATAAACTGATAGTCGTGCTGCTCTATGGAATTATAATCGGTAGACCTGAACGCCTGTGCAAAAAACACTTTTTCACGCCGGATAAAATCGAATTTAAGTACAAGACCTTCCCGCAGCGTGAGCGTAACGCCCATTTCGTAAAAACACTGGCGCGCAAGAATGTCAAAATACCAGTTCACCAGATCGTACTTGTCCCGGAAATAACGGTAGAACGTCTGACGCGTCAAATGCGCGCGGCGTACAATATCAGTCACCGTGATTTTTTCCAGCGAGGATGCCGCCATGAGTTCTTTAATTGCGTCTGCCAGCCGGTATGCCGACGGCGTATCATCTGCCGGAATGTTCATTCTGTATACTATCCTAAATACAATTATACAACACCTTGCTTTTTTTGTGGTACGTTCCCGCTTTTTTTTCAAAAATAGTGTTTCTGACGTTTTTTTATGCTATACTGTCACCGAATTTAATCAAATAGTTCCTATATATATATCACTATAGCGTATGTAGGACAGGAGGCTTCATTGAGAATTGGACTGTTCGGATTCGGAAAAGCAGGAAAAGCGGTAGCGTCGGTCATCCTCGGCAGCGAAGACTGCACGCTTACATGGGTAGTACGGAAAACAACCGTGCTCGATCATCGGTCTGCCCCCGAATATCTGGGCATAAAATCAAAAGACACGGGACTAATTTATTCAAAAGGCGAATTTCCTGACATAGCGCAGGATAAAAATCTTGACGTTGATGCAATCATAGATTTTTCAAGCGCGGCAAGCATTTATGAATACGCCGATTACGCCGTCAGGCACAACTGCATAGTCGTAACAGCCATATCAAAATACGGCGACAAGGAACAGGCGTTACTTAAAAAACTGGGAAAAAAGATCAGAATTCTCTGGTCTCCGAACATTACGATAGGAATCAATTTCCTGCTCGTCGCGGCGGAAGTACTCAAAAAAATTGCGCCGGAAGCGGACATTGAAATTCTTGAGGAACATTTTAAAACCAAATCGGAAGTGTCCGGTACGGCAAAAGTTATTGCCCGGCACCTTGATCTTGATGAAAGTTCCATAAAGACCATCCGTGCCGGCGGTATCGTAGGCAAACATGAAATTCTTTTCGGTTTTCCCTATCAGGTCGTGCGCCTGATCCACGAATCAATATCCCGCGAAGCGTTCGGCAACGGTGCCGTGTTCGCGCTGCGGAACATTAAAGACAAAAAAGCCGGACTGTACACTATGGAAGACATCATGAAACCGTATTTTACGATATAAGACACTCCGTCCGTACACGGCGGTGACTTATAAATACTACGCCCGCCGGTTTAAAACGGCGGCTCTTTTTATATACTACTGTGTATGAAAAATATTTTTATCCATACAAAACAGTCGGCCCCTGCCGCAGATTCGGACTTACGGCTATTTCTCTCGTATTTTACGCCGCACATCGGGCTTTTTATCGCCGATATGTGCTGCGCCGCATTTATCGCCGCCGTAGACCTCGGGTTTCCTCTGGTATCACGGTACGTTGTAAACACACTGCTGCCGTCGTTTTCCGCTTCGCCGGAACGAACGATGCGCACGTTCCTGGTCATCATCGTTCTGCTGTTCGCGTTCTACGGTCTGCGGTTCGGCGCACAGTGGTTCGTCACCTATTTCGGTCACCTGTTCGGCGTTCACGTTGAAACGGACATGCGCCGCGACGTGTTCGCCCACATCGAACGCCAGTCGTTCTCGTTTTTTGACAAAAACCGGACCGGCAAGATCATGTCCCGCGCCACTAACGATCTGTTTGAAGTAAGCGAACTCGCTCACCACTGCCCGGAAGATCTGTTTATTTCGTCGCTCACGCTCGTGGGCGCGTTCATCCTCATGTTCAGCATACAGCGCGTTATCGCATACATCATCCTTTTATTTCTGCCCCTTATTCTGTTCAGGATCATCCGTTCCGAAAAATCAATGTTCTCGTCTTCAAGACAGGTAAAGGATAAAACGGCTGAAATAAACGCGGGACTTGAATCGTCCATCAGCGGCGCGCGTGTTACAAAAGTGTTCACAAACGAAGACTACGAAACGGAGCGGTTCGCAGAAAACAACGGTAAATTTTTACTTCAAAAAAACGTACTACCGTTCAATGGCGTCGTTCCACAGCCGCATCGATCTTACGACAAACGTGCTGAGTATCGTCGTGCTTGCCGCAGGCGGTCTGCTCATTATGCAGGGAAAAATGAACCTCGGCGACCTGATCGCGGCCAATCTGTTCGTTGCCGCGTTCCTTCAGCCAGTCCGCCGTCTGTCTAACCTTATCGAACAGTTTTCAACCGGCGTCGCAGGTTTTAACCGCTTTACCGAAATCATGCGCATGCACGACGAAACGCCGGAACAGCCCGGCGCTCCTGACATTACATCCGTACGCGGCGACATCAGCTACCACGACGTAAGCTTTTCCTACAACGGCGGATCGAACGTACTCAGCCGCGTAAACCTTAACGTAAAGGCTGGAAAAACCATCGCGCTCGTCGGGCCGAGCGGCAGCGGAAAAACGACGCTCTGCCACCTGCTTCCCCGGTTTTACGAAATCACGTCCGGTGCCATCACGATCGACGGCACGGATATCCGCAGCGTATCCGTAAAATCGCTGCGGAAACAGATCGGCCTTGTCCAGCAGGATGTGTTTCTGTTCGCGGGCACGGTACGCGAAAATATCGCGTACGGCAAAATCGGCGCAACCGACGACGAAATCCGTGACGCTGCAAAACGGGCGGAAATTCACGACGACATCATGAACATGCCCGACGGCTACGACACGATCGTTGGCGAACGCGGTATAAAACTGTCCGGCGGTCAGAAACAGCGCATTTCCATCGCGCGCATTTTCCTCAAAAACCCGCCCGTTCTTATTCTGGACGAAGCAACGTCTGCCCTCGACACTGCAACCGAACTGCGGATACAAAAAGCGTTCGACGAACTCTCAAAAGGTCGGACAACGTTCATAATCGCCCACAGGCTTTCGACTATACGTAAAGCTGACTGTATCGCCGTCGTAAGCGACGAAGGCATCGCGGAAACCGGTACGCATGAAGAACTGCTGAACGCGCACGGTATGTACCACGAACTGTATACGGCTCAGTTCGGCATATAAAAAACCCGTGAGTTCTGCATCCGTATATGCTATACTGGGCGTACGTGGAGGTTCGTGGAACTATGGAACAGAAAGTGGACTTAAGCGGCATCTGGAATTTTGCACTTGCAGATGATACTTCGCAGCCGCCTTTTCCGTTAAGCGACACGATTTCTCTTCCGGGAACCACCTCCTGCGCCGGGAAAGGTACGGAGAACACCTCCTGCGAAACGGGACATTTGACGGAACGGTATCCGTTCAAAGGGCGCGCGTGGTACTCACGCACGCTTGACAGTACCCGGGATCTTTCCCGAAAGCATTGTTCCCTGTTTCTTGAACGCACCAGAATCACAACGGTATACCTTGACGGTAAAAACATCGGCACGCAGAACAGCCTCTGTACGCCGCACGAATACGACCTGAGCGGCCTGCTGCCGCGCGGAACGCACACGCTCACCGTATGCGTAGACAACGCGTCGTATCCGACGAACGGCGGCCATATGACGTCACCCGACACGCAGACGAACTGGAACGGTATCACAGGCAGTATTGAACTGCGCGTATATCCTGAATGCTATGCGGACGGAATCACCGTCATTCCCGACGCACAAAACGCATCCGTGACAGTACGTGTCTGTCTGCACGGTGCGGACAGCGGCACGGTCACGCTCAGCGCAGACTGTTTCAACGGCGTAAGAACCCATACGGCCGATCCCGCGTCGTTCCCCGTGCGGCTGGGCGAAAATACGCTCCGGTACAATCTGGGAACGGACGCCTGTCTCTGGAGCGAGCACGAACCCAATCTGTACCGCCTCACGCTCACGCTCGACGCCGCCGGTACGCGCAGCACGGAAGAAACGGTGTTCGGTCTGCGCGACTTCAGTACAAAAGACGGAAAGTTCACCATAAACGGACAGCCTACCTTTCTGCGCGGTAAGCATGAAGCGCTCATTTTCCCGCGTACCGGCTATACGCCTGCAACTGTCGGCGAGTGGCTTACAAAACTAAGAATTTCGCAGGAATACGGCATAAATCACTACCGCTTCCATACCTGCTGTCCGCCTGACGCCGCGTTCACCGCCGCAGACATGCTCGGCGTGTATATGGAACCGGAACTTCCGTTCTGGGGAACGATCCCCGAAGAAAACGATCCGAACGCCGATCCCGCCGAGTGGAACTTTCTGAAAGAAGAAGGATTCCGCATACTCAGAACGTTCGCGAATCATCCGTCGTTCGTCATGCTCTCCCTCGGCAACGAGCTGTGGGGCAGCAGGACGCACCTTGATTCTATTCTGTCCGCCTGTCACGATGCCGACCCGAGCCGACTGTACACGCAGGGTTCCAACAACTTCCAGTTCTGCCCCGAAATCCTGCCGCATGAAGATTTCTTCTGCGGTGTCCGATTCTCCCGCACCCGTTTGATCAGGGGTTCGTACGCCGCGTGCGACGCACCGCTCGGCCACGTACAGACGGGAGTCCAGGGAACACTCGCCGACTACGACGACCGGATCGCGCCGCTGCCTGCGGTCTCAGCCGGAGATTCCGCGGGACAAAACGGGGAAAAGGGACCGACCGGCGGTACTTCCGGCGGAAAGATCACGATCCAGTTCGGAACGGGAATAAAAACCGTCAGCGGCGGAACGGACGAAGACGGTCCTGTTCCTTCCGTTCCGGTCGTGTCGCACGAGATCGGTCAGTACGCCGTATATCCCGATTTCAGTGAAATTGAAAAATACACAGGGCCGCTCAAAGCCCGGAATTTAGAAACAATTCCGCAGACGGCTGGAGGCACGCGGACTCGGCTCGTTCGCCGAAGCATATTTCCGCAGTTCGGGAAAACTTGCAGCCGCGTGTTATAAAGAAGAGCTTGAAGCGGCGTTCCGTTCAAAGCAGCTCGCCGGATTCCAGCTGCTCGACCTTCAGGACTACAGCGGCCAGGGAACGGCGCTCGTAGGTATGCTCAACGCGTTCATGGAATCGAAAGGACTTATTTCACCGGAAGAATGGCGCACGTTCTGCGCAGACGCCGTACTGCTAGCCCGGTTCGACCGCAGCATATACGTGCCGCGGGATGAATTGCGCGCACGCATACAGATACGGTTTGACCGTCCCGACCTGCCGGAATGGGCAACCGTCGTCTGGGAGCTTAAAACGGACGATACGGTTTTCGCTTCCGGCTGCACCGACACACTCACCCGCGACGGAGACATGTACGAAGCTGGTTCACTAACCATCACAATGCCCGAAACAGACTGTCTGAAAAAATTCGTTTTTTCTCTTGAATGTGAAGTCTGCGGGATCACAAAAACGTACGACCTCTGGCTCTGTCCGTCTGCCGAACCCGAACCGGCAGACGGACTGCGCGTGTTCGATTCCCCGTCCGACGAACTGAACGCCGTGCTCATCCGGGGAGAACGGGCAGTCCTGTTCATGCCGCCCGAAGCCATGAAAGACTCTCTGGAGGGAACGTACTGCACCGACTTCTGGTGTTACCCCATGTTCCGTTCGATTTCAGAAAGTATGCACAAACCCGTCCCTGCCGGTACCATGGGCCTGCTCATACGGAACACTCATCCGGCGCTCAAGCGCTTTCCCTGCCAGACATACTCGACTGAACAGTGGCGGAACATCGTTACCGCTTCGCGCGCGCTCGTGCTCGACGGAACTCCGCAGGAACTAGTGCCGATCGTACAGGTCATAGACAATTTCGAACGCAACCATAAACTGGGAATACTGTTTGAATGCCGCGTGAACGGCGGCAGCCTGCTTGTCTGTACGTGCCCCCGAAAAGCGCTGGAAAGCCTTCCGGAAGGACGCGTGTTCCTTTCGAGCATTCTTTCCTACGCACGCAGCAACGACTTCCGCCCGGCAGCAGACGTGCCTCTTTCCGCGTTCAGTCTTTAACGAACGAACCAATCTCGATAAGATTACCTTCCGGGTCGGCGATATAGCACGTCCGCTGTCCCCACGGTTCGGTCGTCGGAACAAGAACGGACTGCGCGCCTTTAGCAAGCGCTGCCGCATACGCCGTATCTACCGCGCTGAACGATTCTACGCTCAGCGCGATCTCGTAATGACCGTTGATCCCGTCCGCATACCCGAACCTGCGGTCCGTCATCTTCTCAAAATCGGTACGGCCGTACAACAGAAAGAGCGTTCCGTCTTTTTCCAGATATACGTTGGGAGAAGACTCGTCTTCCTTTATGGCAAAACCGAGCACGTCGCGGTAGAAACGGATCATCGTTCCCATGTCCTTTACAAAAATACCAAACCCGTCAAGCTTCATACGATCCCCCTTTATATAAATTCATACAAGCGCTGAACGCCGGTTCGCCCCGGTAATATTTGTCTATGAGCGTGTTGTTGTCCGCAAGCAGGGTAATAGTCATATACCTGCAAACTATACCGGTGCACCCGTTTCTTAACAAGATAAACCGACGCTTGACACTTATATACCGTTCGGTATATAAATACCACGTGAGCACGGATAATTCAAAGATCGTCATAATAGAAAAAGCACTGGCTCTGTTCAGCGCGCACGGCTACGACGGCACGGGTATTCAGGATGTGGCGGACGCCGCCGGAATAACAAAGCCTACCCTGTATTACTTTTTCGGCAGCAAGGACGGACTGTTCGAAGCGGTCTGGGAACACTATTTTCCGCCGGTCGAAGACGCCCTGTGTCCGTGCTCGTCGTATGTAAATCGCATCAGCGACTATGAAAACGACGTATACGGACAGTTGATCCGCGTCGTGCTCGTTTTTTTCCGCGCTGCGCAGGAACAACCGGTATTTTACCGCCTGATGATGGGATCGGTATACGCGCCGCCGGAGTCAAAGTCGTCGTCGCTTTCGGTCAGTTACTTTAAACGTCTGTACGCGCTGCTTGAACAGTTTTTTACCGGAGCTGCTGAAGCGCACGGAAATATGAAAGGCAGACAGTATGCGTTTTCGGTAAGTCTGCTTGCGCAGATACACGCGTACATTGCAATGTGGCTCGCGCTCGACGAAGCTGAAACGCAGCGGCCGCTGCTTGACGAATCGTGCGCGGCGCAGCTCGTAAAGCAGTTCATGCACGGCATTTTTGCCTGAAATTACTAAGGAGTACGTATGTGGTTCAACGATGCAGTTTTTTATCAGATATACCCGCTCGGCCTGTGCGGAGCACCGGCGGAAAACACGTGGGACTGGTCGGTCTGGAACGGAGCTGCGCAGCCGGTAAACCGGATCGGGAGACTATTCGAGTGGATCCCACACCTGCAGCGGCTCGGCGTGAACGCCGTGTATTTTTCGCCGGTTTTCCAGAGCGACCGCCACGGGTACGACACAAGGGATTACTACACGATAGACAGCAGGCTCGGCAGCAACGAGGATTTCGCC
>Ga0183099_1001865_pt1 | contig 11521 bp, 16 predicted proteins | sample Biomet1_FD_127788 | JGI IMG/M metagenome (GOLD analysis project Ga0183099, IMG submission 127788) | Microbial communities from bioreactor (seeded with anoxic lake sediment) at LBNL, California, USA - Biofuel metagenome 1 | ecosystem: Engineered > Bioreactor > Anaerobic > Unclassified ... | reverse complement strand
CATTACCGCCGCCAACAATGGTATTCTTGCCGCGGCGCCAACGCAGATGGACCAGATCTTCATACGGCAATATGTCAGAGGTGCCATCACGCCAATAGAATTTTATTTCCCATACCCGGCCGCCCTCATCCTGACCGATTTCAATATTGGTTGGATTCAGTGGCCAGAATGCCGTATATTTTCGAACCGGATTTCCATAGACATCATAGACGATGTCGTATTGTGGATAGATGAAGCAATTGCAATCCTTCCGCCGCAGCCACTCACAGCAAGCCAAAAAATCCTTTGTTGTTTGTAGCGGATTTGGTTTAAAGCGGAAAAGTCGTGTGATATCATCATTCTGCTGCTTAATGGATCCCGGCTTCTGCACGACCGACATGATGTCGATCTTACTGATTTCTGTCGCAATGCGATCGATGCAGTTATTCACCTGATCACTCATATAGACATCTTCGCCAAAGGACGAAAAAATAGCCCGCCCATCATTCAATATAGCGGACAGTGTTTTTATATTCTGCTTTGCCTGGTAGCGGCCGAGCACGCCTTTTAAGTAATTGAATATCAACATATCACCTCCTTACACCATACTCATGTATTCTGATTTATAGCGGCTATATGCCGCATAGGCGATAAAAAAGCCGAGAGCACCATCGATGCGGTTCTTTGACTGGCCTTGCCGCTTGACCGGCATAATGCGCCCGATATTATCCATCTTCACGGACACGTTTTTCAAGCACCAGCGGTCAACTGGGTTGTCATTGTAGACAAGTTTTTTGTTTTTCAGATCCGCTTCGACAATTCGCATTGGCCCGGAAAGCGCCGCATAATCCATTCGGATCTGCTCCAGTATTTCTTCGCCGAAATACTCCGTGACAAGCCGCTTGAAGTCCTTCGCGTGCCAATTGTCATAGCCAATCTTAAAAGGGATCATCTTGTATTGCGTATATAAGCCATAAAACCACTGCGCAACTGCCAGCGGATCCACCTCGCTGCCCGGGCATATGGTGACAAGCCCCTGCTTGGCCCAGTCCCGGTAATTTTTCTTTTCCGGATTCAGCTTATTCTCATCTTCCAATATGGCATCCGCCTTTTCTTCCGGAATGAAGTACATGGACAGCGACCGCATTTTATTGGCATCCCGGTCCCACACAATCGCCTTTGCATTGCACAAATCTGTTGTTTCTGCAAAGTCGAGCCCGCCAATATACCGTTTGCCGCTTAAAACAGCTGGATCAAAAGTTGCTGTATTCATAACATCGCCTTCCGTGAGCCAGGCCGTTGCCGAATTCTGCTTGATGTTGAAATCCTTGGCCAGCATATAGGCCCGGACAGAAGTTTCCGTTCTAGCCTCCTCAACCAAGCCGTCGAGATAGGACCATTTCTTGCTGACACCAAGATTCGGGTTTGACTTTACCCAGCTTGCCCGATTCTGCCAAATTTCTTCTTCAGAATCCTGCGTATAGAGCCACACGAGCAATCGATCGTTGTCTTTTTCCTTCTTCAAAACATGCCGAGCGTAGGCAAGGCGCTTATCAAGATACCCATCATCCGTAAACCCTTCGGTCGTGATCTCAAACATCAACGGCTCCAGCTTCGTGGACATGGATTGCTTGATCGGCATGACAAGCCCGTCATCGGCCATCTCATGTACTTCGTCAATCATGGCAAAGTCGACGTTCTTACCTTCCTTGGCACCGGTCTTCATGGACAGTTTTTTGATTTTGGCCTTATTCTGATAGCTGAATTTCCCTTTTTTCTTTTTCTGCTTAGGGTTCCCCATGAAAATACCTTTTATATTCTTCCGGCTGACACGGTCCAGGCTTTTGGACTCTTCGCGCATATTATTGATTTCCTGGAAGATGATGTCGCTCTGCTCATAGTCGTTGGATGCGCAAAGAATATTGGTTCCCATCTCGCCGCAGAAGAATTCGCAATTCCCCAAGGCTGCAGCCATCGAGCTTTTGCCATTCTTCCGGCCGATGATCAAAATGGCTTCAACAAAGCGCCGGACCCAAAGGCTGAACTCTTCATCGAAAATTTCAAAGCCATAAGCCGCCTCGATAAAGGCCTTCTGCCAAAGTTCAAGCAGAAAAGGCTTGCCGGCAAACGGGCTGATTGAATGCTTGCATTTTGTTTCGATGAACCGGATCCGCTTATGCGGCTCTGCTAAATCAAACCGATATCTCTCGTCTTCTAAATCCTCAAGCAGATTTCGGAGACACTGCAGCAGTTCTTTGCCGACAATGATTTCTCCGGATCGACATTTTTCGTAATACTCAAGCAGATACGAATCCGGATACAGTTTTTTTAATTCATCCAGCATACTGCAGACCTCCTTTACATTTTATTGCAGATGATTGCTCATCTGGATCACCTCATTCTTTCGCTTCTCTTAATAAATCAGACGCGTTATCCTTCATGTATTTTGAGACCCTAATATAACCATCCGTATTATTTTTTTCAGCAAAACCGCGAAATTTCACTCTTGCAGGAAACATCCGAATGGGGATTTTTGTAAAATCATCACATTCAACCACTATCGCCCAGCCAAACACGTGGATTATGCTATTCACAAACCAAAGAAGGCCCACATTCATAAACTCTTGAATTTCTTTTTCTTCCACCACCCCTTCAGCACCGCCTTTCATTCAAATTCTTTCATATCGTCATCATCGTCATCGTCGTTTCTCCCAAGAACAGTGCTGAGTTTAGCGATGTAATTCAGGTAATTTGCCCTTACCTTAACGATCAATCGGCTGACCGGCAGCTCTTTTTGCATCCCCGGATTATCCGGATGCACCTTCACAAGACCGGTCTGCTTAACAATCTCGTTGAGCCGGTTCAGTTCAACGCGCAGCCTGGCCGCTTCCCAAAGTGCCCCATCAACCAAGGCCAGCTGCTTTTCATCGACGCCATCAAAAAGAGCCTTAATTCTCGAATATTCTTGCTGTGGATCCACAATTATTCCACCTTTACTTTTGCTTTCGCAAATTCTCATTCAAAAAGTCAAATTTTTGCCGTGTATCATAAAAAAGTCCATACTCCGGTCTCCTGCAAAATGAAAATTTTCAAGCGGCCGGGGGGCATCCCTCGTAGTCTTCCCACCATTTATGCACATAACCCTTCCACTCATCAGCAAATGGGCCCAACAGCTCCGCCCGTGCTAAGCACTCAATCTCTGTAGATTCACAGTAAATCAACTCCGCCCCCAGGCGTCCCGCCAGCTCCTCTCGTTCCTGCTTATGCGGATACCCCCCGATTATATAGGCATCATTCCAGCCTCCATACCGTGTCCGTATATTGTCCAATAAAAGGTCCCTTATTTGAAACACATTTTTCCGAAGATTATTTGGCTTATCATGAAGGCAGCATCCAGAGACAGCCATATACAGGTGATTCATCTCGACGATTAAATCCCCTCGCTTTTTTAGCTGATTTACCAAGGTAGTCTTCCCGCTGCATGGAGATCCATATACCAGGAAAATATTCCGGGTGAAATTTCCGAAGCGCTTATGCTCCAGATTGTGGCAGTCAGAACATATCAATTCAATATTGCCCGGGTTCAGTGCAATCATCGGATCCGCCACGTTCTCCGGCGTCAATTCTTTTATGTGATGCCCAATCAGCAGTGACGTATCTGCCATAACCCGCCCGCAACGCTGACACACCGGCCCGCGCAATTGGATGAGTCCCATACGCAAATCTATCCATGCTTTTGACAAATACAGTTTTCTTGCCCATGATTCTGCCATATTACCATTCCTTCAGCTTCAGTTCTTTTTCCCTCAATCGCATAACCGATTCATCATACTTGCATTTATGCTGGTCCATAGGATTCATACAGAAATAATCGCTTAGCCACTCCAAGGCTTTCATTTGATTTTCTAGCTTTATCCCAACACCAAACTGTGTTGGTTTAATTTCCGCAATAATGGATCCATCCACCATATTGCTGTTCATGACATATACCTTATTATCTTTAATCACAGCAAAATCTGTGATATCTGCAAAAGCGATCTTCATATACCGCTCGATGATATCTTCCTGATCGATGAACAACCCCGCATTGCGGATTTCCTTCAACCGCGCAATTTCAGCCTTAACACGTGGCTTAACAAGTAGTTTAGGCCCTTCGGTATTCGCGGTATTATATGTGCAATCATACGCTTTGAAATAAGACTGCGTTGCATTATGATTCTTCATCCAATAAATACAAAAAAGCCGTTGTCCTTCGGTAAGCTCTTCATTTGCTTCAACCGATTTGACAATGGCTAATTGGACCCGCTTTTCTTTCGTCGTTTCCTTTTTTCCACTATTCGTTTTTCCACTTTTCCCATTCGTAGATTTTCGCCTTTTCCCGCCCGCGGCGATTTCTTCCCAATCATCTTCTCGCCGCCACTTAGATATCAGCTTTTCAGATACGCCAAGCTCTGCAGCAATATCCTTATTTTTCTTTTTCCCTTTTGAACTTTTCCAAAGCAAAAAGGCTTTATCCCTATTAGGACTTCTTGCTCTTGGCATCCATAATTCACCTCATTTGATACCCCTATTTACGTTTTTGCAGTTCTAAATCCATCTCAATCAATATCTTCAAATCTTCAACGGAGCGAATAACAATAACGCCCTTTTGGAAATCTGCAATCCATCTAGCGATACCAGCTTGTATGATTCTATGATACTTTTCTTTCGAACTTTCTACTGCCTTATCTTTTTCAAAGTATTCTTGTATGATGTCCTCTGCATTTTTATTAAATGAAAATTGATTACTTTTTTCACTGGTCATGTTCGCTAATCTCCTTTATAATAAAGATTAGCGAACATTTGTACGTAAAATAACAGCGTACTTTCTATGCCCGTAGTCTATCTCTGTTCTTTTCCGCCCAGTTCGTCGGCAGGTGCCTTCCGGTACCTGTCTTTTTTCTATGCAAAATCCTGCGTTAAGAGGCCTTTACTGCTGTTTTGCCAGTAAACTTCTCCCAACGCCGAATAATGACATCCACATAAACTGGATCCAATTCCATAGTGTAGCAAATACGGCCGATTTGTTCGGCTGCCATAAGCGTGCTACCACTACCACCGAACAAATCTAAAACGGATTCATCCAGACGGCTACTGTTCTGAATGGCCCTGGCGCAAAGCGAGATAGGCTTCATGGTTGGATGTTCTCCATTGCGAAGTGGTTTTTCAACGCGCCACGTTGTCATAAGTGCATCGTCTGCCTTGGAAATAACCTCTGCTTCCTTTGCACGAATCACCATCTGCTCACCGCCGATTGTGATGCAGATCAATGTATCTTCTCCATCTTTCTGCAACACTACCGGCGAGTCATTATCAAAAACGGTACTTTGCTTACGCCCACCAAAGAAACGATGTGCTCCATCTGGCCGCCAGCCATAAAGAATTGGCTCATGTTGCCACTGATAATCCTGCCGGCCAATCACAAATTGATTCTTCACCCAGATAAGGCATTGGCGAATACTCCAACCGGCTGCATCCATTGCCCCTCGAAAGTCATTGCCGGCGCTATCTGCATGACAAACATAAATGGCCGCACCTGGCATTGTCGCTTCATACATGCATGAAAAAGCCGAAGCCAGAAATTGTTGAAATTCCGCCTTCGGCATGTGATCATTTTTAATTTTCAGTTTGTCTTCCGTGCTACCTTGATAATCGACATTATACGGCGGATCCGTAAAAATCATAACAGCTTGTTTTCCATCCATGAGCTTTTGAACCTCTTCACGTTTGGTACTATCCCCACACATGAGCCTATGACGGCCAAGTTGCCATATATCCCCTAACTTCGATATCGGTTCTGTTATTGCTTCTACTGCAGCTGCCGCGTCAAAATTATCATCGGTAACCTGCTCCGTGCGGATATCTGCTAAGAGATTATCAATCTGCTTCTCCGAATAGCCGGTAAGATTCATATCAAAAGTCCATATCCCCAAGTTCGGCCAACAGCTGCGCAATAAGATCGCTATCAATTTCAGCGAATTCCGCTATCCGATTGTCAGCAATAAGGTCAGCCCATTCTTCGGCTTCAGACATATAGTCCTGTTTATCGACCGGAACCTTACATCCAAGCAGCAACGCCGCCTGCAGCCGCCCGTGTCCGCGAACAACAAAGCCAGAGCGATTGGATACCGTCACGGGTGTCCGCCAGCCCTGGCTTTTGATGATCTTGGCTAAAAGCTCTATTTGTTTTTTCGGATGTTGGTTTGGGTTGCGTGGATTTGGCACTAAGACGGCTGGATCCACAAGCTCTGTATAGGAACAATATACTGGAATTTCTTGCATGTATTCACCTTCTTTTGTTTGAGTTGTTTCTGGACATTAAAAAAGCACCCCGAAGGATGCTTGATGAGTTATTTTTCTTGTTTACGCTTGTTTTCTAAAAACGTATCGACTTTTTCTAGGTTTAACATATCTTGATAAATAATTTCATGACCTCTTTTACATAAATTATTCACATCGTCAAATAACATCATTCCCAATATTATGCTATTCCTCTTTATAGGTTCTTTACTTACAAGTTTCAGCTCTTCATCTGATAATATTATTTCATCATACTTATCATATATTTTGTCAAATCTTTGTTTTGCAACAGCATACTCTTCTTTTTCATATACAGAAAAATAATTAATGATTTCATTTTGATTAATATTATCAATATAGCTACGTGCAGACACGATCAACATATTGAATTGGTGTAACAATGATAAGGCTTGGTCATCCAACCATATATTTTTTTTTGCAGTTATTTCTATTTGGCTCATAATTTTTTGCATATTTTCTGTATTTTTAAATAGCATATGGTAATAGTTATTCACTCCATTAACCGCTAAACACGTAATCCTATTGATCAAAAACAAAAGTTCAGCAAATTCCTTATATGTTTCCATCCGTTCGTTAATTATTTTTTTATAATAATCATTTCGATATTCCAATTCTTTTATCTCTTTATCTCTGTTTTTGCTCCAAATATAATATGCTAATAATCCAGCAAAAGCCGGCGAACTTTTTGCTATCACATCAAAATAGTAATATCCCCAACCGTTAACTAAACACACTAAAAGAATTGCTATTAAAGCAGTTATTGCTGCCCCAATACATATAAGCCCAATGCATATTGCAATAAATTTTTCTTTTGTAAATTTCAAACAGATCATCTCCTTTTCCCAATTATACTACTACAAAAGATGATCTGCCAACTTTATCCAATCCTCCACAATCTCAATCAATAACTCCCGTGCTCACTCTTAACCAATGCCTTTATCGTATCTCTCTGCCCCTGCAACTGCTCAAGCCTATCCTTTGCCTTTATCTCAACTGCTTTTTTAAGTATCCAGTCCGCCTTTGCCACCTGCACGCCCGAGTCAGCTGCAGCGTATGCATTGATGATCGTCTGATTGCTTGGTTTGAGATCATGCTTTACAATCGCGGTGATCTTTGCCGTGCTGAGCAAATCATCATACTTGCTTCGAGCGTTCATACGATCAATCTTTTGCTGAGATAACCGCTTCCCGATAAACAAAATACAATTTTCAGCCGCTTTGAGCAGCCTTTGGTGCTCTTGGAGGCCGCCCGCTTCGGTGAGGATGATATCGCCTGGTGTAAATTTGCTTTGTCCGGAGCATTCCTGGCAATCTATCGCGCCGGTATCTTCGTTGTCGCAGCCTAAACATCCGAATTTATTCATATGCCATATCCCATCTTTCTGCGCACCCGCCGCTCACATTCTCCTGCCGTGATCCCGATCCGCCGCGCTGCATACTCGAACATTTCCTTTTGTGTGAGTTTGCCTAAATGGTTCGCTCCGTGGCAACCTTTTTGAAAAGCTGCCGGGCCATCGAGCATAAGGATGTTCTCTTCCATATCTGGGCCGCCCGCACCTTTTGAGATTATATGGGCTATCTCAAGATCATGCTTTGCACCGCATATCTCGCAGCAGTCATGTTCTTTCCGGAATCTCCGCATAAATTTGGGATCGCGAGGCTTTGTCTTTTGGAGCATCACGATGCTTGCCTTTCTTCCTGCTGCAGGTTCCGGCGAATAAACTCAACCCCCGATTGATAGACCAGCGTTTTGATATTGATGCAGGTTTCCCCATTCGGCTTTTCGAACTTTTGTTCCAGCACTCTGAAATAGCCCCGATCCACATAGGTCTGATATGGCTGATTATTGTTCATAAGAATTTTCTTGTCGCGCAGGAACGCAAATAAATTATTCCGCCCCATCCCCTTGATTCCCAAAACCTTGGCTACGCTGGCGATCTCTATTGCATCATTGCTGCCAGCCACCGCATCAAAAAACTCAACCTTTGGCTTTGCTTCTGTCAGCTGTTTCTTCTGAGCTTCGATCTGCTCCGCTTGATTTGCCGCCAAACGCAATGCTTCTGCAAAATTCTGTGGCACTTTAGGCAAAAGCTGACTTTCCATTTCATTGAATGCCTGAATATATTTTAATTTCCACTGTAATGCGTCTTTTCCGGTGAAGCCCATAACGAGAAGAGAGAAGCCATCACGATTCATAAGATATTCTGGATATTGCTTGCCGCGGTTCTCGAAGGTCGATGCATTGAAAAATTTGGTGGCGGAATTTTCCGCTGCCAAAATATCGCGAATATTTTCAAGCACGTCTTTGTGCTGTTTCGCGAAGTCTTCAGCTACCCTTCGGCTGCTTACTACGACCTGCCCATTATTTATAATTGCTAAATTATCCATATTCTCACCCTTTCACCTCTATGTAATTTCGTACCGCAGGCGCAGGAGGTGGCACCCACACCCATATTAGCCTGTTCCCAGGCATAGAAAAAGCCACTGACCGTGGTGTCAATGGCTCTGTTACTTCAGTATTCCGTTTCTGCTACTACTTGGATTCGGGCTATGTACAATCGCCGTCTTATTATCTGCGCTTTGTATCTCATGCAGAAATAGTGAAGATTTCTCTCCACTATTTCTGCACGTATTAAGTTAATAGATACCACGAATTTCATTAACATATGATTTATTACTTTTAATCATTAACGATGTATAAGTCGATGTATTTTGAATATCACTATAATCGTCATGATTAAAATATCCCCATACACATGATAGTACATGATCGTTGGTGCTAGAATTTATTATAGTAGTAAATTGTGCTATAGTGAATTCTCTATATTGCGGTCTTACCAAATTTCCATCATCTGCAGTAAAGAGTACACCAATTTTCTCATATCCTGTTAAAGGTTTACTTAATGTCATTGTGTTTGTAACCGCATTATTTGTATTTGTTCCTACATTTCCGCTCCATAACACATCATAAACCTTGCTTGCACCTTTTAAATTATCAATCTGTTTTTGCAAATCTTCAATGCCAGGAATAACGCTAGGATCAAATTTGCCATCATTACCTAAAATAGCAAACTTACCAATATCCTGCTTTCCTCCTGATACAACAATATATTCATTTTCAACATTTACTGCTCTACACATAAAAATCACTCCTAAATTAATTTTGTATAATGGTACTTCTTAAACTCTACACTATTATTTTACTACGTAAAAAGCCCTAAAAAGTCTTAGACTTTTATCAGAACACCCTCATTAATCCAACTTGGCAAGCACACATCATAGAATAGTTCTCTATTTCTTTAAGTATGAAATAATATGTTGCTTTTGAAATATAGTTATCCATGCAAGTTTTAACCTGTGTTTCGCCCTTATATCGATCGGCTAATATGCTAGCCGCAACCCCGCCGTTGTACCGCCGATAGGTAGCCTCAATCACAGCCAACCACTTTTCCGGCCACTTAATCGTTTCTGTTTCATTCTTTCCCACCTCAATTTCCACTACCCGTAACGGAGATACCTCACGCATCGCCGCACTTGCCGTCGGATCACTCACAAATGCATGGCCGCTGCCATTACCACCAGTTTTTCCGGCACCGCTATCATTACGGGCCTCAAAAACCGCCTGCCGAATCTTATCCTGCTGGAAAAACCTGCGTTCAATCAATTTTCCATATTTCCGCGTACCCTGATATTTTTCTGTTCCTTTAAACTTTTCCATATGCCTCACCCCTAAATTTATTCTAAACGCACGAAATGGACGGCTCTTCGCCGCCCTTCCGCATCTCTATTATTAAATTACTGCCTGGTACATCGCCCCAATAACCTCCGGCGACGCCACGCCCTTACGCCCGCGCTCGTCGGTCACTACATAATCGCCCTCATGGATAACTTGCTTGCCCTGCTCCGTCAATATGTAGGGCTGCCTAAGTGCGTAACCCTGCTGCTTGCACATATAGCAGTTTCTAAAGCAATTGGCCGATGCCTCGCTGCATTTTTCGCGGTAGCTCATACAATCCAATCCGTCCTCAAGCCCTGGCTTATACTTTGATACATCCACCGTATTGCATTTTCTTGACATTAACATAAGCCTCATCCTTTCAACTAGCCGCTTTTGCGGCTTTCTATGCGATTTCTTCAATCCATATTTCTACCCGCGGCCGGTCGCTGTACCATTTACCGCTAGGCCCATACTCAACAACTTGGCTGTCATCGCCCCACACAATCCCGTTAAGCGCATCTTTTATGCCTTTGATATAGTTGTCTAGGTCGGGTTTAGTCATTGGCCTTAAAACGCCGTTCATGGCTTCAACCTTCTTTTTCTTGCTAAAGGCCTTGGGCATTGGCCGGTACACTTTGACTGTCAACCGGGCCGCCGCATTTGTAGGAGGTACATTGCGCATCTGATTTGCCGCCATCATGCCAACATATGCTTTATAATCTCGCGATTTCTGCGGATCGTATGCGTGGCCTTTGCCAAACTTTGGCCGCCCCTGGGCTACCGGAACCCCGGGAATAATGATTTTGATCATTGTTTCACCTCACAGCCACCGAACCGCGCCGGCGGCTATCATCTTCTCCGGATTCTCAAATCCATGTTTTGCCGCATGAGCAAAAGTTATCATGTCAAATGGATTGCCGCAGATCGCGCATATGCCGCTGCAATTTTTGCTGTGATTCTTGATGCCAAGCACCATCGGCTTTTTGCTATCCCTGCGATTGACTCTTTCGATTTGCTCCGTCTTGTGCACGGCTACATATTCGCGCGTTACTCTCATACTGTCGCCTCCAATAACTCGGGATTCGCCCAAACGTTTCCGATTACTTCAACTTCTCCTAAATCATCCTCTATTTGGTTTAAGGTTTGATATATTCCATGTGAAAGACCAGCTACATCAGATTTTGGTTTTCTTATATATCCGAAAATAAAATTGAATGGAGGTTCGTCTGATTTACATATTTCTGCATAATAGTTTTCTCCAGGATACCCAGTAAATTCAACAATATCGCCCTCATAGATTTCCTTGCCGTTCTTATCTTTAAGGCCGGTGTACTGTTGAATAACAACACTCTCTATTTCCCACTGGCTGTCAAATCTCTGGAGAAATTTTGTAGGTGCTCCCTGCCCAGTAGAAAAACCGAACATATTGAATCCATTAATAAACCCTTTACCGTTTTTATCCCAA
>Ga0183099_1001864_pt1 | contig 11523 bp, 10 predicted proteins | sample Biomet1_FD_127788 | JGI IMG/M metagenome (GOLD analysis project Ga0183099, IMG submission 127788) | Microbial communities from bioreactor (seeded with anoxic lake sediment) at LBNL, California, USA - Biofuel metagenome 1 | ecosystem: Engineered > Bioreactor > Anaerobic > Unclassified ... | reverse complement strand
AACTTACCACGTATTGAAGACCATCTGGCAGACAATTTAATGCTGGTTACGGCACTCAATAAACACATCGGTTATGACAAAGCTGCCGCCATTGCTAAAACAGCAAATCATGATGGCTTACGTTTGCGTGATGCGGCGATTGCATCTGGCTTTCTGTCAGCGGAAGAGTTTGATCTTTGGATTTCGCCATTAGAAATGGCTGAACCACATAAACAGGTATAAATAATCCGGGGGTAGCCCCGGATTATTATTCAAAAGCAGACTGTTATTTTAGTGAACCAGACAAGAACTGTTGTAAGCGTTCACTTTTTGGATTTCCCAATACCTCATTAGGATGGCCTTCTTCCTCAATTTTACCTTGATGAAGGAAGATCACGTGGTTAGAAACGTTACGGGCAAACCCCATCTCATGGGTAACGACCACCATGGTTTTGCCTTCTTCCGCCAGCTTTTGCATGATTTTCAACACTTCGCCAACCAGTTCCGGATCGAGTGCCGATGTCGGTTCATCAAACAACAGCACTTCCGGTTCCATTGCCAGTGCACGGGCAATCGAAACTCGTTGCTGCTGACCACCCGATAAATGCGCCGGATATTTCGCGCGTGCACGTTCGTCGATGCCTACTTTTTCCAGATAACGAATGGCACGTTCTTGAGCTTCGTCTTTGCTGATGCCCAATACTTTCATTGGTGCGGCCATGACGTTTTCTAAAACCGTCATGTGACTCCACAAATTGAAGTGCTGGAAAACCATTGTCAGTTTGGTGCGCAGTAATTGCAGCTCTTTCTGATCGACAACATTTAATTGCCCGTCAGTATCTAACGTCATATGGATTTCTTTACCATTGACGAAAATAGAACCGGCGCTTGGTTTTTCCAAGAAATTCAGACAACGCAAAAAGGTACTTTTACCTGAACCGGATGAGCCGATGATGCTGATCACATCGCCCGCTTTTGCGCATAAAGAGACACCTTTAATAACTTCATGCTGGCCATATTTTTTATGCAGATCTGTTACAGCCAATTTGTAATTTTGCATGTCATAACCTTTCTAAATTAAATCTTTACCCTTCTTACTTGAAGTGGGGTATTAATGCGCAGATTGCGGTTTTAAATGTTTTAACCAGCGTTTTTCAGCCAACCGGAACACAGCAACCAGCAAAAAAGAAATCGTCAGATAAATCGCTGCTGCTAGGCCAAATGCGTGGAATGATTTATAAGTCGCGGCATTCACATCGCGCGCTATTTTTAATATATCCGGCACAGTAGCAGTGAACGCCAATGATGTGGCATGTAACATCAAAATGACTTCATTGCTGTAAGCAGGTAAAGCCCGGCGTAATGCAGACGGAATGATAATGCTGCGATAGAGTGTAAAACCGGAAAAACCATATGCCCGGGCCGCTTCAATTTCACCATGCGGAATGGCCCGGATCGCACCAGCCAGCATCTCGGTAGTGTAAGCACAGGTATTCAGGGCCAATGCCAGAACAGTACAGTTAAAACCACTACGGAAAAACAGGTTGAGAAAATCGACTTCTCTCACGACACTTAAGGTGTAAACCCCTGAGTAGAAAACCAGCAGTTGCACATAAAGCGGCGTGCCACGGAAAATATAGGTATAAAGCCAAACGGGCATCCAGAGTGCTTTTTTCTGTGATACACGAGCAATCGACATCGGTAAAGCCAGCATAAAACCAACAACCAGCGATATCACTAGTAGCCACATAGTCACAGCAACACCCGTGAAGCGATAACCATCGCTCCATAAAAAGGCTTTGCCGTATTGTTCTAAGATCTCAATCATAGTTCAGCGCTCCGAACACCCATTGAATAACGGCGCTCCAGCCAGAGCAAAACCAGATTTGATACTGTGGTGAAAATCAGATAAACGACTGCCGCAACAATCGTAAAGTAGAAGAAGTGGTAAGTTCCCTTCCCTGCATTTTGGGTTGCTTTAACAACATCGGACAAACCGATAATAGAAACTAACGCGGTGGCTTTTAACGTGACTTGCCAGTTATTGGCGATTCCAGGCAAAGCAAAGCGCATTAGTTGAGGAAACAAAATATAACGGAAAGTCTGCCACGGTGAAAAACCATACGCGACACCGGCTTCTAATTGACCTTTAGGCACCATCAAATAGGCACCACGAAACGTTTCTGTAAAATAGGCGCCATAAATAAAGCCTATTGTAATGACACCCGCGACAAACGGATCAATGTTTATCTGCGAGAAACCAACGGTTTCCGTCACACTGTTTAGCGCTATCTGCAAACCATAGAAAATCAGCAGCATCAACACCAGATCGGGCACGCCACGGATCAATGTAGTGTAAATACCTGACAATAATTTCGCCGATTTGCTCTGTGAAGATTTGGCTGCAGCACCCACTAACCCTAACAGGAAAGAAAGCGCAACCGAAAGCAGAGCCTGCTCTATCGTCACTAGTGCTCCGTCTAAAATAATGGAGCCATACCCATACAGCATAACGATTTACCTGATTTATTTTGAAACTGAAAAACAACGAGGCTCCTCATTCGAAGAGCCTCGTCATCTGACAACTATTAACGTGAAGCGTTATTCACCGTATATGTTGAATTTGAAATATTTTTTAGCCAAGGTGTCGTAGGTACCATCTTTACGCATTTCAGCCAGTGTTTTATTCAGCGCATCTTTCAGTGCGCCATCTTCTTTACGCACACCAATACCGGCACCAACACCAAAATATTTTTCATCGCTTACTTCAGGACCAGCATATTCAAACTGTTCACCCTGTGGCTTGTTCAGAAAGCTTTCACCTGCTGTCACAGCATCTTGGAATGCAGTATCAACACGACCAGAAACCAGATCGGCATACACCAGATCCTGATTCTGATAGGCAACTAATTCTACACCTTTGCTCTGCCAGTTATCTTTTGCGTAAGTTTCAGCTGTGGTGCCTTGCATTACCCCAACTCGCTTACCCTGTAATGACTCCGCCGTTGGCAGAATGCCAGAGCCTTTCGCTGACACTAAACGAGCCGGTGTGCCATACAGTTTATTAGTAAAATCGATTTCCTGTTTACGCTGTTCAGTAATAGACATAGAAGACAGGATCGCATCAATTTTCTTTGCTTTCAGTGATGGGATCAGACCATCAAAATCGCTTTCAATCCATTCACATTTGGCTTTCAGACGTTTGCACATCTCGTTGCCCAGATCGATATCAAAACCAGCCAGTGAACCATCTGCTGCTTTGACTTCAAATGGTGCATAACCAGGTTCCACCCCAAAGCGGATTTCTTTGATCTCGGCAGCACTAACATTAGATACAGCTAAAGCAATAGCGGCAAACTGCATGATTCTGCGAAAGTTCTTCATCTTTATTCCTATGCTTGATAATCAATTCTGGAATGCACGCATCATCAGCCTGAACGTGCCATATAAAAATCTTATCAAAAGAATGACAGAAACAAAATATTCTGCATCCCATTTATTTCACAGAATTAAATATATTTATTCAGAATCACTGTTTTAATATGGCGTTAGTCTGTAAATCTGCTGCTATCTATGCAAAAACAGCAGCCGATTCGACTGTTTTAGGGGGTCACAGATTGTAGCGTGAGCGATCAGCTGCAATATAAAGTAGCGCCATGATCGTCAGTGCATCAGTGATATAACCACTTCGGATCATCGCCAATAAATCATCGAAAGTATGCAATTCAACCTGAATATCTTCTGTTTCTTCCAACTCTTGTTCACCCGCTTTCAGCTGGCGAGCAATAAACAGAGCTCCGCATTCATTAGTAACTGAATTAGAAAGGTAAAAATTGGTTAGTAATGGTTCAATCTCACCTGCGGTATAGCCCGTTTCTTCCTGCAATTCACGGGCTGCGGTTTGTTGCCAATCTTCACCTTGTGGCGCCCCACCCTCCGGCAATTCGAGCGAACTTTGGTTTCCTATCGCATAGCGGGTCTGACGCACCATCACGATACGACCATCATCCAAAACAGGAACCACCCCTACCGCACGGTTTTTAAATTCAACGACACCATATTGCCCCGGATTTCCGGCTGGGGTAATGACATCATCGTGCCGCACTTTGAGCCATGGTGTTTCAAATACGACTTTGGAGGTTAATGTTTTCCAGGCGCTCATTTATTTTCTATCCCTCTACTTGCCCATCAATATGTGGACGTTCATAATTTGCTCGATTTTAACAGGAGGACAAGATGAAATCGAAAACATCTCATGCCAGCTATCAACACCAGCGAGGCACTATTACCGATAACCATCTACAAGCGTTAGTTACTGATAAACTCTTTCGCAGTCGGGTTGAACAAAATATTAAAGGAAAAGGAAGTTATCGCCGGAATGCTAAACATCGTCGCCAGGACGAGTTCAGTCTAAAAATTGCTGCCTAGTTGTTTTTACACTGAATTTGTCTTTGCTCACTAAAAGAACAAACGAAACATTTCATGCTTTTTTGCGCTTGCCTGAATCAAATCATATCGTTATTATGCCGGCACATCGAAACGATGTTTGTGCGCGTCCTTAGCTCAGCTGGTTAGAGCACCACCTTGACATGGTGGGGGTCGATGGTTCGAGTCCATTAGGACGCACCATTCTTTCGATAGCAAAAAATTCTCAAGTGCGTCCTTAGCTCAGCTGGTTAGAGCACCACCTTGACATGGTGGGGGTCGATGGTTCGAGTCCATTAGGACGCACCAATTCTTATATATCAATTAGTTATCTTCTCTCATACCCTGCTTTTCTGACCACTAATTCTTGTGGGCACCATTCATTTCAAATTAGTCACAAATTCCAACTTTTCGGCCTCATAAGAAGCCTAATTTTCGGAAATTTTGGAAAAATCCGTTTTCGTGCCCAAACCGTGCCCAAAATCTTCACTGACCGATCATTTTGTTCGTGCCCAAATTGGGTGTGACGACCACCACCGCACTGACCACTACCCTATTTTTTAAGATTTTCGGAAGTACCATCCATATGGATAAAGCTGCTATCACTCACTCTGAGAATCAGCCTTTCGACTAAATAAAACGATGTCTAGATTCCGCGCCAGAATATGCTCCTGCATGATTGCAATTCGATGTTGATTCATCAGGCGGTAGTAGTTTACTAATTCAGAACCGCACACTTCACATTTCTTTGCTAATGCATTATCAACTGACGACTGTTGTTGAAAAATAGTTTCCTGATTTACACTCTGTAGTTCAGCAACATTATTTAAATCAATCAGCCATACACCTGACACAGCGGGTGTCGCCAAGGCCATTGATAAGCCTTTCGGATCTGAGTCAAAAAATGTATGAATTTGACACTGCTCTTGCTGATCAATGACAAAATCATTAGCAGCAGCAACCGAGAAATAAGGATCTCCTCGATAAATAATTAATGGATCGTAATCTGCCATGCCGGAGAATATCGAAGAAGAAAGATGCGGTAATACAGCTTTATTTTCCACAATCAGAATTATTGCATGGCAATGGCTGGTTAACTTTTCTCTATCCATGACCAACAAGCATCCCGAAGGAAGAGAATAATCCCCCTCGTCCAGACGCAGAACGCCTGAAAGCGTTGAGACTAAAAGCCAGTCATTACCCGCTTTTGCGCCCCCCGCCTTTTCATTATTCGTCAGACTTGCAGCCTCTAGTCTGTTTGTCACCGTTAATGGTCTATTTGAATTGATGGCATAACCCAATAGATCTTTTAATAATTCGGCGATCATTTCATAGTCTGATTCTGTCAGGAGCAAATATTTTTCATCAAATGTTAATTGGCCAAATGGGTAAGCATTCCGAATGGGTTGCATCCAACTTTTGAAGGCCACTTTTTCTTTTTTTTCTAAGACGATGGATTCTAATACACGAGATTGCTGCTGATTAATTCGTTCAGTCATTCAGGATAAACTCATAGTCTGAGATAAACAGATTACCCAATCCTATCTCTTCAGGTCGGAGTATAGGGGTAACATGTAGCCGCTTTGATAAACGAGATCGGAGTAAGTCTTGTCTCGTCCATATATGTAACCCCAATAACCAGTCCCGTGGTTTTAATACCGAATCTTGTGTCTGTAGGAAATTCAACGCTGAAACCGTTTTTCCTTGCGGCATCGTAGAGATAAATATTTTAACCAGCTTTTGGAATTCACTAGGAATTGTGAGTCGTTGTGTTTTAGCTGATGGCTCGATAGACACAGCTTCCTTTTTATTTACTTCGATGACAGATGGTGATTTTTCACGGTATTCTTTCTGAGAAATTCTTGCAGCAATAACACTACAGACGTCTTCACTATGTAACCCGATATTCGGCTGCAGTAAAATTTGGTCATCCTCAGCCGCAATAGTATTCAATGCAGTGTGCTGGTAATCGGGTAGTTTTATGTCGACTGGCCGTTCAGGAACGTATTCAGGATGCCGGAACAGGTAAGATTGCCATTTCTTCACTAATGCCGTTTGCTGATCAGGGATCGATTGTCCAAAAAGTTTGTGCCTTAAGCGTGGCAAAATGAGATTCAATCGTTCACGCGCAGCAAAGATATGGCGATCCAGCTCACTATTGAGTAGTTGGCGCAGTTCAAAATGACTGGCCCCCCATTCATCAAGGTCATCATGACTGACAATGCTCATGGCATCCATCAGGCGTTCAGCCTGTTTCAGAAGCTGCGCGTTTTCACGTCGTTTTTCCGCCATGGTGCTGACATAACCAAATTCATTTTCCAGTTTAAGACCCAAAAGATGCGTTTGATCAGACATGCTGTCAGACAGGGTATAAATCTCATCGCGCAGGCTTTGAAAATGAAATTGCGCATCGTCATGCCGGTCTTCCTGAAGCGCATTGGTATATTGCTCTACCAGATGAATAACTTGTTCCCGCCAGGCAGCGACATCCAACGCTTTAATTCTGCGCTTCTCGCGCTGGATCACGAGATCGAGCATATCTCTCAGCGGCGCAACCAAACGGAATCCATCACTTGTGTTGCCCTGTAACAAACCACTATTCACCAATAACTGAATATTGGTTGATGATTCCGTCTGTACCCGCCCCTGGGTGTAGGCATGCGTAATCAACTCACTATGATTAGCAAGCGCCCTTAAGATCTGGCCAATCAGCATCTCCTGACTCATGAAAACAGATCTCCGGTTGCCGGTTCGTCAGGGAGCTCCTGTATCATTTCATCGATTTTCTGATGTTCCGCCAGAAAATCAGCCAGCTCGTAAAACCAGCTTATTTTTCCGGCATTCTGTATATCTGGCGTTCTTTATTGGCCTCAACCAGATACCCATCTTTTTGCAGTTGCCGTAGCACCGTTAATAACTGCTCGGAGATTGTCTCTTTATTGCTACGCCAAACCGTGCAAATTTGGCGTAGTTCATCTCTCAGGCTGTGATGTGTCTCTAATGCATTTTGTAACTGCAGCATCGGTATCGCATCGCCTGGCTGGAGTGATTTATCCGGATGGAGCGCCTGCATGGTCAGATTGAGGAATTGGATCATCGGCCGAAAATTCAGAATTTGTTTTGAAAACACAGCATCGACCGAAGATGCCCTTGTATCAACAGACAACCAACCCGCATACCATGCGGAATTGGTCGTTGTACTCAACAAAACCATATCAACCTGTCTTAGCCAGTCATTCAATCGCCGTCTAAAATCATCATCTTTGAGCGCTTTCCACTCATCTGGTTTTGAATATTCACAAATAAACCCGCCCTGAAGCAGTTCCCGAGCAACTGATTCAAACATGCGCTATCTCCCCTGAAGCAGAAAGCAAATCATCTAATTCATCAGCAAGTTGACCAAACTGATCAGTAAATGTGGTAATACGCCGATGCGGCTTCTCGATGTAATAGGCATATGGGAAATGCTGCAACAATTCAGGATCGGGATCGGGGAAAGCACTGGCGATCCGAATTTGATTTTTTTCGAGCATCCCCAGAAGACGAACACTGTTTTCCCGTGAAAAATTACCTAATTCATCCACTGGCCAGCTCACCACGGTTTGAGAGTTTTTCCCGCGAAGCAAGTTCATTAACGACACCAGGATCTGCATCAGGATGAGATATGACAAACCATTACTGGAAATATTCTCCAGTGCCTTGTCTGTTTTAGCCGATTTTTTGACCGTGCCTTCGTAGACAGTGACTTCAACATCAAACAGATCTTTCAATGGTGTTTCCCGACTCTGCGATAAAAACAGATCGCACAATTCTGTTTGCAATTGAATCAACTCATCGGGTGGTAACCCTCCCTGATCATGCTGCTGCCATTGGTGATAATCTCTTTCGAAGCGCTCGAGAGTTGACCAGAAATCAAGTTGATCTATTAATGAAATAAGGCTGATTTCAATCCGATTAATTGCATCAAACACGCTGGTATCTACCAACTGACTGGATAGCTGACGGGATTTGCCAGAAATTGCATCGTGATATTTCTTCAGATTGCGACGATAACTGATGATCCGCTCGGCATTATTTCTCATTTCATCACGAACGATCGAACGCCATTGAGACAGTTCAACTTCATAGAAGGTGTTGATCGAGTCGACACAATTCAGCCAGTCTTTATACTCATATGCCTGCTTTTCTGATTGCATTTGCTGCCAGAATTTTTCTCCCTGACTACCAGACTTAGCAGTAAAGGCACTGGATAGTGTCGAAAAGCAATGGATACCCTGGCTCATGAGTTTAGATTGTTGCTTCCGGCTATTATCCCACCGGTTCTGGAGAATATCGGCGGTAATACTCTCATCCCATTGCAGGTCTGTTCTACTGTAGTAGGACGCACTGTCGTCGACGATCCGCTGACTGGTGTTTTTTTGTAACGTCAGCTTATCGAACAAATGACTGAGTCGTTTTATTTCATTCTGAAGTTGCCCGATCTGTTGTCTGAATTGTTTTTCCTGTGCCAGCCAGTGCAATTTATCCGATTCGAGCTGTGTTAGGCACTGCGTGACTTTCTCTTCCAGCAACGGTTTTTGCGACCAGTCATTGGTTAACCAGCGATCATATTTGTCAATTTCGGAGCGAGACTCCATCGCTTCTTTTTGCTGAGCCCGCAGCACTTGTAACTTATTTTCCTCACGTCTTAGGGTGGCGACATCAACACCTTGGTCTGCCATAGCCCTGTCTGATTCTGCCCGAAGTGCAGCCAGAACCAGCTCTTGTTGCTGACGAATTTTTTCAATCGCCTGCTCAATCATCACTCGTTGTGAATCAAATTGTTGCTGCTGCTGTTGGATCAATTGCTGTTCTTTACTCTGCAGCGTTTGAGCAACGATCTGCCACTCCTTTGTGATCTGCGTTTTGAGTGCGTCTAAGGTCTTGAGTTCTTGTTCGATGAGGTCGATCTCACCCTGAAGTCTGATTTTCTCCTGACGAATATATTCTGCCTGCTGAAAGTGAATACCCTTTCGTTCTTCTTTGAGGCTAGCCAGATTGTTTTGTTTCTTCTGCAATTGATTCAGCACATCATACAATTGCTGATCTGTGTTTTTGATATCCCGCGCAATCAGGGTAAGTGCCTGTTCGCCATTTTTGATGATTTCTTTTTGCTGGGTTACGGCAGCCACAGCTTCTGTGATCCGGTTTTCCAGTAATAACCGATTGGAGTGTGCTTGTGGCTCAATCGCATTAAGATCGAGCTTAACGCCAAAAAATGAATCACCTTCGGTGAGCTCAGGGATTAAATCATCACGAAGTAGTAATTGCGGGTTAATGACTTTACCTATCGTCTCCTGCCACCCAAGGATATGATCATCCAGAAAGCGAAGCAGGTGATTCGGTTCGCGATCTAAATATGCTTCCAGAGCTGATAATTCTTTTCCCAGTTCACGCAGAATACGTTGTTCTTGCTCAAGCCCTGACAGATGCTGATTTTGTTTGTTTTTCAGCTCTCCCTGCCGGAGTTTTAACGCTGTACTCTGCTGATTGAGCGCCTGAATTTCAGAGTCGACAACTTCGATTTCGGCATTTTTCTTCCGTTCTAGATCAGATAATGACTGCGATGGCACCGGATTGGATAAATGCGCTTTCAATTGGCCTAACTGCAATTGGAACACTGAAACCTGTTCATTCGCTTGCACGTCTTTTTGTCGGAACAGCAACTCCTGTTGTTGCCGCTCCTGCTTTATTTGCTGAATTATGCGGTCTTTTTCTTCATGAAATGCTTGTTGTTGTTGCTGAATGGAAGCCTGCCGTTCAGCAATACGGTTGTGGAATTCATGTTCCTGTTCATGCATCAAGTGCTGATATTTAAGCTGAATGCCCTCAGCACCACTGCGCAATTTTGTCAGTCCATCGGATGTATCTTTTATCGCCAATTCAATTTGTGGTAAGCGCGCGACTAGTTGTTGTAACTGAACGATATTTTTTTGCTGATAAACACCATATCCTTGCTTCAGGGTTTTAAGCCGTAGCTCGACTGACTGTTTTTCTTGTTCGAGGCGAATTTTGTTTTTTTCATAATCAGTCAGACCCTGCGTATAGGATTGATTGGCTGTTTCATGTTTCGTATTCAGGGCTTGCCGGTCACGCTCAGTTTGTTCAATCTGCAGATTCATATGATCGAGCAACCGGACTGACAAACCAGCAATTGCCTGTAAACTCTCATGATTCGATTGCCATGCTTGTGCCATGGTGGTCAGTTCATCTGCTTTTTCTTTACATTGTTCGATCTGATGTAACTGTTTCTGGCTTTCCATCAGATCGTGAATATGGTGGTGATCAAGCCGCAGATGAGAAAACGACTGACCGCTATCAGTAATGCCAATATCAGTCTGGATAATCGTTGCAATAATATCTTTGAATGCTTCGAATGAGGGAGCTCGACCTAAAATGCCTAATACCACTTTTTCGATATGCTCAATATTCTGCGATTTGGCACAAAGTGAAAAACGCGTGCGATATTCATTCAGATTTCGTAACCAATCTTTATCGGTACCCGATGTTGGTTTGAAATTGAACTGGATCACTTCTTTATACTGAGTTGGCGTCAACCAGCTGCTGCGGATACGATTGCTACGTTTTACCCTTGATACTAAATCAGCAGAGCTAAGAGATACCCAACTGCCATCCGTTTGATGAAGCATAAACAATGAACGATCATAGGCACTGTCAATTAACAGATACTGAACTTGCCTACCGCTGGTATTTTGCCAGCCTCTCAGCACAACCATGCAGGTTTGTGTATCGCCAGCCATTCCTGGGCGGACATATTCATAAATAATGTAGCTGCTTTCGCGTGGCAGATAATATTCTACGAATGATTGACGCGTAGCCACTTTACGAACGGTTTGCCCCGGTTGCGCCCCATAAAAAATTGGGATGAGCTGTAAGAAAGTTGTTTTGCCAACCCCGTTATCACCGTTGAAATTGGCGTGCTGATCGAGAGGCACATCAATTTCTAAGCCTTGCGCGTAGGAATCGATGCAGATAATTCGTTTTAGTTGATACATGATCTATCCTTTCCCTTGGTATATTTAATCGCAATCTGCAGATGAATGAATCTGAGGTTTAAAC
>Ga0183099_1001863_pt1 | contig 11525 bp, 12 predicted proteins | sample Biomet1_FD_127788 | JGI IMG/M metagenome (GOLD analysis project Ga0183099, IMG submission 127788) | Microbial communities from bioreactor (seeded with anoxic lake sediment) at LBNL, California, USA - Biofuel metagenome 1 | ecosystem: Engineered > Bioreactor > Anaerobic > Unclassified ... | reverse complement strand
GGCCCTGCTCACGGGCGAGCTTTCCCGTGCGCTGGTGACGCTCATCCCCTTTGACGAATCCTTCAGCGCGGACAAGGACGCGGCCGAGGACTTCCGCCATTTTGCTGGCCAATCTGGAGTCGCGCATCCGCCGTCTTTCGGTGGAGGATGAGAACTGGACGACATCGAGGCCATCGAGTCCCGGCTGTTCGAGCTGGCCAAGCTCAAGCGCAAGCTGACAAAGGCCTGGACGAAATTGTGGACCTGGGCCGGGCAGGTGGAGGAGAATCTTTCGTTCCTCGACTCCTGCGCCCTGGACGCGAAGCGCCTGGAGCGCGAGGAAGCCGAGGCCGCCAAGAAGCTGGGCGCAGTGCTCGACCGGCTCAACGCCGCCCGGCGCGAGGCCTCGGAACGGCTGTGCGCCCGCCTGGGGCAGGAGCTTGCGGGCCTGGGCTTCTCGGAGCACGCCCGCGTGGAGTTCGCCTTCGAGCCGTTCACCGTCTATTCCGGCCCGGCATCTGGCCTGACATCCGGCACGGCATCTGGCGAAAACGGCGCAGAATCCCCCGGCCTGACCGAGCTGCGCGGCAGGCTCTTCTGGGTGCCCAACCCCGGCCAGCCGCCCCGGCCTCTGGACAAGATCGCCTCCGGCGGCGAGCTTTCGCGCTTTCTGCTCGCGCTCACCGGCCTGCAGGCCGAGAGCGCCCGGCCCACGCTCATCTTCGACGAAGTGGACGCGGGCATCGGCGGCCACACCCTCACCCGCGTGGGCGAACGCCTGCGCGCCCTGGCCGGCCGCCAGCAAATGATCCTCATCACCCACTGGCCGCAGCTGGCCAAACTGGCGGAGCGCCACTTCCAGGTGCGCAAAGAGGTCGTGGACGGCCTCACCTTCACCGGATGCGCAAGGCTCGACGCCGCAGCCATCGAGGCCGAGCTGGCGCGCATGTCCGGCGCGGGAGCGGGCGGCGTCTGAGCCGCGCAGACTTCCGGCTCCACGCGTCTTTCGCCGGCGCGCAATGGCGGCCGCAAGCGCATCGAAATCCAACACCGGGAGCGTGCATGTTCCGCCGATCCGCCTGGGCGCTGTGCGTCCTTGCCGTCTTGCTGCTCACCGCCTGCGCCCGCATGCCCAACGGTCCCGAGGGCATGTTTCTGCTCAGCTCGGAGGAACAGGAGCTTGCCATGGGTGAGCGCGACGCCCGGACATTGCTGCTGAATGAGAAGCAAAGCGCCGACGCGCTCCGGGCCGGTCGCGTGCGCCGCGTGGGCCAGCGTCTCGCCGCCGTTGCGGGCAGGCCGGAATATGTGTGGGAGTTCCACCTGCTGGAGAGGAATCTGGTGGGTTCGCTGTGCCTGCCCGGGGGGAAGGTTTTCGTGTATGCCGCCACCATGGAGCTCGCCGCTTCGGACGATGAGCTGGCCGCCGTCATGGGGCACGAGATAGCCCATGCGCTGCTGCGCCATTACGGCGAGCGCATGGCGCTGATCGCCGTGAACTACGGAATGCTGGGACCCTCCGCCCGCGAGATTTTCGCCCCGAAGAGCCAACCGGAGGAGGGCGGAAACCTGGCGTTGCAGCAATCCGCCGCCGCTTCGGTGCGCTACTCGCCCCGGCGGGAGCTGGAGGCCGACGAGCTGGGCATGACCCTGGCGGCCAAGGCCGGGTTTGAGCCCGTCGCGGCGCTGGTCTTCTGGTGCAAGGCGGATGCGGCTGCCAAGGCCAAGGGGCCGACCGCGTCGAACTGGATGCCTCTGCATCCCATTGATGAAGCGCGCCTAACGGCCCTGGCGGCCAAAGCCGGGCCCATCCGCGAAGCGTCTTTTCCGCGCATGCCGCAGCCCCGGTGACGGCGCGAAAAAAGCCGTCGCCGCGCCCTCCGCGGCGGAGCCTGTGCTCGCTCCTCTTGAGTCTGCGCAGAGGTCAGGCTATATGACGCGAACAAGCCGGGCGATGACCTAAGTCCGGCAAGGAGTGCCTCATGTTCCGCCGATTCGCCTGGGTGCTGTGCGCCCTTGCCGCAACGCTGCTCATGGCCTGCGCCCACGCGGCCTATACCAACAGAAGCCAGTTCATGATGGTGAGCGAGGGCCAGGAAGTGGCCCTTGGCCTGCAAGGCGCGCAGGACGTGCTCAAGAAAGAGAAGGAAAGCCGCGACCAGTTTCAGACCGAGCGCATCAAGCGCATTGGCTGGCGCATAGCCGCAGCCGCCAACAAGCCGGAATACAAGTGGGAGTTCCATCTCATCGAGAAGGACACGGTGAACGCCTTTTGCCTGCCGGGCGGCAAGGTCTTTGTGTACACCGGCATCCTGAACCTCACCACGTCCAACGACGAACTGGCCGCCGTCATGGGGCACGAGATCGCCCACGCCCTTTTGCGCCACAGCGGCGAGCGAATGAGCACGGCCCTGGCCGCTCAGGCCGTCGGGCAGGCCGGATCCATCGCAATCGGCTCGACCGTGAGCCCGGGCGCGAGCCAGGTCTTCGGCCAGCTATATGGCTTCGGCGCGCAGGTGGGGGTGCTTTTGCCCCACAGCCGCACCCAGGAATCCGAGGCCGACGAGGTGGGCATGATCCTGGCGGCCAAGGCCGGGTACGAGCCCGCCGGAGCGTTGCGGCTATGGCACAAGATGGACGCTTACGCCAAGAGCAAGGGCCAGAACGTGCCGGGCTGGATGTCCACCCACCCCACCACCGAGGACCGCATCGCGGCCATTCAGGCCAAGATGGGGCCCATCCGCGCCAAGTATTTCCAGCAGGCGGCGCTGCGCTAGTGGCCGGGGCCGCATGATCGTTTGCACCGGCTGCGGCACGCGCAACCCCGACGCCGCGCAAAGCTGCGCCACCTGCGGCCGCAAGCTGCAATCGCGCTGGGCCGTTGGAGCGCCCGCGCCGGAAGGGAACGGCGCCCTTGGCGTGGCGGGCGGCACGGCGGCGAATGCGGGGGGCGGCGGGGCGGAAGCCTGGCCCGTGCTCGGCAGCGCCCGAAGTCCGCTGGACCTGGACGCCCTGGGCGGGCGCGCCAGCCTCAGCTCCACAGGCATGGACGGCGGCGCGTGGGAATCCCTCGCTCCCGCCCAGCACACCCTGGACCCCCAAGCCACGCGCCTGGTGCGCGCCTGCGCCGAGACCTGGACCTACGCCCTCATGCTCGTGGCCGGAGCCGTCACCACCGCCATCCTGGAAGACTGGCGCTACCTTGCCGGAGCCATCGTGGTTGCGGGCGGCATGGCCTGGGCCAGGAAGATTTGAGGGGGAACAGGGGGAGCGCACGTTGCCGACTAGACCGGTCAGGCGCGATCAGCCTGAAGCGCCGTGCGCCGGTGGAGCCGCGAGGGGTGATTCTTCAGCGGGTCCCATTAATCTCAAAGATCAGCGCCGCCGTCAGGCCAGTCCGGCTTTGCCTTTGCCGTTCATCCCGCCAGTGCGTCACCCCGGCAGCCGTTGCGCTTGCCAGCCAGCAATAAAGCCCCCACCTAATCCGGCAGCCTGTCCAGCACCACCGCTTCCTTGGAGAGCGCCTCCACCAGACGCCGCTTGAGCTCCGGCCCCATCTCCTTGGCCAGCTCCATGCCGATCTTCTGCCCGTCGCGCATGAGGCCGGGCATGGAGGACGTGATCTTTTTGCCCGCCGGCGAGCGGTAGAAGGCCAAAATCTCGCGGATTTCCTGATGGCTGAAGGTATTGGCGTACAGCGGCACGATGCGGTCGATGAGTCCGCCGGGCGCGTCCACCTTTTCCGCAATGACCTCCGTGGTCACCCGCTCCACAACGGCCAGCACGCGCGGCGGAATGTCGGGCCTGGTCCGGCGCAGCACCGCCGTGTACTGCTGCGTCATGGTGGCGGCCAGCTGCTTGCCCATGGTCTGCGCACCGGAAAGCTCGATCATCTGGCGGATGTCCGCCTGCTTTTCCAGGGTCATGTCCTCGGCCTGGGCACGGGCGGCGGGCAGAAGCAAAAGCAGCGTGAGCGTCAGCGTGAAGACGAGGCGTTTTTGCATGGGGGCCCCCCTGGCGTTGGCTGTGGTGGTTGGTGTGAACGCTACCAGCCCGCGGGGCGGAGCACAACGGCCGTGGGTTCGGCGGAAAGCTGGGAAGCAAGGGCGTCGGGGGTGTCTTTCAGCGTGGGTCCAGGCGCAGGGTGAGAAAGGTGAGATCAAGCCACTTGCCGAACTTCTGGCCGACTTCCTTCAGCGTGCCGGTCTGCTCGAAGCCCAGGCTTCGGTGCAGCCGGAGGGAGGCCTCGTTGCCCGCCTCAATGCCCGCCACCATCACATGCTTGCCAAGGCCGCGCGCACGCTCGATGAGGCGCTGCATGAGGGCCTTGCCGATGCCTGCGCCTCGGTGTCCCTGGCGCACGTAAACGGAATGCTCCACCGTGTGCCGGTAGCCGTCAAAGGTCCGCCAGTCGCCAAAGGACGCGTAGCCGAGCACCTGCCCGGCAGCCTCGTGGTCGGCAGCGGCGTTGTTTTTCGCGGCAATGGCGACGAGGACCGGATAGCCCTGCCGCTGCCGCTCGGCCAGCCACTGGGCGCGATTCGCCGCATCGACCGTCACCTCGTTCCAGATGGCGGTGGTGTTGGCCACTGCGTCGTTGTAAATGGCCAGGATGCCTTCGATGTCGCCCTCGCGGGCGTCCCGTATCTGCATGCGCCCTCCTGCGGGCTTCCCGCTACCCTTCGTCCACGCGCTTGTCGCGGTAGAAATCCAGCAGGTTCCACTTGAAGATGAAGGGGCTCAGGTCGCCCAGCTCGTTGGACTTGAGAGGCGACCAGACCAGACGCTTGTTTTTGTCCAGCCTGCCCTGGTCCATGTACTCGAAGCCGAGGGAGGTCTCGCCCTTCTGCGGATCGCTGAAGATGTTCCGCAGCACGGCGTTGACCATGAACGGCCTGGCCGGGGTTTCCGGTTCGGCGATGGCTTTGAAGTAGAAGGAGAACATGGCGCCGGGCTCTTTCTTGGGCAGCACGTCGTTGATGATCTCGTTTTGCACGACCAGACGCAGGCCGCACGATGAGATGTTTTCGACCTTGAAGGGGGCCTGCGCTCCGGCTTTGCTGCACAAAAGCGGCGGCGCCTCGGAGATGAGGGAGCCGGCGGGCAGCTCGTGCCAGGCGAAAAAGAGCGGCATGCGCTCCTGGTCGACGCCAACGCGGACGCTGCGCCGCTGCTGCGCCGGGGCAAGCTCTGCTGGCGCGGGCAGGGCGAAGGTCACCACGCCGTTGGGCTGCATTTGCACGGACTGGATATGGCTCGCAAAGGTGTAGAAATTCGAAATCGAGCTGTCCTTAGTGTCGCGCACCATAAAATAGCAGGAGACCTCAACCCCGACAAAAGACTGTGAGGCCTTCTTCAGGGTTGAAATTTCAAGGAGAATGCGGGAATTGCCCAGACTGACAAAAGAAGCGGAAATGTCCTTGAGGCTGGTTGTCGTGTCGGCAAAAGCGAGCCTGATCTTGGCCCGCTGATCCAGCGCATCTGAAAGGACGCTGGAGACGAGCTGACGATTGCGCTTGTCAGCGTTTTTTTCTTGTTTGGCGAGGTTCCAAAGTGCACACATAGTATCTGATGGCTTTGTGGTTAAAGGGCGAAGGCGTTGCGTCGAGCAGCTTTACCGGGGCCCAACACGCTTGTAAAGCGGCCGCTGCCGCTCCCGCCTGAGAACAGCCGATGTGAAGGTTTCAACCTGCTGGAAGAAAAGAAAAAGCCGGGCTGGAAGAGCGTTCAACAAAATAATGCACCATTGACGATTGCGGTTTTTGCCATTTGAAGGCGTCAGAGAAGAGAATCGAGCCGTTCACGGTTTCCGGCTCATAAACGACCAGGAGAGCCGAACGCAGGCGGACCTCAATCGGCACAGACGCAAGAGCGTGAAACGGCAGAGGGGGGGCGGTCGTATTGCAATTCGAACAAATGCAAAGCATGAATTCTGTAATATTTAGAGAAAAAAATCTTACGTATTGAAGTCCACGGCTGCGCTGGAGAATACACATGCTTGCTCAGCGCAGCGCTACATGCCTGCCAATGCTATGTGCTAGGCTGCTGGATATTCACTTCTGGTGTCGTGCTGAACTTTGTTGCCACAGTTTTTTGTTTCGATCGCAAGCTCAACATGGGCCGTTCCACGGCAAGGTATGAGCAACATGAGAAGAAGAGCAAAGCTGGAAGATAAACAGTGAAGAACGTTGCGGTGGACGTTTGCAGTGGTTCGTAACCGCGGGAAATAATTTGCAGGCCGTCTTGGCTGAAACGAAGTCTAAAGCTTGTTATCAAAAGAAGTGGATGCAGCATGTATATGCTGTATGAGATGGTGCCAAGAATGCGCAGCGGGCGTATGGAAACCCACGTTCGGATACTCGGCGCGAGGACGCTTCCGCAAATCGCTAAAGCCATGCCGATGCCCACGGCGAGTTCTTTTTCCGCATATCCCAGTAATCCTGTTCTGAAAGCGGAGACGATCCCAAAGGTTGCGGCGCTGAGCCCGAGAACGAAAAGTCCCCACCCCCAGCGGTTCTGTGCTCCTTGCTGGTCTGCCGTATGCACGCGGTCAATCAATTCAGAGCAGATCACGCCGAGGAAGAAAAACTTCCAAAGGGCGAATTCTCTCCCTGCGCCCCTTTCTCCACACATCAAAATGAGGAAAACGGTAACCGCTGCAATTGCAGGTCGCTTGTACGCCAGGAAAACGAAAGCGGGCATGATGAGGTAGAACAAAATCTCTACATAAACACTCCACGCCACGGGATTCATGAAATTGGGGTAGCCAACCGTGCGGAACAAAAACAATTCCGCTATGGCAGCGGAAAATTTGGGGGAAAATAACACGATGAAAAGCAGTGAGACCGCGACGTACAGCGGGCAAATCCTGAGCAATCTTCGCCAAAAGTAGGAGCGCAGCCCTTCCACGGTATGAACATTACGGAGCGAGCGATAGATGAGCATTCCGCTCAGCACGACGAATATTTGGACACCGTAGTGCCCAACCGTCAAAACCGGGAAGTCGTATTGTATGGTTGCAAATGTTGGGTATGTCCATTGGTAACCGTGGTATAACGCCACCCAGAGAGCAGCTATCCCACGGTAAGAATCCAAAGGAAGAAGATGCTGCTTTGTGCTCGGAAGCGGAATTTCAAACTTTGGAGAAAGATACAGGCGTATGCTTGGCACAGCGCAGGCCAGGAGAAGACAAATAAAACCGATGGCACCAAGGCCAAGGAGGGGGAAGCGAACCATAAATTCGCCCATTGAAATGATATTCACAAGTATGCCTTTGCGAAATTTTGCTAGAAGGTTTGGCGCTTTTTGTTATAGTGCTCAGCAGTTTGAGTCAGAACACGATCATGAATGAGTTGTTCAGCAATGATGTTCATTGTCGGCCAATTCCAGGTCACGCTCATTCACGCAAGATGGTTTGTGAGAGCGAGGCGATTAAGCGTATGAGAAATTCTCGCGCGACAAACAAATATCTTTGAAAAACAACACATGAGAAAGACACTGTCAAGAAAATAGCCAGAGTCAGAATATGCCGGGTTTTGATGTCATGATGTGAGGGGGGGAGACTGTTGTTATGCAGTGTGCCTCGGTATGTTTGAATTTTTAAAGAAAAGTGGCGTCTTGCATACTCTGAGCTTCTTCAAGTGTGAATATGTTGCCTTGGGCGGCAAGCCGCTTGTTATTGAAAAATGCGTTGGCGTTCTTCCTCGCGAGCACCGCAACGTGTCCGCTGCAACCACGCTAGGATTTGATGATGTCTCTGCATACGGAGCCCACGGCCGGCACGAGGGCGGCGGGGACGGCAAACCGAGGGGGGTAGGCCGTTCGCCGGAACGTGTGCGAGATGGCTTGTGGGGGCGTTGTAGGGACCTGTGAGCCCCCTTTGGGCATAGGATGGACACTGGGGTGTGTACCTTGCGTGCCCCAAAACGCAAGAAAGGCCGTAACCCCATGAGAGTTACGGCCTTTTTCATTCGATGGTGCCGAAGGGGAGACTCGAACTCCCATGGCCTTGCGACCACTAGACCCTGAACCTAGCGTGTCTACCAATTCCACCACTTCGGCTCGTCGTTGCGGAGGCAATGTCTAGCTATATCCGCAGCTCTTGGCAAGCATTATTTTGAGGTGGGCGCATTTTATTTCGTGATTTGAAAGAAAATGCCCTCAATTTTAGTGCCGGAGCCTATTTTTGCCCACGTTTATCGTCTGTTCGATCATCGATGGGGACATAATCCCGCAGCACTTCACCAATATACACCTGCCTGGGGCGGTGAATCTTGGTCTTGTGCCCCTGATGTTCCTCGTACCAGTGGGCGATCCAGCCCGGCATGCGGCCGATGGCGAACATGACAGGGAACATCTTTACGGGAATGTTCAGGGCACGCAGGATGATGCCGGAGTAGAAGTCAACGTTGGGGTACAGTTTGCGCTCAATGAAGTACTCATCGGCCAGTGCCAAACTCTCCAGCTCCATTGCCAGGTCCATCAGCTCATCCAACTTGCCCATTTTGAGCAGCAGATCATGCGCGGCCTGCTTGAGAATAACGGCGCGCGGGTCGTAGCTTTTGTAGATGCGATGGCCGAAGCCCATGAGCCGGAATTTCTTCTGCTTGGCCATTTCCAGCACTTCTTTGGGGGTCAGCTTGCCATCGCGGATCTGCTCCAGCATTTCCACCACGCCAGCATTGGCCCCGCCGTGCAGGCGGCCCCACAAGGCGCAAATGCCAGCGGAGACCGAGGCGAAGAGGTTGGCCTGGCTCGATCCGACCATGCGCACGGTGCTGGTGGAGCAGTTTTGCTCGTGGTCAGCGTGCAACACAAGGAACAGCGACAACGCCCGAACGGCCTCCGGGGAGGGGTCGTAGTGGCGTGGGGGATGGAGAACATCATGTGCAGGAAGTTCCGGCAGTAGCTCAGCGCCGGGTCCGGGTACATGAAGGGCAGCCCCATGCTTTTGCGATAGCTGAAGGCCGCAATGGTGCGCACCTTGCTGATGATTTTGGAGGCGGCAAGATAAAACTCGCCACGGCTTTCAATCTCCAGCAAATCCGGGTGATAGCAGCCCAGGGAGTTGACGATTGCCGAGAGCATGGCCATGGGGTGGCCGTTGGCTGCGAAGCCTTCGAAATGATGTTTGACGTCCTCGTGCAGTAGTTCCTCGGCACACAGACCTGCGGAAAAGCGGGAAAGCTGTACACGGGTGGGCAGTTCGCCAAAGATGAGCAGCCAGGCCGTTTCCGTAAAGGAGCCGCGCGAGGCGATTTGATCGATGGGATACCCACGGTAGCGCAACACGCCGTTTTCGCCGTCAACAAAGGTGATGGCGCTTTTGCACGGCCCGGTGTTCACGTAGCCTGGATCGTAGGTGATGCAGCCGGTTTGAGCGCGCAGCTGCGTAATGTCCAGACCACGGTCGCCCATGGTTCCTTCGATGATCGGTAATTCTAGGGATTTCCCGTCGATGATGAGTGTAGCGGTCTTGGTCATTGGCCTTTTTATGTCCTCTGCTTATGTGTACCGAATAATGTTCTGCGTGGGCTCATACAATGCCCGCTAAGTCTTTGTCCTGCTTACAGGGAAACCTTGTGGCTGTCTAGCGTGACGGGGTTTGCGTTAACAAAAATGTCACAGCGCAGCCGCCGAAAATGGTCCTTCTCGGTCCACTATTTGCCGCCGCATTCCTGGTTGCGCACCCGATTAAAAGGATTATAATCCCCCCTGCGCTTGCGTAAAGCAGGCCGGAGCAAACACACATGCCACACAACGATACCATACACGATCCTTCCCGGCGGCGGTTTCTTGCTGCCCTGGGCATATCCGGTCTGGGGCTGCTGTTGCCTGGGCAGGCTCTGGCGAACAAGTCCAGACCCGGTTCCGAGCTGGCCACCTTGCACGACCTGTCCAAATGCGTGGGCTGCGGGGCTTGTGTTACAGCCTGCCGTGAGGTCAACGCCCCTAAATTTCCAGAACCGACCAAGCCTTTTCCAGAAATGTACCCCTCCACGGTCAAAGTGGAGGATTGGTCGACCAAACGCCAGGTGGATGACCGCCTGACTCCGTACAATTGGCTGTATATTCAGACCGCTCGGGGCCAGTACCAAGGGCAGCGCTTTGAGGTGCACATCCCTCGGCGTTGTATGCACTGCCAAAATCCGCCCTGCGCCAACCTGTGCCCCTGGGGTGCTGCCGCGCGGGAAAAGAATGGCATTGTGCGCATCGACCCGGACATTTGCCTGGGCGGTGCCAAGTGCAAGTCCGTTTGCCCCTGGCAGATTCCCATGCGCCAGACCGGCGTTGGCCTGTACCTACGCCTGCTGCCCAAGCTGGCCGGAAACGGCGTGATGTACAAGTGCGACCGCTGCCGCGAACGTGTTGCTGCCGGGACCAAGCCTGCCTGCATCGAGGCCTGCCCGTACGATGTGCAAGAGATCGGCCCGCGCGCGGAGATCGTGGCCAAGGCCCACGCCCTGGCCCGCAACATCGGCGGCTTTATTTACGGCGAGACCGAAAACGGCGGCACCAACTCGCTCTATGTTTCTCCTGTTCCCTTTGATGTTTTGGACGCCGCAGTAACCACCGGCCCGGGCAAGCCGCACCTGATGACTGTGGGCGACATGATGGCTGACGAAACACGCATGGCTTACGCCGCGCTGCTGGCCCCGGTGGCCGGTATTGTGGCCGACGCGCTGCGCATCGGTTCCCGCCTTGCAGAGGGCGATGGCAAGAAGGGCGGAGGCGGCCAGAGTGGGCCGAGCCAAAACGGCCATAAGCAGGAAGCAGCGAAGAAACCGAGTTCCGAGCAACTTACCCAGTCAGAATCGGATGACCACTTTGGCGAGGATATCAAATAATGGCTCCCGTCACCCGCCGTGTTTCCTGGACCTACATGCTCCTGGTGGCCACGCTGACCCTTTCCGGCTTTATGCAGATGCCCATAGCCAGCCGCTACCGCATTGCCGCAGTGCCGGGGCTGGGCTGGCTGGGCGATTTCGCCCTGACGCACAAGCTGCACTACCTCGCCGCCGTTGGTTTGCTGTTCCTCACCAGCTATCTGGTGACGCGGTGGGTTATGGAATGGCGGCGTGACTGGGAGCTGACGCTGTTCGGCTGGGTGCGGGCGGGCATATTGCTCCTGCTGGTGGCCACAGGGGCCGTGCGTGTGCTTAAAAATTTGCCGGACATATCGTTTTCGCCGGAGCCGACCATGCTGGTGGACTGGGCGCACCTGGGGCTGGTGCTCTTGCTGGGGTTGGTCGCTTTGGCGCGGCCCCTTGTTCGTCGCGGTGTATTTGCGCCGGGCTGCTGCGACAAAGACTCGCCGCTGAATCGCGATCAGGTTGGGAATGGGCCGCAATCATTGACAGGCGCGCTGCTCCGGGGCATCTTATGTCATCATAGACACAGCCTGGAGGCCGCATGCCCGACCCCAATACCGACGCCAAATCTTCGCCCCCCTCCACCACCAAAGGGGACGACCGCAACATCTACCTGTCCACCATAGCCCCGGCTGAGGCCGTGGCCCGCGCCAAGGCCGCGCTGAACCGGGATGC
>Ga0183099_1001862_pt1 | contig 11526 bp, 7 predicted proteins | sample Biomet1_FD_127788 | JGI IMG/M metagenome (GOLD analysis project Ga0183099, IMG submission 127788) | Microbial communities from bioreactor (seeded with anoxic lake sediment) at LBNL, California, USA - Biofuel metagenome 1 | ecosystem: Engineered > Bioreactor > Anaerobic > Unclassified ... | reverse complement strand
TTTGATATAACAGAGTGCCGTCGAGTGAAAATAACCCGTTGTAATGTAAATGCTGCCGACGATGGTATTTGTCTGAAGTCTCATCATCCGGATGCATGTAATGATAGTATTTATATTGCCGATTGCGAAGTTCGCAGCAGTGCAAGTGCAATAAAGTTTGGTACAGCTTCCTGGGGTGGTTTTAGGAATATTACGATAGATAACATTCGTGTGTTCGACACATTTCGTTCTGCCATTGCCATTGAATCGGTTGATGGAGGCTGTATTGAAAACATTTTTGTAAGCCGGATTACGGCAAAGAATACCGGAAATGCTTTTTTTATCAGATTAGGACATAGGACTGGTGACCGCGTTGGAACAATAAAGAATGTATTTATAAAAGATATGATTGCGGAGGTTCCTTTTAATAGGCCAGACATTGACTATGATCTTCGCGGTCCTGAAGTCGACTTCTTTCATAATCCGTTTCCGTCTTCTATAGTCGGTATTCCAGGGCATTATATTGAAGGTGTTCATCTTGAAAATATAGAAATAACATATCCGGGAAGAGCGACAAAAGGAATGGCTTACATACCATTGAACCGTTTAAAGCAAATACCCGAACAAATCGATAAATATCCAGAGTTTAGTATGTTTGGCGAACTTCCTTCGTGGGGCTTTTATATTCGTCATGCCAGAGATATAACCTTTAAAAACGTGAAGTTGAATCTGGTTGATAAAGACTACCGGCCGGCTATCATTTTAGACGATGTGAAAAATGAATCTATGGAAAATGTATCTTTTCCAACTGATAAGATAGAACAGATTATAAGAAGATAATAAAAAGATAATATGATGAGATTTAAAATTTTATTGGCCCTTGTGGGAATCGGGCTTTTAACAGCCTGCCACAGTAAGAGAACAGATTTCGATATCCGTGATTTTGGTGCAAAAGGAGATAGTGTCACTGATAATGCTGAAGCTATTCAGAAAGCCATTAAAGCTTGTAATGAAGCAGGGGGCGGACGTGTGATTATTCCTGGAGACGGAGTCTATATGACTGGACCAATTACTGTGGCATCTTATGTAGACTTGCACCTGAATGCAAATGCTAAACTCTTGGCTAATCCGGACGAAAAGGTTTATAATAAAAGTGCTTTCCGTGATAATAAGGGAGAAGGCATGATGTGGATTAGCGGAAAGGATATCATACAATTTTCAATAAGTGGTCAGGGTAAGATAGATGGCAATGGAGTAGCTTTTATGGGAAAAGAATTGGAAGATTCTTACGTATTGAAACCTGTTCATACATTTGATCCACGTCCGCATGTGCTTACTCTTATCAATGGAAAAGATATTCGTATCAAAGATGTTATTATTGGAAACTCTGCATATTGGACTGTACACTTGGTTGGATGTAATGATGTGGTGGTTGATGGAGTGAGCATTATGAATAACCTGAAGATCCGTAATGGAGATGGCATTGATGTTGATCATTCTAAAAACGTTCGCATAAGTAATTGTCGCATTGAATCCGGAGATGATTGCATTTGTTTGAAGAATCGCAGAGAATATGAAGACTTGGGACCGTGTGAAAATATAACTGTTACCAACTGTATTATGACTTCTCGTTCTTGTGCAGTCAAAATTGGTTCGGAAAATATGGATCGCATCAGTCATGTTGTTGTCGACAATTGTATTATCAAAGATAGCAACCGGGGTATAGGAATCCAGAATCGTGATGAAGGTACTGTGGAAAATGTAATATTCTCTAATATTATTGTTGATTGCAAATTCTTTTCAGATGTGTGGTGGGGAAAGGCTGAACCAATTTACGTAACGGCTTACACCCGTAAGGCTGGTGACCATAAAGATGCAGGCTGGCGTTTTCCAAAAGGAATGGCAGATTATGAGGTAGGAGCTGTAACAGATATAAGCTTCAATAATATTAAATGTGAAAGTGAGAATGGCGTATTCGTGGGAGCTGATAAAAAAGACAAGATTCAGAACCTTTGTTTTGATCAGGTTGACCTTACTATATGTAAAAAAACAAAATTCGTAGGAGGAATTTATGACAAGCGTCCTTGCAATGGCGATAGCTTCGTAAAGGGAAAGACTTATGGATTCTATATGGATAATGCATCTAATGTAACAATCCGAAACTCTTCCGTACATTGGGGAGACACTCGTCCGGCTTATTTTGCTGATACAATGTTTAGTCAGAATATAGATGGTTTAGTAACGTTCAATTTAAAATGATGTCTTTGTTTTGAAAAGATATGTGATTGCGTTATTTTGGTTGGTAACCCTCTGCCCCCAGCTTTGGGGCAGAGGTTGCTTTACTTTTGGTGATGATTCAAAAGCCATAAAGTTAGCTGTGTTGTCGGATGTTCATTTACAAGATACATCCTATGTTCGTTCTATGGACTCCCAAGTGCATTCAACCCGCCTTTTTAATGAAAACTATTTTGCATTTATTTCTGCTCTCGATGATATTGCACGCAAAAAGATTCATTATGTTCTTTTACCGGGAGACCTTACTGATGACGGGCAATTACTGAATGTACGTAAAGTGCATGAAATACTTAATTCTTATTCTCTGCATCATGATATGCATTTTCTGGTGATGACTGGTAATCATGATCCGTCACGTCCTTTTGCTAATATTGATTCACAGGGTAATATGAAGAAATGTGGTTATAAGGAAATACATAATGAATGGGGTACTTATGGTTTCTGGCCGCAAAAGGATTATCTGTTTTGGACAACCCCATTCAGTACTTACAATTATGAAAACTATACTTATGAAAAGGCTGTGCTTCAGGCTGACTGGAATAAGAGAAGTTATACTTATCCAAATAAAAAACCAGTAATTCCAGATGGAAGTTATCTGGTAGAACCTGTGAAAGGATTATGGGTTTTGGCTATTGATGCTTCTGTTTACTCTCCCCTGCTTATTAAGAATGATAGTATTTTGACTTTCGAGGGAGCTAAAGGTGGCTACAATGAGGTCTTTAAAGTAAAACCTTATCTTTTACCGTGGATTAACCAAATGACAGCTCAAGCTCGTAAATATGGAAAGAAGCTGATCGCTTTTAGTCATTATCCAATGGCTGATTATAATGATGGAGCTGCTAAATATATTGCCGATATTGCTGCTCCGGATAAGTTTGATATGCACCGTTTCCCCGATTCTGATGTAGCTGAATTACTGGCTGATGCCGGCATAACAATTCATTTCGGCGGTCATATCCATATGAATGATGAAGAAGTCTTTATTTCAAAGAAAGGCAATCGTTTATGGAATATACAGGTTCCATCAACAGCTGGATATGCACCAGCCTATAAGATTCTGACCTTATCAGAGAAAGGTAAGATGAAAGTTGAAACCGTTTCATTGGATTCTGTAAAAGGATTCAGAAGTTTTTTCCCTCGCTATAAAGCAGAACATGATTCTTTGCTAAAGCTTGACAAACAGCCTCTGTGGAATGAATCAATACTTAACTCGAAGACCTATCGTCAGTTCTGCGAAGCACATTTAAGAGAACTGACTCGCTTGCGCTACATCCCGAATGATTTAAAACCTGTGGTGACAGATCGTTTTGTTGTAATGACTGCTTCAGAGCTATTCACGTATGCTGGTCTTAAATACACTGAACCTGCAGAATGGACAGGTTTTAATATGATTTTGGATTTCTATAAGCTCCGTTTTGGTGGTCAATTAGCACTAAAAGATATTGATCCTCATCGCCTGGGGCAGTATAAGAGTCTGGCAAAGAAACTTACTGGTAGAAAACCTGTAAGTGAATTAGATAAATTCCTGATTAGTTTTTCTCATATTTTTCTGGCACAAATGAAGAATTGACTGTCGTAAAAAAGAGAAGATAAACAGAGAATTTTGCATGTATCCCTAACCTTTATTTTTTATTGCTGATTAGTTTTTATAGTCCTGTACAAAAGATTTAATTCTTCTGTACAGGACTTTTAATTCTTCTGTACAAAAGAATGCAATCTTTTGTACAAGATATTTTTAGTCTTCCGCCTAAGGTTAAAATAGTATTACGAATAGATAAATAATGCGTGGTGTGTTTATTTTATAATATCTACATTTGTAATTACAAAAAAGTGTCATTTGTTATACTTAAATCTTATACGGTATGAAATATTTTTTATCTCTTCTATTTCTAACCTTTTCTTTGGTAAATTGCACCTTTGCTCAGAAGAAAAGTTCTTTTATACATGTTCAGAATGGTCATTTTGTGCTTAATAACTCATCTTATTATTATATAGGAACAAACTTTTGGTATGGTGCTATCCTTGGTTCAGAAGGAGAAGGCGGTAACCGTAATCGTTTAAATAAAGAACTGGATTATCTGAAATCAATGGGTATAAATAACTTGCGCATTTTAGTTGGATCAGACGGAAAGAACGGTATTACTTCAAAGGTAGAACCCACACTCCAAAAATCTCCCGGAGCTTATAATGATACTATTTTAGCAGGATTAGATTATTTGTTGTATCAGATGGGGAAACGCAAGATGTATGCAATTCTCTATCTTAATAACTCATGGGAGTGGACAGGCGGTTATTCTCAGTATCTTGAATGGGCTGGTTACGGAAAAGCACCTGTTCCGGCTGTTGATGGATGGCCTGCTTATATGAAATATGTGAGACAGTATCAGCAATCTGATTCGGCAAAGGCATTATTTCGCAATCATGTGAGGTATATCATAAGTCGCACAAACAGATATACCGGTAAGAAATACGTAAATGATGAGGCTATTATGTCCTGGCAGATAGGAAATGAGCCACGTGCTTTTTCTGATGAAAACAAAGAACCTTTTGCCCGTTGGATTTCTGAAGTGGCTGCTCAGATAAAGAGCCTTGATAAAAACCATCTGGTTTCCACAGGGAGTGAAGGAAAACATGGATGTGAGGAAGATATTAACCTTTTTGAAAAAATACATGCCGATAAGAATGTTGATTATATGAACGTTCACCTTTGGCCCTATAATTGGGGGTGGGTGACTAAAGATAGTCTTGCAGAAAAATTGCAATTAGCAAAAGTAAATACAAAAGCATATATAGATGAACATCTGCTTATAGCCAAAAAATATAAGAAGCCTCTCGTTATGGAAGAATTTGGTTTTCCCAGAGACGGCTTTAAATTTTCAAAGGAAAGTACTACAGTGTCTCGCGATTCCTATTACAAATATGTGTTTAATTTGATAATTGCTGATAAAAAGACCGAAGGGTATTTTGCCGGATGCAATTTCTGGGGATGGGGAGGATTTGCAAATCCTTCTAAGAAACATATTTTCTGGCAAAAAGGAGACGATTATTGTGGCGATCCTGCTCAGGAAGAACAAGGCTTGAATTCTGTCTTTGCAACAGATAAAACTGTTGGAATAATTAAAGAATCAATCAATAAGTTTAAGTAATTAATAATCAACTAAAATAATTAAGTGATGAAAAAACGTTTTTTGTTGCTAGCTCTCTTGTGCTTTTCTGTCTTCTCTGGAAAAGCACAGAAGTTTGAGGAACTAGCTAAAACTCCTCCGATGGGATGGAATAGCTGGAACAAGTTTGCATGTGACATCAATGAAGAAATAATTCGGGGCATTGCCGATAAAATGGTAGAAAGCGGACTTAGAGATGCTGGATATATTTACCTTAATCTTGACGATTGCTGGCATGGCCGACGTGACAGTTTAGGGTTTATTACTGCTGATCCTGTGAAATTTCCTTCTGGGATCAAGGCTTTGGCTGATTATATTCACTCAAAAGGGTTGAAAATTGGTATTTATTCTGATGCTGGCCGGGAAACATGCGGAGGTCGTCCGGGAAGTCTTGGTCATGAATATCAGGATGCACTGACTTATGCAAAATGGGGAATTGATTACTTGAAATATGATTGGTGTAATACAGAAGATGTAAATCCGGTGGGTGCCTATAATCTGATGCGTGATGCTCTTCGTGCAGCCGGCCGACCTATTTTGTTCAGCATGTGTGAGTGGGGAAATAGTAAACCTTGGACTTGGGCGAAGGATACCGGACATATGTGGCGTACAACAGGAGATATTTATAATGCCTTCGATGGCGTGGATGAACGTCCGGGATGGAAAGCTTTTGGAGTAATGCAAATTTTGGATAAGCAAGAAGGACTCCGTAAATACGCCGGTCCGGGACATTGGAATGATCCGGATATGCTTGAAGTTGGTAATGGACAGAGTGTTAATCAGGATCGTGCACATTTCACAATGTGGTGCATGCTTGCAGCTCCGCTTATTTTGGGAAATGACATAAGAAATATGTCGGCTGAAACAAAAGCAATTGTTTTAAATAAAGATGTTATTGCGATTGATCAGGATACTTTGGGAATTCAGGGATTAAAGGTTGCGACTCAGGATAGTGTGCAGGTTTGGTTCAAGCCTCTTGCAGGAGGCGACTGGGCTTTCTGTTTACTGAACCGTTCTAAGGAGAGTAAAGAATATGTTATAAACTGGAAAAGTTTAAATGTTGAGGATGAACTATCTAAACGTTCTACTGATTTTAATAAGACTATTTATGTAATAAAAAATCTATGGAATAAGAAGATGGAAGGCAATACAAAGAAAGATAAAAAAGTATTAGTTCCTGCACAAGATGTATTATTATATAAGTTAAGTATAGAAAATAAAAAAATAAAATAGTATCATTTATGAGAAAAGATTGGTTGTGTTTGTTTATTTGGTGCTTCTCACTCTCTTTATTTGCTCAGGCAAATAAAGAGATAGGAGGGTTAACTTATGAAGTAAAGCAAACAAATGATTGGGTCTTTTATTCACTTCAGAATCCCAAAATTGAAATAGTAATTAAGAATCTACAAGAATCTCCTGCTAAAGCCGTATTGAACTTGCAGGTTACAACTGATGATTATAAACCATTGCATCGTTTTTCTCAATTAGTTTCTTTAAATAGAAAAGATTCTACTGAAGCAGATTTCTCTTTTACAGTTCCTACTCCTGGCTTTTATCGTTGCATTGTATCTCAGGAAGTTGATGGAGTCAGCAAAGAAGTTAAGAAATTTAATATTGGTTATGAACCGGAATACATAGTTTCACTTCCCGATAATAAGCCTGACCTGCGTAAATTCTGGGACGAAAGCCTTGCAGAGCTTGCCCAAATAGCTCCGGAATACAAACTTACCCTAATATCAGATTCATCAAACAATGTCCGTAAGTTATATAAGGTAAGTATGAAGTCTTTTGGTGGTGCTGAAATTTCCGGATACTATTGTACTCCTGTGAAGAAAGGAAAATATCCTGCTATAATAAGTTATATGGGATATGGTTCAAAACCTTGGTCTCCAAAAGCAGATGCCAATCCAGGATTTGTAGAATTTGTATTATCAGTTCGCGGACAAGGTTTGCAACAACCTTCAAATATTTATGGTGACTGGATTACATACGGCATTCAGTCGAAAGAAACCTTTTACTATCGTGGAGCATTTATGGATCTGATCCGGGCAATTGATTTTATATCATCTCGCCCTGAGGTTAATACAAAAAATATATTTGCAGAAGGAGGTAGTCAGGGCGGAGCCTTTACTCTTGCTGCTTGCGCACTCGATCATCGTATTGCTGCTGCAGCTCCTTTTATTCCTTTTCTTTCTGACTATCCCGATTATTTTAAGATAGTTCATTGGCCTGGTGATGCAGTAAAATCAGCTATGGCTAAGCAACAAGGGATGACAGAAACTCAGTTGTATGATATGCTTTCTTACTTCGATATAAAAAATCTTGCCGGCTGGATTAAATGCCCGGTAATTATGGCTTCAGGATTACAGGATGAAGTGTGTCCTCCACATACAAATTTCTCAGGTTATAATCGTATTAGTACTGAAAAAGAGTATCATATATATCCAACATATGGTCACGATGTACCTTCTGTATGGTGGAATATTCGTATGGATTTCTTTAAAAAGCATCTGAAATAATGTTATTCAATGGTTCGGTGGACGAACTAAAACAGTGGCTTATAACTAGAGATATTTAATTTCGATAATGAATTTTCTAAATATTCTACTAAATTTTATAATAAAACATATGCTATAAATAATTTATGGAAAAAACAAAAGAAAACACTTAAAAAGATAAGAAAGTATTACTTGTTGCTTAGAACATTGTCTTGTATCAATTAAGCCAAAGGAAAAAATGAATGGAATAATTATCGTTAATAAAAGATAAGTTTAGGTTAATTTTTTCTTTTTGTGTATCTTGCTTCTTTATTTGTACAAAGTAAATAAAGAAGCGGGATATTTTACCTATTGTAGAAAGTGAATAATTAAATCCATTGATGAAAAAACAAATACCATTTGGAATATATATTGTAATCATTGTGTGTCTGATTTTGGCTACCTTTGTAGAAAAAATGTATGGAACTGATATTGCATCCTCATTGATTTATGAATCTTGGTGGTTTATTTGTTTGTGGATCTTTCTTGTGATTTTTGGATTTTTTTACATATTTAAAAGATCACATTATAAATGTAAAGCTTCTTTTTTATTACATAGTTCATTAGTGCTGATACTTGTGGGAGCTCAAGTTACACACCTTACCAGTATAAGTGGTATAATCCATTTAAGGAAAGATGTGCCGACGAAAATATTTATGGAAAAGAAAGGAGATATAGTTCATTCTTTGCCATTTTTTATCATGTTAGATGATTTCAGAATTCAAAATTATCCAGGTACTGAAGCTCCGATGGACTATGTCTCACTCGTTACTGTAATAGAAAATAATTCTCAAGCCAAAGCTTCTATTTCGATGAATCATATTCTGACTCATTGTGGATATCGATTTCTACAGAACTCTTTTGATGATGATAGAAAAGGTTCTTATTTATCTATTAACTACGACCCTTGGGGCATATTTCTAACTTATAGTGGCTATTTTCTACTAGCTATTTCAATGATTCTAGTATTACTCTCAAAAGGAGGTGAATTCCACAAACTTTTACAGCATCCGTTATTGAAAAAACTCGCTTTTATCTTTATTTTGCTATTGACTAACCATATTGATGCTGCAGAACTTCCAGTTTTGCCTGTAGATGTGGCTGCTAAATTAGGGTGTGCACAAATTCTTTACAACGGTAGAATGGCGCCATTACAAACAGTGGCCAGAGATTTTGTTCTGAAGCTTTGTGGTAAGACATCATATAATGAATTCACTGCAGAGCAAGTATTTACAGCATGGATACTCTTTTCTGATCAGTGGTCTTTAGAACCAATGATCAAAGTGAAAAATGCGAAACTGCAAAAAATATTATGTGTTGGTAAAATGGCATCATTAAACCAGTTCTTCACTGTTGATAATAAATACAAATTACAGCAATACTGCATTGCAATAAATCAAGGTGAACAACAAAATTCACTATCTAAGGCAATAATCGAGACAGATGAACGGGTTGAATTGATCAATATGTTACAAAATGGAGAGATGCTAAAATTATTTCCTTGCAATTGGAAAGGAAAAATACAATGGTTATCTCCTAAATCAGATTTTCCTGTAGGCTATTCAAAGACTAAAGTCGCATTTTCGAATCAGTTTTTCTCAATAATTCGGGAGTCTGCAATGAAACATCAATATGATGATGTGATTCAATACATTAACAAACTTCGCAGATTTCAAATTAATGAAGGAGGGCAAACCATTTTGTCTGAACGTCGCATTGACGCGGAGCGATTTTATAATAAAGTGAATGCTTCAAACATATTATTTCCCTTTAATTTAACATTTGGATTGGTCGGGTTTATTCTCTTTCTAATTACGATTACAAAAATAAAAAGATTAAGAACTGCTAAAGAAATGTTCCTTAATCATGCTACAGCTGGCGATAGGTTAAATTCATTAATGCGCAAAATTCAGATTGTTTTAGTCATTTTACTATCACTTTCATTTATATTCCATACATTTTCTTTGGTGCTTCGTACGTACATAAGTGATCGCCTACCCTTAAGTAATGGCTATGAGATTATGCAGTTTATAGCTTGGTTAACAATGTTATTCTCCTTAATTTTTAGTCGTAAGTTTATTTTGATGACTAGTTTTGGTTTCCTACTCTCTGGTTTTACTTTGTTGGTTTCTTCTTTGGGACAGATGAATCCACAAATCACCCCATTGATACCTGTATTATTATCACCTTGGCTCAGTTTGCATGTGTCGTTTATTATGATGAGTTATGCATTGTTTTCATTTACAGTGATAAATGCTATTACTGCACTTATATTAAATCTTTATAACCTTAAAGAGGAAGTAGCTTGTCTCACACTTATCTCTCGTTTGTTACTTTATCCTGCAACATTCTTATTAGGATTAGGTATTTTTATTGGTGCTGTTTGGGCTAATGAGAGTTGGAATAGTTATTGGATGTGGGATCCTAAAGAGGTATGGGCCCTCATTTCTTTCATGATATATACATTGGCGATTCATTCAAAGGCGTTAAAGATAATGAATAAACCTATTTTCTTTCATATTTATATGATTTTTTCGTTTCTTACGATATTAATGACTTATTTTGGCGTAAATTATTTTTTAGGTGGAATGCATAGTTATAGTGGATAATATTTCTCCTGTTGAAAATGATTATTCTTCTAAGAAAATTGTTTTGATGCCAAAAAATTAAAAAAAAATTAGAATATCTGGCAATAATGCTATCAGCATTGCAGGATGATGTTTTTCCCTTCAAACTAACTTCTTGGGCTATAAATATATCAGCATAGAAAAGAGGCATCATATATTCCTTACTTATAAGTACTATTAATCTCTTTCTGATGTACTATTTTCATGTATTTCTATAAAAATACATGAAGTAAACATTTAGATAAGATAGTATTATTTAAAGATAAAATTGCATTTGTTATAAAGATGCATAGCAAATACCTTTGTGTTCATATTATTAATCTAATTATTAGTTATGAAAAACTTCATGTTGTTTTTAATGGCACTTGCAATGAGTTGCCATGTCATGGCACAGCAAGGACGAATAGTCGGTACGATAGTCGACGCTAAAGACGGTTCGAGTTTGCCTGGCGTAAATGTTCAAGTAAAAGGAACCACGAATGGGACCATAACAGACATGACTGGAAAATTCTTATTGAATATTTCTTCAAAGAATGTTGTTTTGATTGTTTCTAGTGTGGGGTACAAATCTCAGGAAATTCGTATAAAGGATGATCAGCAGATCGTCAATGTGGTTATGGAAGAAAATTCTAAATTACTTGATGAAGTGGTCGTAGTAGGTTATGGAGTTCAGAAAAAGAAATTGATAACAGGAGCTACCGTTCAGGTAAGTGGTGAAAATCTTCAGAAACTGAGTACTACAAGTGCTCTTGCGGCAATGCAGAGTCAGAGTCCGGGGGTAAATATAGTTCAAAGTTCTGGGCAACCGGGTGAGGCATTTAAAGTTACTATTCGTGGCTTGGGTACTACAGGTGATGCTGCTCCTCTTTATGTTATTGATGGTGTAGCTGGTGGTGATATTAACAATCTTAATCCAGCCGATAT